>Ga0210405_10001673_pt1 | contig 24627 bp, 19 predicted proteins | sample IncBWH11MmetaG_FD_155492 | JGI IMG/M metagenome (GOLD analysis project Ga0210405, IMG submission 155492) | Forest soil microbial communities from Barre Woods Harvard Forest LTER site, Petersham, Massachusetts, United States - Inc-BW-H-11-M | ecosystem: Environmental > Terrestrial > Soil >... | reverse complement strand
AGTTGCGCAAAGTATAGCTTTGCGGCTGCTGCACGGGATCCGGGCGATACAGCGTCTTGCAGAATTCACAGCGGTATATTTCGGCTTTCGAACCGATGATCGCCGCGACTTCCTTGGGGTACTCGTAGTAGCGCTTCAAATGGCCGTTGCAGAGTTTGCCCTTTTCGTCCTTTTCATCGCAAGCGCGCTGCTTGGGCTTGCGCGTTTTGATTTTGGGTGAAGCTGCGGTTTCTTCAGGCATGGAGTTCCTCTCTACCATCCGTGGTCGCGGAAAAAGGTTTTCATGGCGCGGCGGGCGTTGCGCAATTTCGCGCCGACGCCGCTAGAAAATTCAAATTGGAGAAAAGCGTCGGCGGCACGTTCCAAATCCGCGCCGTAGCGGTACCACCAGGGTTTTTCGCTGTGCGGCAGGCCGTCGACATCCATGTATTTCATTTGCACCATTTCGAGGAGGCCGGCTTGCCCATGGGTGCGGCCCCAGCCGCTGGCTCCGCAGCCGCCGTGCGGGGCTTCGGCAATGCCGAAATAGCTGATGGCGTCGTTGACCATGACCGCGCCGGCGCGGAGTTCCGTGGCGAGGGCCATTCCGTGGGCCTTGTCCTTCGTCCAGATGCTTGCTGCGAGCGCAAACGAGGAATCGTTTGCGCGCTTGATTGCTTCCTGCGCATCTTTCACGGCTTGAATCGCGAGGATCGGGCCGAAGGTTTCTTCTTGAAACAACTTCATCGAGGAATCGACGCCCGCGATGACCGTGGGTTCGAAAAAGTTGGGGCCAAGCTCGGGGCGCGCGCATCCGCCGCACAGAAGGTTTGCGCCGCGCGAAACCGCATCGTCGACCAGATCGATCATGCGCCGCACGTGTTGCGGGCGAATGAGCGGGCCAACGTCGGTCTGAGGATCGTCGCCGGGACCAAGACGGAGTTTTCTCGTTTTCTCCACGCATAGCGCCGTGAACTTTTCCGCGGCGGCTTGTTCGACGAACAATCGTTCGACAGAGAGGCAGACCTGGCCGCAGTTGGTGTAGCTGCCCCAGACGGCGGCGCTAGAAGCCACTTCCAAGTCGGCATCCGCGAGAACAATCATCGCGTCTTTACCGCCAAGTTCGAGCACGGAAGGGATGAGCTTTTTTGCGCAAGATTCGGCCACGCGCCGGCCGGTGGCCACGCTTCCGGTGAACATGACTTTGTCCGGCGAGGCGTCGATCAAGGCCTGGCCGACTTCCCCGCCTCCCTGGACAATTTTGACTAGGTCTATCGGAAAGCCGGCGCCGGTGAAAAGATTCGCGATCAGCGCGCCGCATTGCGGCGTGAAGTCGCTGGTCTTGCACACCACCGCGTTTCCCGCGGCGACTGCGGGAATTATCTGGCTGAGCGGGATGGCCAGCGGATAATTCCACGAAGAAATGATGGCGATGACACCGAGAGGGTCGTGGGACAGATAGCCGCGCTTGGCTTTCGCTGCAGTGCTGTGATGTGGGACGCGCCTGGTGCGAAGCGCGCTCTCCGCGTGCTTCGACCAGTATTCGGCCGAATCGAGAGCGACGAAAATATCGGCGAACATGGCTTCCACGCGCGGCTTGCCGGATTCGCGCACGACGGTATCGGCCAATTCATTACGAGAGGACATGAGTTTGTCGCGAAGATCGCGCAACTTTGCGCATCGCTCGCGACAAGGCAGCTTCGCCCACGCACCCTGGGCGGCTCGCGCGAGGGTGACAATCTCCGGCAAGCGCGACACCGCCGTTCTCTCAAACTGTGCCAGCACTTCCCCCGTGGCTGGGTTGATCGAAGGGAGCGTGTCGATGGGAATGGCCGTAGCCGCCATAAGCGCGATTCTAACCGATTTTGAGGCTGGGAGGTGGATGTGGAACATCCTAGCGCGGAGCCCTGGCCCGCGGGAGCAACGGACAGCATCTCAGCGTGGCCGAACAACGCGGCCCGCTCAAAGGTGCCACGCTTCTTCGTGTTGGACTTCGACCATGACGAGGCCATGCGGAGGGACCGTGGGGCCGGATTTGGAGCGGTCGCGCAGTTCGTACAAACGATCGATGTCCGCCGGCGTGAGTTTGCCGCGCCCGACGTCGAGCAGCGTGCCGACCATCTTGCGCACCATGTAGCGAAGAAAGGAGCGCCCGCGAACAGTGAAGACTAGCTCTTCGTTGTCCGCGGTGCGGGCCAACTCGGCCGAGTAGATTTCCCGCTCGGTGGCGCGCTCTTTATCGTCGTCTTCGGAGCCTGTAGAAGCCGCAAACGAAGCGAAATCGTGCGTGCCGACAAAACGGGCAGCGGCGTCGCGCATGGCGTCTTCGTCGAGCGGAAACGGATAGTGGAGCACGTAACGCCAGATCATGGGCGGCACGATTCTCCCGCGATACAGGCGATAGCGGTAGGTTTTCCCCCGCGCGGACCAGCGCGCGTTGAAGTCCGGGCCGGTTTCCTCAGCGCCCACGATGCGAATGGCGGGCGGGAGCAGGGCGTTCAGCGCGCGCTGGAAATCGTGTGCGGAAAGGTGGGATTGCGTGCGAAAGCTGCCGACCTGGCCAAGCGCGTGAACCCCGGCGTCAGTGCGGCCGGTGCCATGCAGAACGACGTTTTCCTGAGTCAAGCGGCGCAACACGCCGACAATTTCGCCTTGAATCGTGGCCTTGCCTGTCTGAATCTGCCAGCCGTGGAAATCGGTGCCGTCGTACGCGATAGTAAGCTTGAAATAGCGCATGGAAAGGAAGTTATCAGCTTTCAGTTAGCAATTTTGAATTATCAGTTTTCGGGAGAGGAGTACGTCTTAGCAAGTTTTTAATTAACGCTCGTGCGCGGTGCGGACAAAACGGCTTCCCGGCTTCACCGCCACGCTGCCGCCACGGCACAGCGGGCAATCTTCTTCCTCGTAGCTGGCGATGGGCAATTGGATTAGCGACTGCGTATCCACTTCGAAGTCGATCTTCCCGCCGCTGCGATCGATCAGCGCGCCGGCAGCAACGACGCGCGCGCCGGCTTCTTCCACAACGCGAATCGCTTCCTGAGTCGAGCCCCCGGTAGTCCACACGTCCTCAACGACAAGAACATGCTGGTCGGGAGCGAGCGAGAATCCGCGCCGGAGCGTCATCATCCCGCTGCCATCGCGCTCCACAAAGAGGGCAGGAATTCCTCCACCCGGCGAGTTCTTAAGCTCCGGCAGCGCCCGCGCGACTTCCTGCCCGATAATCAGTCCTCCGATGGCCGGAGATACGACGGCCTCAATCTTGGCGTCGGAAAATAGCGCCGCCAGCGCCTGTCCGAGCTTCTCCGCAAAGAGCGGATACTGCAAAACCAGAGCGCACTGGACGTACGTGCCGCTGTGCAGCCCGCTGGACAGCTCAAAGTGTCCATGGCGGATGGCACCCGCCGCCTCGAACAGCTTCAGCAACTCTTCGCGTTTGAGCATGTGGGTCAGCTAACCGCTGCCAGCTCCTAAGCGTCGAAATGTCAGGAGATTAGACGCCGTTCATTGCGTTGTCAAGGATGCAGCCCCCTGCTAGACTGCTTTCTTCGCGCGGCCGGCGCGGCGCAGCCTTCAGGATGGCACCTGGACCATCTCCGGCGGGGCCGCGAAAATGTCAGATTTCGGCCGTGTCCTCAAAACGGCCATTTCTTGAAACAAATTCCATTCTGTGAACGTTTTACAGAGTTGAGTACATATAAACCAAGCCCCTTAGGGCACGAATCTTGAGGGTAAGGAGCACTATGAAGACGCTGTATGCTCGACCGCTGTTGGCCGCCATTCTGGCTGGAACGCTCGTAGCAGGACCTATATCTCCCGTTTTCGGACAGGATGCTCCGCAAACTCCGCAAGCAGCGCCAGCCAAGACGGCCGCGCCCATCGTGCCGGTTTCGCTGGGCTCGGCGAAGCACAACTATAGCCGTTCGCCCAGGATTCTTCCCAACCTGCTTGCTCCGTACACCCCGATCAAGATCGAAGCGCCGGGCCTCACCAATTCGCCGCGTATTGACCAGCTCATTCACGATGGAAAGCTGGAGCTGGGGTTGCAGGACGCCGTCGAGTTGGCGTTGGAAAACAGCTTGGACATCGTGGTGCAACGATATAATCCCTGGTTTGCGGACACCGGCATCCTGAAAGCAGAGGCCGGAGGATTTGGCGGCGTCACTCCGGGAGCGGCGTTTGGCGGGTCGACGTCGAATAGCCCCTTGCTGAACTTCGATCCCCTGATCACCACCACGCTCAGCTACGATGATCGCAAGACTCCTATCAACAACCCCCTGACATCCGGTACGGGCACAGGGGCTTCTTCGCTTGCAACCCTGAGCACGCACAATTCAGTCTATAATTTTCAATACGCCCAAGGGCTTTCAACGGGTACCAGTTTCTTCACTGCGTGGAACAACTCGCGCAACTCCGCGTCTCTGAGCGCCAACCTGTTCAACCCTTCAGTGACTTCTCAGATTTTCGTCGGATTCCAGCAACAGTTGCTGAACGGTTTCGGACGCGCGGTGAACACCCGGAACATCCGTATTGCCAAGAACAACCGCAAAATCGCGGACTGGGCTTTTACGCAGCAGGCTATCACCACCGTCACAAACACCATTACCGCGTACTGGGAATTGGTCTTCGCGCGCGAAAATGTCAAAGTTCAGCAGCAGGCCGTCACCGTGGCCCAAAAGCTCTATAACGACAACAAAAAACAATTGGAGATTGGCACGATGGCGCCCCTCGACGTGACCCGCGCCGAATCCGAACTCGCCACCGACCGCCAGAATTTGATCGTGGCGGAGACCGTGCATCTTCAGAATCAGCAAATTCTGAAAAACGCCATTAGCAAGAATCCGCTGGCGCCCAATCTGGTCAACGTCGAGATTATTCCGACGGAGCTACCCTCGCGGCCGGAGGCCATTGAAGCCCCCTCGTTTGAAGAAGCCGCGAAGGAAGCCTTTGTGAAACGGCCGGAATTGCAGGAAGAAGCGCTCAACCTCTTGAACGGAGAGATCGACCTGAAGGCGACGCGCAACGCGCTGCTGCCGACGGCTACGTTCAGCGCGCAATACGGCAGCGTCGGCCTCGCCGGCAACCAGGCGAAGTTCCTCACCAAAACCATCGCAGGGACGCCGGTCGTGGACGCAAACGGGGTTGCGGTTCCGGGCGATTTTCTTCCGGCGACGCAATTCACGCCAAACGGCACCGTACAGGCCGGCTTCGGTGACGCGCTGAGCTCGGTTTTTCACAATAATTTCCCTGACTACCAAGTGTCCTTGAACGTGCAAATCCCCATCCGCAACCGCGCGGCGCAAGCAGACAATCAGCGCGCCATCCTGACGCAGCGCCAACTCGAAGCGACGTTGCAGCAACTGAAGAACGCCGCGCTGCTCGACGTCCGCAACAGTTACATCGCGCTCACCCAGGACCGCGCCCAAGTCGATGCCGCCAGCAAGGCGCGCGAACTGCAGCAGCAGACGTTTGATGCCGAGCAGAAAAAATATCAGCTCGGAGCATCGACCGTTTACCTCGTCATTCAGACGCAACGCGACCTTATCTCTGCTCAGGGCACGGAGTTGCGCGCCCTGGCCAATCTCGAGGAAGCCAAAGCCAACTATGAGCGCGCCGTTGGGCGCACGCTCGAAGTCAACCGCGTCACCATCGCCGATGCCAAGACCGGCGAAGTCGAGCGCGACACCCTCATTCCCGGCACCTTGCACGGACGGGTTGTTGGCACGGAGAAACTCTCCTTCAACGGGGGACAAAAGTAGTTCTCGCCGGTAACTCTTCTTGATGGCCCGGGCGTTACCGTCTGGGCCATTTTTTTCCGCCGATGTCCGCCGCAGTTTCCTCTTCTCCGCACCGAATCCACGGCCCGCTTGCCCCTTCCGGGACTTTCGCATAGCATTAATCTTGGTTATGTGGCGATTGGTTTTTTCGAATCTTCGTCGAGGGCGCTGCGCATGAGCGAACAGTCCAAAGGAAGCACGCAGGCCGCTCCACCATTGGAAACATCATCAAAAGATCGCGCTCCTTCCGCCAAAGAACAAACGTGGGAGAAGAACACGCTCCAGCCGGCGCTGGAAAAAGGCCCCGAAAGACAGTCCGAATTCACCACTATTTCCGGGTATCCGATTCGCAGGCTATACACCAAAGCGGATCTGCCCCATTGGGATCCTGATCGCGACCTCGGCTTTCCTGGCGAGCCGCCGTACACGCGCGGCATTCATCCCTCCATGCACCGCAGCCGCCTTTGGACCATGCGCCAGTTCGCGGGCTTTGGCACCGCCGAAGACACGAATCAGCGCTTCCGTTATCTCCTAGCACAGGGCCAGACAGGTCTTTCCACTGCGTTCGACTTGCCGACATTGATGGGCTACGACTCCGATCACGCGCTCTCCGAAGGTGAAGTCGGCAAGTGCGGCGTGGCTATCAGTTCGCTCGCGGACATGGAAGTGCTCTTCGACAAAATCCCGCTCGCCAATGTCACCACTTCGATGACCATCAATTCGCCAGCCGCGGTCATCTGGGCGATGTACCTCGCTGTGGCCGAAAAGCAGGGCGCAGACTGGAAGAAAATTTCGGGCACGCTCCAGAACGACATTTTGAAGGAATACATCGCGCAAAAGGAATACATTTATCCGCCAGAACCCTCGATGCGGCTGGTGATCGACACGTTCGAATTTGCCGTCAAGAACACTCCGAAGTTCAATCCCATCTCCATCAGCGGTTATCACATCCGCGAAGCCGGCTCGACCGCTATTCAAGAACTGGCCTTCACGCTGCGCGATGGCATGGAATACGTCGAATGGGGAATGCGCCGCGGCCTCGACGTGGACCAGTTTGTGCCGCAGCTTTCCTTTTTCTTTAACGCGCACAATGATTTCTTCGAGGAGATCGCCAAGTACCGCGCTGCGCGCCGCATCTGGCACAAAGCCATGGTCGAGCGCTACAAGTCCAAGAATTCGCGCTCCTGGGCTCTGCGCTTTCATACGCAGACCGCCGGCTGCTCCCTGACCGCGCAGCAACCGTACAACAACGTTGTCCGCACCGCGATTCAAGCGCTTGCCGCGGTGCTCGGCGGTACGCAATCCTTACACACGAATTCACTCGATGAAGCCTGGGCGCTGCCGACAGAATTTGCCGCGACCATCGCCCTGCGCACCCAGCAGATCATCGCCCACGAAACCGGCGTCACCAACACGGTCGACCCACTCGGCGGCTCCTACTTCGTCGAAACGCTCACCAATGAAGTCGAGCGTGGCGCTTGGGAATACATCGAGCGCATCGACGCCATGGGCGGCATGGTCGCCGCCGTCGAGCGCAGTTATCCCCAGCGCGAAATCGCCGAAGCCTCCTACCGTTATCAGGTCGCCGTCGACAAAAAAGAAAAAATCATCGTAGGCGTGAACGATTTCGTCGCCGTAGAAAAGCCTCTCGACATTTTGCAGATCGACGAAACCGTAGCGCAACGCCAAGCGGTGCGCTTGAAGAGGCTCCGCGCCGATCGCTCCCAGGCCGAAGTCGACCGCCGCCTCCACTCCCTTCGCGCCGCTGCCAAGGGCAAAGACAACCTCATGCCATTCATCTACGACGCCGTGAAATCCTACGCCACCCTGGGCGAAATCTGCGACGCCCTCCGCGACGTCTTCGGCATCTACGAAGAAGTCGCCATCACCTAACCATGCCCGAGAAAAAAATTAGAGTGCTGATTGCCAAGCCTGGTCTTGATGGGCACGACCGCGGCGCAAAAATAATCGCCCGCGCTCTCCGCGACGCCGGCATGGAGGTCGTCTATACCGGCCTCCGCCAAACCCCCGAGATGATCGCCTCCGCCGCCGTCCAGGAAGACGTCGACGTCATCGGCCTCTCCATCCTTTCCGGCGCTCACAACACCATCTGCCCTCAGCTGATGAAACTCCTCCACGACAAAGGCATGACCGACGTCACCGTCCTCGTCGGCGGCATCATCCCCGAAGCCGATATCCCCGCCCTAAAACAATCCGGCATCGCCGAAATTTTCCTCCCCGGCACCTCGACTCAAGACATCGTCGATTTCATCCACAAACGCATTGCTTAGTACTAAATTGAGCCTGGACATAAGTAGTTTCTCTGGTACCATGCGCGATCACGGAGGTCGTGATGAGTACTTTGTTGCGTTGTGCAGTTGCTTTGATTCTATTTTCCCTGCTGCCTTCCGCACAGCTCGCTCCGGCTCAAGACAAGCCAAGCACGCCTTCTCCCACTCCAACGAACTTTCCGGCGGAATACCCAGACGATGGCGCCAGTGTCCTCGTCGAGAATTCCAGCTGGGTTGCTCTTTCCCAAGAATCACCTTCCAGGGCTCACACCAAATGGGGCCTGGCAGCATCGCTCACTTACGGAGCAGTTCCTGCCACGGTTGTCGCTGAATATCAGGGACCGCACGCAAAGCTTCAGATTGAAACTCGCCGGCCGGTCTTCTGCATTTGCCAAGTTCCCGCCATCCCGGGCGGCCCGGTCCTCGTAAGGTTGCATCTTAAAAAGGACACGCGCGAGCTCAACGGGGGCAGGTTACCCGTCTTGGGCGCCAAGATCGCCGAGGCCAAGCAGTCTGATCAGGTTCCGACAGAAGCGGTACAGCCAGAGAAAGCTTGTTGGCTCATGCGCCCGCGCAAAGACGTCTTGCCCGGCGAGTATGGTCTGATGTTTGGAACTCAGAATATGGACATTTTCGCGTTCACGATTGCCAACCCGTTGGGCAGGAACCCGTTCACGGCTTCAAAGAAACCGTAACGGCTCTCGGACTCCGAACCATTCGAAATCAGTGAACAACCTTCCCGTCCGTATCCCGGATCTCCACCTTGCCCAGATTCAGCTTCTTCATGTCCTCTTCGATCTTCGCGCGGTCGCCTACCGCAAGTACGATCATTTTCTCCGGTAAAATGTATTTCTGCGCCACGGCCTGCGCTTGCTCGACCGTCACGGCATTGATGCGTTCCGGCAGCGTTGAAAAATAATCCAGCGGCAGATCATAGGTGAAAAGCTCCGCGAAGCTTGCCGCCGCTTCCGTCCCGCGCTCGAACCGCCCCGGCAGCGACCGCGCAATGGAATCTTTAGCAAGGATCAGTTCCGCCGACGTCATCTGGGTGTCGCGCATCCGCCGCAGTTCGTTGAACAGCTCGCCTGTCGCGGGGGCAGTCGCGTCCGTTCGCACGTCGGCGCCGGCGATGAACGGCCCCGGGGCACGGTGAAACCTAAAAAACGAAAAGGCCCCATACGTGTAGCCGTGCGCTTCCCGCAAGTTCATATTGATGCGGCTCGAGAAAAGCCCGCCGAGGTCCGTATTCATCACTTCCACGGGCACATAGTCAGGCGTCGATCGCGGCAATCCCATCGAGAAACATACGAGCGTTGTTTGCGGAGCGCCCGGACGGTCCACCAGAATCAGCTTCGCGTCCGTTGTCTCCGGTGAACCCATCGCCGCCACAGCCGGCCTCCCCTGCTTCCAGGCGCCAAACTGTCTTTCGAGGAGCGGCTTCAATGCCGCCAACGTGATGTTTCCTGTCACCACCAGAGCCGCATCGTCCGGAAAATAATTCTGCTTCCAGAATTTCTCCAGGTCGTCGCGCGAAACTGCCTTGATGGATTCCGTAGTGCCGCTGTCCGGATAGCCGTAGGTGTGCCGCGGTCCGTAGAGCGTCGCATCCAGCACGCGCGTCGCCAGCGAAAATGGCTCGTCTTTTTCTTGCACGATCTGGGTCAGCCGTTCGGAGCGTACCCGATCAATCTCCGACTGCGGAAAGCTCGGGTGCAGCGCCACATCAGCCAGTAGTTCCAGCGCATCGGGAAAGTTTCGTGAAAGCGACCGCGTCGATATGGTAGTGGTATCGGTCCCCGCGCCCGAATTCAGCGTCGCGCCCAGGTCCGCAGCGCGGTCCGCAATCTGCGGCGCCGAACGCGTTGTCGTTCCTTGTTGCAGCATCCGCGCCGTCATGCTTGCAAGCCCCGGTCGTTCCACGGGGTTCACGCCACTTCCGGCGTGCAGCACCAGATTTGCCGCCACCAGCGGCAATCCCGGCCTCTCGCTGTACAGCACCGTCAATCCATTCGACAGCTTGAATTTTTCCGGCACAGGCAGGTGCAACGCACTGGCAGGCCCCGGCTTGGGCGCCTCTCTCCGCCACTCTGCTTCGGCGTTCACCGGCTCGCCATTGTTCTTGGAAGGATCTTTCCCTGGCGCTTTCGGAGTCGGCACTTCCGGCCCCAGGTCCTGTTTCCCCGGCACACCATAAATAACCGCGCGCTGATTTCCATTCAGCTGTCCTTGCGCAAACGCTGCAATCGATTCTGTCGTGGCGTTTTCGTACCGCCCAATATCCGCGGCCAGAAAATCTGGCGTGCCCAGATAGTGGTTGTAGCGGTTCAAGCGGTCGGCGACGCCCCCGAATCCTCCGAGAGTCTCGAGTCCCGCAATAATTCTCGATTCGATCACGTTTCTCGCTCGCGTCAGTTCGGCGGCCGTCGGTCCCTCCTTGCGTAACGCCTCCAACTCCAGGTTGATCGCTCTCTCCAAATCTTCCGGCTTCACGCCGGCCTTCGCCGTCGCCTGCACTTCAAACACCGAGCCGAGAATCAGCGACTGCTGGTTTACGTCCACGTCCTGCGCAATTTGCTTTTCGTAAACGAGTTTCTTATACAGGCGGCTGGACTTCCCGCCCCCAAGAATGGCCGCCGCCAGCTCCGCCTCCGCGTCACCCGGCTTGTAAATCGGCGAAGTCAGCCAGCCCATGTACACGCGGGGAAGCTGAACGTTGTCTTGAATCACCGCGTGCCGCTCCGACGTAATCGGCGGCGTGTGCGCTTTGATCTTCGGTACGTCCTCCCCGCGCTTCAGCCGGCCAAAATATTTCTCCACCAGTTCGCGCGCTTTCTCCAGATTGAAATCGCCGACGATCGCCAGGCTCGCATTGTTCGGTGCGTAATATAGCTTGAAAAAGTTCCGCACATCCTCGAGCTTCGCCGACTGAATATCCAGATGTGAACCGATCACTTCACCGTAGTAAGGATGCTCTTTCGGAAAGAGCTGGTGGAATAGCCCTTCCTCCACGACCCCGTAAGGAGAATTTTCCACGCTCTGCCGCCGCTCGTTGCGCACCACGTCCTGTTGATTCGAAAGGTTCGCCTGGTCCAGTTTGTCCGGCAAATAACCCATGCGGTCGGACTCCAGCCATAGCGCCAGTTCCAGCTGATTTGAAGGCAGCGTCTCGAAATAATTCGTGCGGTCAAAATCGGTCGTGCCGTTAATGTCGGAAGCGCCAGCCGCTTCCAGATAGTGGAAATGCGAACTCCCCGGAACGTGCCGCGAGCCTTCGAACATCATGTGTTCGAACAGGTGCGCGAATCCGGTACGTCCCGGCAATTCGTTCGCCGGACCCACGTGGTACCACAAATTCACCGCCACCATCGGCAGCCGGTGATCCTCAGAGAGAATTACCTCCAGCCCGTTTTCCAATTTGTATTTTTCGAATTTCAGCTCCGGCACTTCGAGCGGCGCGGCCTTGGCCGCTGCCGGCTTCGCGGCTGCTTGCGCGGGCGCTTTTTCCGGCGCTTTCGCCGGGGGCGTCTGAGCTCTGGCCGCGCTTGCCAACAATAAAAATGCGCTACACCCAATCGTGTAAACAATCTTGTAGGGATTCCTCATCACTATATCCTTTCGAATTGGCGCAGTTTGGCGTTCAGCCAACGGACAACACTCGCAGGTGTCCTCAAAAACCCCGCTGCTAGCTTACCTTGCTTCCGACGGAGTGCAAACACTTATGGTTCTCAATCCGATTGCGCGGCCCGCTGCGGCTCGCACAATCGCGCTGAAAACCCGTATACTGTCACACTTGGCTAGTCGGGCCGCACATTTGCCTGCGCTTTCTCAAAGATCGTTCGTGCGTGAGGGCTTCGCGTGTCTTCTTCGATTCTGAAAACCAGTGCCAATCTGAAATCACCCGAATTCGAAAAGAACGCCCGCCGCATAGTTGATTTGCTAACAAAAATCAAGAATGAGGAAGAGCAAATCCGCCAGGGTGGCGGCGCCAAGGCCATCGAATCGCAGCACAAGAAAGGACGGCTTACCGCCCGCGAACGCATTGCCAAGCTGATCGATCCCGGTTCCCAGTTATTCGAATTGGGAATTTACGCGGCCTTCGAAATGTACCAGGAATGGGGTGGCGCGCCGGGCGCAGGGACGGTCACGGGATTAGCGAGAGTTTGCGGGCGCAGCTTTATGATCATCGCGAATGACGCTACGGTGAAAGCCGGCGCGTTTTTCCCCATGACCGCTAAGAAAGTGATTCGCGCACAAAACATTGCCATCGAGAATCGCATTCCCACGATCTATCTTGTCGATTCCGCGGGAGTTTTTTTGCCGCTCCAGGAAGACGTTTTTCCGGATACCGATGATTTTGGCCGCGTTTTCCGCAACAATGCGGTGATGTCGGCGATGGGAATTCCCCAGATCACCGCGATCATGGGCATGTGCGTCGCTGGCGGCGCATACCTTCCGGTAATGTGCGACCACATTTTGATGACGGAGGGCTCGGGATTATTTTTGGCCGGCCCCGCGCTGGTGCAAGCAGCTATCGGGCAAAAGACGTCCGCCGAGGATTTGGGTGGCGCGAAAATGCACGCGCAGATCAGCGGCACGGTGGATTTCCGCGAGCCAGACGATGATGCGTGCATCAGGCGGATTCGCGCGTTGGTCGACAAAATTGGCGCGCCAAACGCCTCGCCCTTCAGCCACGCGAAATCGCGCGACCCGCTCTACTCGAATGACGACATCTATGGACTTTTCTCGAGTGATCCGGCGAAACAATACGATATGAAGGAGATCATCGCGCGCATGGTGGACGCCAGCGAGTTCGAAGAGTACCGCGCCGAGTACGGAGAAACTCTTCTTTGCGGATACGCCCGCGTTGGCGGATGGGCTGTCGGCATTGTCGCCAATCAGAAGAAACACGTGCAGACGCTGGCGCGCGGTTCGGACCAGAAACGCATCGAGTTCGGCGGCGTAATTTACACCGAATCCGCGGAAAAAGCCGCGCGCTTCATCCTCGATTGCAACCAGAACCGCATCCCGCTTGTTTTTCTGCACGACGTGAACGGCTTCATGGTCGGCAAAGACGCAGAGTGGAGCGGCATCATCCGAGCGGGCGCGAAAATGGTTAACGCGGTAGCGAACAGCGTGGTGCCAAAAATAACCGTAATTTGCGGCGGCAGCTTCGGCGCCGGAAATTACGCCATGTGCGGCAAAGCCTACGACCCGCGCTTCATGTTTGCATGGCCCACCGCGCGCTTCGCGGTAATGAGCGGCGACGCCGCCGCCAATACGCTAGCCGAGATCAAATTGAAGCAGCTCGAGCGCGAAGGCAAAAAAGTTGACGAAAAACAAAAAAAAGAATTGGTCGAATCCGTGCGCGCGACCTACGAACACCAAACCGACCCGCGTTACGCCGCTGCCCGTTTGTGGGTAGATGCAATCATCGATCCCGCCCACACCCGCGACGCCTTAATCTGGGCTCTCGAATCCGCCGCCCTAAATCCCGAAATCCGCGAATTCAAAACCGGAGTCCTGCAGACCTGACATGGAACACGCGAAACTGATCGAATGTCCACGCGATGCGTGGCAGGGACTGCCGGATCTCATCCCTACGGAATACAAGGCGGAATATCTGAAGGAACTTGTGCTTGCCGGATTCAAGCACATTGATGCGGTGAGTTTTGTTTCGCCGAAGCACGTGAAGCAGATGGCGGACAGCGAAGAGGTGATGGCGAAACTGGACGCTTCCCTTCCCGCTGGCGTACAACTTCCCGAAATCATTGGCATCGTTGTGAATGAAAAAGGGCTCCAGCGGGCGCTCGCCACGCCTGGCGTGACGACAATCGGCTATCCTTATTCCATTTCGGCGTATTTTAGACGGGCGAATGCCAACATGACGCGGGACGAATCGCGCGCGCTTGTCGAAAAGTTACGGAAAGAAACGGCGGTGGCAAATCGCGGGCTGGTGATTTACATTTCGATGGCATTTGGAAATCCTTACGACGAGCCGTGGGGACCGGAGATTGTGGCAGACACTTTGGAGTGGCTGAAAGATATCCGAGTGCAGACGGTTTCGCTGGCGGACACGGTGGGTACCGCTTCGCCACAACTCGTCGGCGATTTGTATCGAGGCGTGAAGGACCACGTCGCAGGCATCGAATTGGGGGTCCACCTGCATAGCAGGCCGGAGAATGCGGAAGAAAAAATTCTCGCGGCCTACGAAGCGGGGTGTCGGCGTTTCGACGGCGCGCTGACCGGGCTTGGCGGCTGCCCGTTCGCGGGAGACAATCTGGTCGGGAACATCGCGACAGAAGATGTTCTTGCCGCGCTGCGAAAGGCGGGCGCTGATCCGGGCATCGATTCGGCGCGGCTGACGAAGGCACTGGAAATGACGAATGAAATTCGCGCGAAGTATGCGCATGCGCCTCTGTTGAACTAGAATCATTCAGATCGATCGTTCGTGCCGAGTAGGGGCGGAGCATCTCGACAAGGTCGGGACAGGTGCTTCTCCCCTGCCACCGTGGCTGCCGCGTCCTGGGCGAATTGGCAACGCGCACATCGGGGGAGATTGCTGCCATGTATCAAACTCTTCTTCTCGAAATCAACGGAAATGTCGCCACGATCACGCTGAACCGGCCGGAAAAGCGCAACGCCATCTCCACGCCAATGATGGCTGAATTGCAGACGGCGTTGGATGAGATCGATCGGAGCCACGCGCGCGTGGGGATTCTGACCGGAGCGGGCAAAGCATTTTGCGCGGGCATGGATTTGGACATGCTCGCGGCGATCGCGAAGCAATCTCCGGCGGAAAACCAGGAAGACTCGCGGCGGATTGCCAAGCTGTTCCGCAGGATCTGGAGTTATCCCCGTCCGCTTATCGCGGCCGTAAACGGCGCGGCCTACGCCGGGGGTTGCGGACTCGCCACGTTGTGCGATTTTACGATTGCCGCGCCGGAAGCAAAATTCGGATACACGGAAGTGAAGATCGGCTTCCTGCCGGCCATCGTTTCCGTGTTCCTGACCAGGCAGATCGGAGAAAAGCGCTGCCGCGATTTATTGCTCACGGGCCGCATCCTCGAAGCGCCCGAAGCGAAGGAATTCGGCCTCGTCTCGGAGGTAGTCCCTGCCGAGCGCCTGATGGAGCGAGCGCACGAGCTTGCAAAACTGCTGATCGCCGCAAGCCCCAGCAGCCTCACGCGTTCCAAGCATCTTCTGGTTTCTTCGGCGGCGGCAGGCGTGGATCACGATTTGGAGCGCGCCATCCTGGAGAATGCGCGCATTCGCTGCACACCGGACTTCCAGGAAGGACTCGCGTCGTTTCTGGAGAAGCGCAAGCCGATCTGGCAGGGCGATTCGGAAAAATAAGGGACATGAGAATGATTGAATATTATGACGCGGCAGTGCGGGTGCGCTACGCGGAGACGGACCAGATGGGCGTGGTGTATCACGCGAATTACCTGGTGTGGTTCGAGGTGGGCCGTGTGGAGCTGATTCGCGCGCTGGGGATCGAGTACAAACGCATGGAGATCGAAGACGACTGCCACATCGTGGTGGCCGATGCGCACTGCCGGTATCATCATTCAGCGACGTACGATGAAGTGTTGCGTATTCGGACGCGCATCGCGGAATCGCGCAATCGCATTGTCAAATTTTCCTATGAGGTCATTCGCGACGCGGATGGAAAAGTGCTCGCCAACGGAGAAACGACGCACGTGATTTGTGGAAGCAACGGCCGCCCGAAGACCCTGCCCAAAAAGTATGAAACCGTATTCAGCTCCGTCGTCGCGCCGCAGCCGGATCGGATCAAGGTATGACCGTCGCGCTAAGCGGGAACGATCTCACGTTTTCGCAACTTTACGACGTGGCCCTGGGCGGCGAACAAGTGCAACTGACTGCTTCGGCCATCGAGCGGATGAATGCCTCCCGCGCGGTGGTGGATCGGCTGGTCGCGTCGGGCGCGACGGCATACGGAATCAATACCGGCTTCGGAAAACTCGCCTCGGTGCGCATCTCCACGGAGCAGGTCCGGCAATTACAAGTGAATCTGGTGCGATCGCACTCCTGCGGCGTCGGCGCGCCGCTTAGCGAAGCCGAAACCCAAGCGATGATGCTGTTGCGCGCGAACGCGCTGGCGAAGGGATTGAGTGGGGTGCGCCCACGGGTGGTCGAGACGCTTTGCCAGATGTTGAACGCCAAGGTGCATCCGGTGATTCCTTCGCAGGGATCGGTGGGCGCTTCGGGCGATCTCGCTCCGCTGGCGCATTTGGCGCAGGTGGTCATTGGCGAGGGACGCGCGACGTTTCGTGGGGAAGTTTTGTCCGGTGGCGAAGCCATGAAGCGCGCGGGGATTACTCCAGTGGCACTCGAAGCGAAAGAAGGCCTTTCGCTTCTGAATGGCACGCAGGGCATGCTGGCGCTGCTGAGTTTAGCCCTGCGCGAAGCGGACAATCTTGTGGACACTGCGGACGTGGCCGCTTCCCTTTCGCTGGATGCGCTGCGCGGCAGTCCCGGAGCGTTCGATGCGCGAATCATGCATGCGCGCGCGTATGCGGGAGCGGCGACGACGGCGCGGAACCTGGCGCACCTGAATGAAGGCAGCCAGATTCGCGAATCGCATCGCTCGGCTGAAAAAGATACGCGCGTGCAGGATGCGTACAGTTTGCGTTGCACGCCGCAGGTGCATGGGGCGGTGAGGGATTCGCTCGCGCAAGCGCGGGAGATGGCGGCGGTGGAATTGAACAGCGCGACGGATAATCCGCTGGTCTTTGTGCGCGATGCGGAAAACGGCGACATTGTCAGCGGAGGAAATTTTCACGGGCAGCCGCTGGCGATGGCGGCGGATCAAGTGGCGATTGCGATGGCGACGCTTGGGGGAATCGTCGAGCGGCGAATCGAGCAGATGACGAACCCGCTGACCAGCATGCTCCCGGCGTTCCTGACGCCGGAGCCAGGGTTGAATTCGGGATTCATGATCGCGCAGGTGACAGCCGCGGCGCTCACGAGCGAGAACAAGACCTTGGCCGTGCCGCATTCCATCGATTCCATTTCCACCAGCGGGAATCAAGAAGATTACGTCTCGATGGGCATGAGCGGGGCGCGGCGGCTGGCGCGCATGCTGGTGAATTTGCGGAATATCATCGCGATCGAGCTGCTTTGTGCATGCCAAGGGGTTGATTTGCTGGCGCCGTTACAGACCGGCGCGCTCGCGAAGAAGGCTTACGAGGCCGTGCGCGCCAAATCCTCCAAACTCGTCGAGGACCGGCCGCTGGCGACCGAAATAGAAACGGTGTCGGCCCTGGTGGCTGAGGGCACAGTTTCAGCTCTGCTGCGGTGAGATGGGTCCTCAGGCGAGGTGATTCAAAAGAAGGCGGCAGACAAGCCGCCGCACTTGGAGGCATTCCGCACTCTTACCTGTTGGGTGGAGTAGAAAAGGGTTATGGGCAGTCAAGTCTTTCTTGAGGCCATTGTGTGTGTTGGGTTGTCGTGAAGGTGGATTCCGAGCTTGCCCAATTCAACTCATTTCATAGGAAGGCGGGGCCAGTTCAGAAATTCTTCGAGGCTTTCGGCTACTACTTGGCCGTGGGAGCTGCCGCCGTCGTAGTCGAGGAAGAGGACGGGGGAATCTGCGACGCGTTGGTCGGAGGCGGCGATCCAGTACCAGGAGCCGCGACCAGTGGTGGCGAAGCAAAAGCCAGGGCCTAATTCCTTCTCGTAGGGCAACTCGTTCAAGGATTCGACGTCCAGGGGCTCAAAACAATAGACTTGCCAAGGTTTCGACCACCAGCCCCTCTTGCCGCGCCTTTCCAGTTGGAAGCCTGCGGACTGAATGGCGGCTTTGTCTTCGTACAACCGCAAGAGTCTTTGCGGCAGGAGCATGCCCAGTTCGCGTTCTACAGCGGCTGGTTGGGGATTCAAAAGTCGCCGAAGGTAGGTATCGTAGGCGGCCTTGAGTTCATCCGGGGTGGGGCGGGAACGGAATCTGTCGATGGCGCGGCGAATGCCAGTAGCAAAGACGAGCAGGGCGGCGGCAAAGACCAGGGGGCCGAAGACAAAGAGGAGAAGCTTTTCCACAGCTTAATGATACTTCATGGCGGAGCGCTGCCAACTGAAGGTTCGTACGCAATGCCTGCATCCCCCACAAGCCGACTAGTCTTTCTCATCGTGCAAGAGACGAGGCCAGGAAAGAAATTCCTCTAAGGTATCGGCTATTTTTTCATTGCCCCAAGGGTCGTGGCAGGCGAAAAAGACGGGCGTGTCGGGCTGCCGAATGTTGCTGACAGGTACCCAGTAGAAGTTACCGCAGCCGTCCCTTGCAAAGCAGAAGCCTTTAGCATTTGCCAAGAGTTCCAAATCACAAGTGTATTTCTGGCCTTCCGAGTCAAGGGGCAGGAAGTTGTCGATCCATTCGCTCGATTTCTTGGGATCCTTGCCTGGCGGATAAATGTTGAGGTCTTGGCTCAGGACTAGTTCCTTGTCGGAATACATCGCAATGAGTCTTTGTGGCAGAAGTGCGCCCATTTCCGCTTCAACAAGCGCTTGTTGTGGATTAACCAGGCGCTGGTGGTAAGCATGCGTTCGGGCCAGAATCTGGTCCGGCGTTCTTTTTCTTGACGAGCGAAAGATTATGTCGCGCAGCCAAAGGATGGATACAGGCAGAACCACGAAGAGCGCGACAAGAAATAGGAGGGCGAGAATCGCGTCTTTCATCCGACTCATTCTAGCGCAGCTTATTCCCTAATTTGCGAAATCAAGCCAAAGATTGGAGGAAGAAGGTGAGCATGCGGTAGCCGGCGAGGTAGGAGAAGGGGGCGAGTTCGAGGGAGTAGTGGCCGCAGAAGAGTTCGAGGGTGCGGGGGTCGGCGCCGTGGCGGCGGAGGGAGTCGAGCATCTGGCGGGTGAGCCCGGGGAGCATGGTGGGGTCGTACTTGCCGTAGACCATGAAGGTGTTGCGGCCGGCGCCCATGCCGCGCTCGACGTAGGGCATGGGGCTGATGGGGGACCAGTATTCGCGGAGCTCGTCCACCGTGACGTGGTTGCGAAGGCCTTCCCAGACGTGATTGGTGGTCATGCCTTGGCTGATAACATCGGCGTAGTAAGTGGAGACGTGGAAGAAGCCGCCGGCGCGGACGCGTTCGTCGTGGACGAGTGTGATGTAGCCGACGGAGGAGCCGATGCTGGTGCCGAGAATGCCGAGCCTGGAGTAGCCCTGCTGCTCGAGCCAGTGGAGGCAACGGCGGGCGTCCTGGACGGCCTGGCGGTTGGCTTGGAGGGTTAGGCCGATGTTGGGGCCGCAGATTTGGTCGGCACGCTCGTGGCTACGGGCCATGCGGCGGTCGTGGTAGGGCATGCTCATTTTTAGGACGGTGATGCCGAGGCGCTGAATCCAGCGACAGAGGCCGTTTTGGCCTTGCCATTTGGCGTTCCAGTTGGGGAGGAGGAGGACGGCAGGGCCCGCGCCGGAGCGTTTGCCGCGCGAGCGAGTTGAAACGGTCTCGCGGGCGGGAAAGAGTTGGGCGTGGACGGTGTTGTTTTCCGGCCAGGGGGATTCGATGGAGCTGGTGAAGGTGAGGACGTTTTCGCGGTCCAAGCGGTAATCGGTGGCGGGAGCGGCGGCATACCATTCGCGGCTGTGTTCGATGGCTTGGCGAGCGTACTTGCGAACAAAGGGTTGGGGATCTGGTTCATCGGGATTGCCGCCGATGTGCTCTAGGCCCCAGTGGAAAGGCTGGACGCGCCGATTATCGTCGGTGGTCCAGCGGCGGTGCTCGTAGCGGCGGATTCTGCGTTCAAACCAGTGCATGAGAAAAGTCGACAGTTCACAGTTTACAGTCAAAAGCGGGAGGAGAAAAAGTCGGATCGAGGAATCGCAGAAGTGGATTTCAACACTGAGGACACTGAGAGCACAGAGGAAGAGGGAGAAGAAAGCGTTAGGGATGAGGCACGGGGGGAGGGGCGATTCATTGAGGCGGTGGGGTGAGTATGGCAGATTGGGAAGAGCGGCCGCGGAGTGGCCGGGCAAAGCGTGGTCATCATCACTGTCTTCTTTTTTCTATTGGGGATGATTGTGGGGAGCTTCCTAAATGTCTGCATCACGCGGATTCCGGAGGAGATCTCCATCGTTTCGCCGGGGTCGCGCTGCCCGCGGTGCGGGACAGCGATCAAGGCCTATGACAACGTGCCGGTGTTTGCATGGCTGTGGCTGCGGGGGAAGTGCCGGGCTTGCAGGCTGCCAATCTCTCCCATGTACCCGTTGATTGAGCTGGCGACAGGATGGCTGTTTGTGATGACGTTTTTGGAGTTTGGGATTACGCAGACGACGGTAAAGTGGCTGTTTTTTACATGCTTGATCATTATCCTGACTGTGACGGACTTGCGCGTGCGTCTGTTGCCGGATCTGGTGAACTGGCCGGGATTTGTGGCGGGACTGATGTTTTCGGCGATTGTGCCGCCGAGCAACGGATACGCGGGGATTTTCGCGGGGAGAATCCTGCAAGTACGTTTGCCCGGATTTGCGGCGGGGATTCTCGATGGAGCTATGGGCGCCGCCTTCGGGAGCTTTTTGCTGTGGGGCATGGCGGCGGGATACAAAGTGTTACGCGCCCGCGAAGGAATGGGCATGGGTGACGTGAAGATGATCGCCATGATCGGAGCGTTTGTCGGCTTGCGCGGGACGTTTCTGACGCTGCTCTTGGGGAGCCTGCTGGGTAGCGTGATCGGGATTGGGCTGATCGGGGCTTTGTACCTTGGGGGATGGAGGAGCGAGGTTGCGAAGCGCGCTAGCCGGCGGGGATTGGGGACGGAGCGCAAATTGCGATGGGCGATTGCGAGGCAATACCAGCTGCCGCTGGGGACGTTTCTGGGGATTGGGGCGCTGGCGGTGGTGTATGGGGGGCCGGTGATTGCGGGATATTGGCCTGGCCTGCGAGAAATAGTCGCATAGTTGCCCAATTCCAGAATCGTGGGCTGAAAAGAAAAGGGATTTAACACAGAGAGCACAGAGAACACAGAGGTTCACAGAGGAAGAGGGGAGGAGTCGGAAGACGAAGGCGATGTTGGCGGCGATCCAAAACGGGAGTAGCACGCAGCACCTTTGGGGGATTGCCGCGGGACTAGGGATTGCGCTCGTGGTGGCCATGGTGCTGGCGGTGTTCCTGATGCGGAAGCTTTTTCAGAGTTCGCGGGAGCGGCAGAAGGAGGAATTCAAAACAAGCGGGCCGGGAACGGAGAATCCTTCGGCGTTCATGGCGGCTTCGATGCAGGGAGTGATTCAGCAATTGCGCGAACAGGAAAAAGAACTAGAACGGCTGCATAGAATTGAAAAAGAGCGCGCGGAACAGACCGAGCGGCTGAGCGAAGAAGTGACGAGGAACATGCCGGCCGGTTTAGTGGTGGTGAACGCGACGGGAATCATCTCCACTTCGAATCCGGCGGCCGAGCAGGTTCTGGGGATTCGCGGACTGGGATTCCGGCGCTACAGCGAGGCGCTGGGGGCCTCCTCAGAGTTGACGATGCTGATCGCCGAGTGCCTGGCGAGCGGGAAAATTTTCCGGCGCGAAGAGGTGCAGCATATTCCGCCCGCTGGGGACATCCGCCACCTGGGCGTGACCATTTCCCCGATCCGGCGAGGCGAGGGAAAGATCAGCGGCGCAATCTGCCTGCTGACGGATTTGACGGAGCTTGCGGCTCTGCAGCAGCGCATGCAACTAAAGGAGAACCTGGCGGCGCTAGGGGAACTGTCCGCGGGAATCGCGCACGAATTCAAGAACGCGCTTGCGACGATTTCGGGTTACGCGCAGTTGATCGAGCTGGATTCTTCCCCAGCGGAGGCCCTGGACTACGCCGGGCGGATCCTTCAACAAACGCGGAACATCACGCACGTAATAACGGAGTTTTTGAAGTATGCGCGGCCGCTGGAGATTCCCGACGAGCGGGTGGCGCTGCAAACGATGGCTGAGCAGGTGGTTACGGAAGTGGGAGAGGCGCGGCCCGAAGTAAACGTCCGCTGGGAAGGAACCTTTGGAGAAGCGGGCGGAGACGAAGGGTTATTGAGGCAAGCGCTGCTGAACCTGGCGCGAAACGCGGCGGAAGCGTGCGCCCTGAGTGTCGGCGGCGGGCAGGTGGCCGTTCGCGGAGAAATTATTCACGGGGAAGAAGTGGATTTCCAGCGGATCTGCGTCAGCGACAACGGACCGGGGATTCCCCCGGATGATTTCCCGAAACTGTTCCGGCCATTTTTCACGACGAAGGCGAGAGGGACGGGGCTGGGTCTGGCGGTAGTGCAGAAGATTATCGTGCAACACGGGGGGCAAGTGGAGGTGCGGAACCGACCTGAGGGAGGCGCGGAGTTTATCGTTACGCTACCCATGCCGCGAGGCGTACCGGAAGCAGTAGAATGAGAGCAGACACGCATCTAAAGGCTTATCAGGGAGTTCTCGTAGCTCCCGGAGGTGGGACCATATGCGACTGAGAATCGGGATGATGGCTTTTGTGATGTGTGCGGCATTGTGCCTGGCCGCGCTCTCAGCGGGCGCGCGACCTCAGGGCACTTCTCCCCAACAGACGGGCGACCCGGTGGCGGATGCCGCCAGGAAGGCACGCGAAGCGAAGAAGGAAACGCCGAAGCCGAAGAAAGTTTATACCGATGATGATGTGAAAACGGGCGCGCCCCAGCCAGCGGCGGCGCCGGCTTCCGCCCCGGTGGACGCCAGCGAAAAGGCGGCCGCGAAGACGGGAGCGGCGGTAGACGCTGCCAAGACTGTAGATGATTCCAAGAAAGAGGATCCGAACGGCGCGGCGGCGTGGAGGAAGAGATTTCAGGCTCAGCGCGACAAGATCGCGAAAGCCGAGAAGGAACTCGATATTCTGGGACGTGAATTGGAAAAGGCCCAAGTCGAGTATTATCCTGACCCGCAGAAGGCGATGAAGCAGCAGAACACGCGCGCTGACGTCAACGCGATTAGCTCGAAGATCGACGCCAAGAAAAATGAACTGGAGCAGTTGAGGCAGGGGTTGAGCGACCTGGAAGATCAACTGAGAAAGTCGGGCGGCGATCCGGGGTGGGCGCGGTAGAAAAGGCCAAACCGTAAACCATTGGCTGTAAACTATTAGAAAAACCCTTCCTTTTCAAGGCCAAGGAATTCATTGAAGCGTGAAGGCGGCTTGCGTGCTCGCATGAGCTGCTTCCCTTCTCTGCACAGGTGCTTCTGGTTGTGCGCTAGCGGCGGCATGATTCGTGGTAGAAACGAAAGAAATGGAACCTCTCCTCCTTGTTGAAGACAAGACGGAATTGCGCACCATGTTGCGCAAGGCACTGGTGCGCGCGGGCTACACGGTGGACGAAGCGCCGGACGGCGCGGCCGCGATTCAGAAAGTGCGCGCGCGCAGGTATCTGATGGTGATCACGGACTTGAAGATGCCGGGGGCTTCGGGGCTGGATGTTTTGCGCGAGACCAAGCAGGCAGATGCAACGGTACCGGTGCTATTGCTGACGGCGTATGGCTCGGTCGAGGAAGCCGTGGCCGCCATGAAAGATGGCGCGTTCGATTTTCTACAGAAGCCGGTGGACCTGGAACATCTGAAGCTGCTGGTGAAACGGGCGGCGCAGCAGCAGGAGTTGCTGCGGGAAAATCTCCTGCTGCGCGAGGAATACTCGACGCGCTACGGATTTCCGCGGATCGTCGGCGAGCATGCCTCGATCCGGGAAGTGAGCCAGCAAATTCAGAAGGTGGCAGCGACGGATTCGACTTGCTTGCTGCTGGGCGAGAGCGGAACGGGGAAGGAGTTGTTCGCGCTAGCGATCCATCATTTGTCGCCACGGCGGGAGCATCCGTTTGTGGCTCTGAACTGCGCGGCGATTCCGGAAGGGCTGGTGGAGAACGAACTCTTCGGACATGAGCGGGGCGCTTTCACCGGAGCGGGAGCGCGCAAAGTCGGCAAAATGGACCTAGCGCACCGGGGAACGCTTTTTCTGGACGAAATTGGCGAGTTGCCGCTGGCGATCCAGGCAAAACTTTTGCGCGTGCTGGAAGAGCGGCGGTTTGAACGGGTGGGCGGAACGCAATCGATCGACGTGGACGTTCGCATCGTGGTGGCCACGAACCGTGACCTGCGGAAAATGGCGGAAGAAAAACTGTTTCGCGAGGATCTGTACTTTCGGATTTCGGCGGTGCCGATGACGATTCCCCCGCTGCGCGAGCGCGGGAACGACGTCTTGCTGCTGGCGGACCACTTCCTGGAAAAATTCAGCCGCGAATTTGGCAAGCCCGGGTTGGAATTGTCTGCCGAGGCACGCGACCGGCTGCTGCACTACCGGTGGAGGGGAAACGTGCGCGAACTGCAGAATACTTTGGAGCGCGCGGTGATCCTCGCGGATGGATTGAGCATTCCCGCCGAGGGTTTGCAGTTGCCCGCTTCGAAGCTGGACACGGAGCGGCTGCCGGCCGGCATGCTGGCGGAGAATTTTGATTGGCAAGGCTCGCTGGAGGAAGTCACTGGGCGAGCCGCAGGCCACGTGGAAAAAGTTTTATTGGAAAACACCATGCGAGAGTGTAAGTGGAACAAGACGCGTGCGGCGGAAAAGCTGGGCGTTTCACCCA
>Ga0210405_10001672_pt1 | contig 24636 bp, 29 predicted proteins | sample IncBWH11MmetaG_FD_155492 | JGI IMG/M metagenome (GOLD analysis project Ga0210405, IMG submission 155492) | Forest soil microbial communities from Barre Woods Harvard Forest LTER site, Petersham, Massachusetts, United States - Inc-BW-H-11-M | ecosystem: Environmental > Terrestrial > Soil >... | reverse complement strand
AACTATCAGGCATGGGCAGCACTCGCGCAGGCTGAGGACAAGGATTTTGCGCGGCGGCTGAAAAAAGGCGTCGGTGCCGATCCGTCAGCCAGCGGCGCGGGACGCATCGCCGGTAGCTTCAATTTTAAGGACAAATACGCGCCTGCCTTTCCGCGCGTTGCGATCCATGCAGCATCGCCGGGCCTGCGCACCAGCCACAGCGAGCTTGAACGGCTTGGGCTGGTCGCAGCACCGGAACCCGTCACGCAGCCGCTACGCATCACCCCTGCCCTTTCGCGATCAGGCCCCACCAAATGGCCGGATTATCAGCGTTGCCTTGACCGCGCGCCGCCGAGCCAGACGCAGCGGGGCAAAACGCGCCAGAGCATCGCGGATTTCACATGGAGCATGATTGCGGCCAGTTGGGGCTGGCAACCGCACGACATTGCCCGGCAGCTCATGCAGATCAGCGGCAAGGCCAAGGAGAACGGCGAAACCTACGCCCGGCAGACCGCCGACCGCGCGAGCGAGGCAGCGGAAAATAACCGCCGCGAAGGCCGCCGATCATCGCGCGGTCAAAATCTAGGTTAGATGATATCACGATAGCGAGATATGTGAATAGCATGCTTGCAGAATGTGCGATGATAGCGAGCAATCCGGATATTCGGAAATCATGATATCTTGCTATGCAGATAGCGACCTGTTGCCTGATTGCCACATATTAGGATATTTAGCTATCCGAATAGCGCGATTGCCCGCAATCCGAATTGCAACCTATCAGTATATCATCTACGCATGAATATCATGCTAGCAGGACAGCACCAGCTATTCCGTTATCCTACTATCGGAATATGCGAATAGCATGCTTGCGGGGGAACCATGAAGAAAGCAAAGGACGTTGAAGATTTGGCGGGACGGCTGGCCGCTGCCGCCGCTACGCCGTTGATAGCACCAGCATCACCAGCCCCATCACCCAAGGCAGCACGGGAACGGCCTGCCAAGCCTAAGAAGAAGCAGAGGAGCCTATCGGTATTCCTGCGCGTGCCGCACGACCTCCACGAGCGGCTAGAGGCCGAAGCTATCGCCCGGACCAAACGGACGGGCAGGGGGGTGACGATCCAGCAAATCATTCTCGAAAAGGCAGCGAGGCCCGAATGAGTAATCCCATCTTTGTCGGCGGGCAGAAGGGTGGCACGACCAAAAGCTCTACCGCTCATTTGCTGTGCCTCGGCGCGGTTCTCTGCAAGCAGCCAGCGGCTTACGTTCTGACCGACCCCAAGCGCCAACTGAAATCCGAAGGCCGTCCCTACGGCGTCCTTGATGGTCGCGATCCAACCAAACTGGCGCAGATCATCGCCGCCAACCAAAGCACGTTAAACGGCTGGCTTGTGATCGACGGCGGCGGCAATCGTCCGGAGTTCGATAAGGCAATGGCTGAGGAAACGGATTTGTGCCTGTTGCCGTTCCGCGATTCCGACGAGGATTTAGAGGCGATCAGGGATGATCTTAAGGCTATCCCGAAAGCGTTAGCATGGCCCGCAGCATGGCCGACAAACGACAAGGCAATGAAGGCCGCGCAGCATCACATTGACGACCTCGCCATAGACTTCCCGTTGCGCGTTATCATGCCCCCGATTTACTTCATCAACTCGGCCAAGGAATTGCTGGCGAAATCGCTTGGCGACCCCTCAACCATCGTCAGGCACGCAGCGAGACGAGCCTTTGAGGTTATGTGCGATTACTACGAAACGCAGCACGGCAAGCCAGAACCCGCCCTATCGGAAGGCGTTGCATGAGCTACGGCCCGGCAGAGATCAAAGCGCCACCTTGCCCGCATTGTGCCGCCCGCGCCGTGTTTCAGGCTGTGGCACCGTCTGGCCAGCGCGAAAAGCCGATACATCTGCGCTGTTGTCAGTGTGGCAGGGAACGCGCCGACCTCGAATTTTACGAACAAGCCGTCGCCTGATTCATTTTTGCAGGGAAGGGGAGGGGCCAGACCGCGCCTCCCGGCCCGTGTTTCCCCCCGATTTTTTGGCGAGGGCCTATCTTCGCGTTTGATGCGCGTATGTATACGATAGAATCCTTATAGATATATGCGGCGTCAAATGGACTCGGCCTCGAAATTTTTTTGATTCGGACACTCGACAGGTTTGCGGCGCGATCCTAATTCGGCGGTATGGTTTCATGTTCGAATGGTCGCGGTTTTTTTTGGAACTCTGCGCTTGCAAGCCATAACTTGTATGACAACTCCGCCCCGGAGGGGCGACCGCCAGAGGCGGCCGTTGCATACAAGTTGGCTTGGCAGGGGAGGCGCTTCGCCCTCGCCCTGCACCCCTTCCGACGAGAAACCCGGCCCGGTTTCTCGACATTCGCCCAACCCTGCGCGGATTGGATGCGCGGCACCGGCATGTCCCGTTGCATCGACAATCAGGGAGCCTTGCCCCCCGATACCCGCCGCGTCAGGCTTTCGCGCCCGACACCACGCCCAACCGTCCGCCGATTGGATACGCGGCAACGGCATGTCCCGTTGCATCGACAATCGGGGAGCCTTGCCCCCCGATACCTCCGCGTCAGCGGTTTCGCCCGCCGACACCAACGACCAGCGCCATGCCGCGCCGGACTGGCAGCAGGAGCGCGGCCCCTGCACTCCGATCCATGACGAAGAATCCCGAACAGACGGAGCGGGAAATACCGGGGGGGGAGCCGGCATCGAACGTCATCTATCTGCCCGATCAGTCGCAGCCTGTGCGACAGCGCAAGCCGGGACGCCGCGCGCCGGTTCCCGATCCGCGCAGCGCGCGCTTTGACGTGCGATGCACGCCGGCATTCCGCGATCAGGTTGTGGCGGCCGCGCGCGCGGCCGGGCTCAGTCTCAGCGCCCATGTGTGCATCGTCCTTGGCGAAAGCCGGCCCATTCAGCACGGCCGGTCCCGATTGCCGCCTATGGATCGTCAGTTGCTTGTGAAGCTTCTGGCGGAACTCGGGAAGATAGGATCGAACCACAACCAGCTTGCACGGCGGCAGAACACGACCGGCGAAGAACCGGAACCGGACGAGTGGCGGCGCAGCGCCGACGACATTCAGGACATGCGCCACATGCTGTTAAGGGCGCTTGGATATGCTGGTTAAAGGCAGCGCGCGCGGCGGGCCGGGTAGTTTGGCGCGGCACCTCGAGGCCGAAGACAACGAGCGCGTGACGATCATCGGCATTCAGGGGCTTGGCGCGCGCGACCTCGAAGGCGCGTTGATCGAAATGGACGCACTCGGCGCGGAATTGAAAACGCATCGCACGCTTTATCATATGTCGATCAATCCCGAACCCGGCAAAGACCGGGAAATGCGGGAAGCGGACTGGGCGTATGCCGCGAAAACGGCGTTGAAGAAAATGGGGCTTGAAGGCCAGCCCTACATTTACATCGAGCATGAGAAATTCGGGAAGGACGGCGCATTGCGCCGGCACCGGCATCTTGTGGCATCCCGCGCCGACGTTGAGAACATGCGCGCGATCCGCGCGGATCATAACTACCGCAAGCATGAAGAAATCGCGCGCGATGTTGAACGGCATCTGGGCCACGCGAAGGTGCAGGGCGCGCATGTCGAGCGGGAAGGGGAGGAGCGGCCCGACCGAACGCCGACGCATGCCGAAATGCAGCAGGCGAAGCGTGGAGCCGTCAGCCGCGACGATGCAAAAAGTTTCATCACGAAGCTATGGCAGACGACCGACAGCGCCACGGCATTGCAGGCCGCGCTTGCGGCTAATGGCTGGATGCTGGCGCGCGGCGACAAGACGACCGCGAAGGGGCGGGCCTATCTGATGGTTCTCGATCCGCAGGGCGGATTGCACGAACTCGCCCGCCGTGTGGAAGGCGTGAAAGCCGCGGCCGTGCATGAACGCATGGCCGCACTCGATCCGGCCGGCTTGCCGAGTATGGACGAAGCGCGCGCCCTGCAGAAAGCCCGCGAACCGGACAGCCAGGTCAAGCCGCAGCAACCGGAAATCCCATCAGGAAAGACCGCGCCGATGCATGACGAACCGGACGCGACGAAGCAGCCGGCCAACCAGAATCAACCCGGCTTCCAGCCTACGGCTGTGGGCGCTTCCGTTCCCCTCAGCTTTGCTCCGGAAACTATCGCCGCCACCAGCCCCGCCGAGATTGAGCGCGGTTTGAAAGCGATGCAGGCGGAGGTAGAACGGGAGGCCAAGCGCGACCCGTGGGGCTCCATCGAGGCCGCGCAGAACAAAGGCGAACCACTCCATCCGGCGGCTATCGAAGCCGTGGAGCGGATTGTCGCCAAGGCCGAGATTTTTAAACGCGATGAACAATTCGCGGAATTTTACTGCGCCACCGAGCACCTAATCCCTTCCGGCATCTTGGGGAAACTTCACGACCAAGCCCCGGAGCCGGCGGCGATTGAACGGGCCGAAACCTTCGAAGAAATGGACGACCGGCACAGCGACGAGTGGGAGCTTGTGCATGGCGCCTACGGCGTCGAAGAACTTCCCGCACAGCTTTCCGCGCGGCAGGCGGAAGAACGCGTGCGGCTGGCATGGCAGCAGCCGGCATTCAGCGCGGATACAATAGCCGCCGACCCGTGGACGGCCGTTTATCTGCCGATCCCGGCCGACGCCGATCATTTGTTGCAGCTTCGCGCCCAAAAAGCCGCCTCACATTGCACCTATATGTTGACCAAAGACGTGAACAACGGCCCGGCCGTTCCCCAAGGCGATACCCTTACCCAAATGGTGACCAAGGCCGTGGAGCGCAGGGACGAGCTTGAACATATGCTTGGCTTGCATAACGCGCCAGCCAATCAGAACCACCCGGAACACATCGCCCTTGTGACCACCGAAACCGTCACGGCATCGGCCGATGTTCGCGAAGCATGGACGCAGCCGGCTTTCGATTCCAGCACCATCAATGCCGACCCGTGGACGGCCGTTTATCTGCCGGCACCGGAGAACGCATCGCCGGCACTCCTGAACGCGGCTTATAACGCAGCGGCGCGTTGCATCGAAGCTATCGAAAAGCCCGGCATCGAATTGCCTTATGCCGATGCGATCATGCACGCCCCACGGATTGCTCAAGGCAATGACCGGCTGACGGACAATCTCGCGCGCGCCGAGCAGCGCCGGGACGAGCTTCACGCGATGCTCTATCCCATCGGTGCGCCGGCCGCCGGGCAGGAGAAGCGCGAGCGTATCGCCGCGCTTGAGGAAACGGCCCATGTGGCCGCTCAGGAGATGTTCAACGTGGCACCGGAACCCCATCGCCCCGACATAGCCATTCCGGCCCCTACGGAGCCGCTACAGGCCGATATGCCGCCGGCCGCGCCAACACCACCCGAACCGGCGACGACCGCCACAGGCGCGGCCCACAGCCCGGCGCAGCAGGCGTTTACGCCCGATCCTGTGCGGGAGTTTGAAGATGACGCGCTGACCTTCCTTGACCGGGCCGAGCGTGCCGGCCGGCGTTTCCTCGAAGGGATTGCCGACCGCTTCGAAGGATTCATTCACTTCCTTGCGGACGCGGTTTCGCCGGCACCGCCGCCGACGCGCGCACAGGTGGAAATTGCGGCCGAGGTTGCCGACGAACGCGCGCAGGAACACGCCGACCTTACGGCCGCGCTTGCGCGCGAAATGGAATACGACTGGCGGCAGTCGCAGACGACGCAGGCACAGCAGACGGAAGACATCGCGCTTGCCAACCTTTACGGCGGGCCGGCAACACGCGAAGCCACCCTTGCGGATCGCGCCCACGCGCACGGCCGCGACCACGATTACGAGCGAGATTGATTCAAGCTTCGCCGTCAGGGACACGGCGGAGCGGAACAGGAACCGGACGATACCGAAGATCACGGCGCTATTCGCGGAAGCACGGCGCGCGATCACGCGACCGGACGATGAGCCGCAGCCGCGCAGCGGCAAACGCCGCAAGGGAGAGGACGACAAGGAGGGCGGAGCGTTCCACAGCGCCGCGCAGCGTGTGACCATCAATTTCCGTGGCATCGCGCGCACGTTTTTCCGAGACGCGAAAGCGGCGATCATTCGCACCATGTCGTTTGTGCGGCAGTCTCCGGCGACCACCACGGAGGAACATTTCTGGTTCCACCACTGGCAGCACGGCGCGGCCCCGGTTGCCGACGCCGCGCCGGATTGCGGCCCCTCGAATCATCTTTCGCTTGACCTGTAGCAATGGCAAATTGCTCGCATGGCCGACAACAACGTCAAAAAAATGTATCAGCGCCAGCCGCGCCACTCGCATGCAGCTTTCGGCTACAAACGCGAGGGCAAGAGATGGGGCGTTTTGCTGGAATGCGGCACCGGCTATCTCGACTTCGCCGAGGACGATGTTGACGAGATCGCGGCGAAGTTCGAGCTTGACGCCGATGTTGTCCGCGAAATCTTGCAATCCGCCACCGCGCACCTGTTCATCAACCGCATGCCTTACGGCGGCAGCACCGGCTATTTTTGCATCAGGCCGAAACGCGAACCAATCCCCGGATGGATTGAGGAACGCGACCCGGAACCGCTTGAAGGCCCGCCGCCGCCTGAACAGCTACGCTAGGCGGCGGGATCAAGCGCCAACTAGCCCCGCGTGACGCGATGCCCGTGGGAAGGATGCGAAGGAATACCGGGGGGGCGATGATGCTGCGGCGGATCTTCGGCGCGCACGACTGGCGAAGCGACAACCGGCCAGATCCAATTCGTCGGCGCATGGTGCGACACCCACGCGCCGGCCGCGATGAACGCGGCGACCGTCGCGGCGGCGGCAGCGCGTCTTGCCGTGCCGCCCGCGCCCGATGCGCCGGCCGGATGATGATAGGGATCAGGTTCAGCGCGGCGATTGAGTGCGCGGATTTCCCAATAGGGCGGGCAGTAAACCGGCTGCGCATGCGCGCTTCCCGTGCGCCATACCAGCCCATGAAACGCCGGCAGGCCGCGCACGGCATCCGGCGACCAAATCCTTTCTTCGCGCAAGCTGCGATCAATGCGGCACGGCCCGCCATTCGGATCATCGCTTGCCCTGATGTCTTCCACCCATTGCATCCCGCCGGCCCGCGAGAGAAATTCCGCGCAGTTCATGTCGCCCGGAGCCGGCGCGAAAGCGAGCAAAGCGCCGCTGTTGCCGATCACCGTTGTTGCGTTGTGCGTTCCATACGTGGCGGCAAGCTGGCCGGTATCCTGTATCACCATCGGCATGAAGCGGACGCCGTATTTTCTTCCTTGGGCAAGACCGGCAAGAATCGGAGGCAATTTCCCGAGCGCCGCGAACTCACTCATCATGAAAACCGTGTTACGGCCGCTTTCCTTCGTCGGAGCCGATGCGCCGCCGCCCAACCGATAGAGCGTGTTCAGCGCCGAAACCTGGATAAGCCGGAGCCACGGCGCGAAGGTAATCAGCTTATCGGCATCGAGAATCGCATAGATCGACAGAGGCCGCTTGCTGCGCTTTAGCTGCGTCCAGTCGATGCTTTCGCCTTCTTTCACGCACAACGATTGTGCAATATGTTCGTCAAGCAGCCACTTGGTCGCGTTGTCCGCCGTCTGCTTGATGGCGTCGATTGTGCGACTTTCTTTCTGGAAGCGGCCGAGCAACGAGGCAATCTGCGGGTTATCGCTTTTCGCCATCTTCGCGGCGAACGCTTCCAGATCATCCGTCAGGATGCGGCGCACCTTCATCAGCGTGGGCGTCTGGTTCTTCGCCGCGCAGTCGCGGACGACATGCAGGATGATGCCGGCGAGCAGCCCTTGCGCGCTTTCGGCAAAGAACGGTTCCGCCGTTTCGGGCCTCACCATCATCAGGGCTTCGGCCACCGCCATTGCCTCGACAAACGACTTCACATCGAGCAGGGGATTGCAGCCGACATCCTTACCGCCGTGCAGATGGAAAGGATTGAGGGGCAGCACTTCGGAAAACGAACTGCGCCACTTCCAGCTTACCGCGTAGTTCTGTCCCGTGGGATCAATCGAAACCACATTGCAGTTGCGCAGCCCGTCACCGAGCAAGTTCACAAGCTCTATCGTCACGCCCTTGCCGCACCCCGTGGGGCCTTGCAGCGTCATGTGGGCAATGTGTTTCAGATTGAGTGTTTCGCGCCGGCCGACGTGGCCCGTTTCGGAATTCCAGCGCCGGCCGACCTCGAAGGTATCTGCCATCAGTCCGAATCCCCATCGCGTTCTATGTGCGGAGTTTCACGAACCGCCCCCCCCGGTATTTCAGACGGCGGCACGGCGTATCGTCAGAAGCGATGCCGGCGCGCAGGAACCAGCGGCGCGTTGCGCTGTCGCAGCGCACGGTTGATGATCTTTCCCGCATTGCCGGCAGCAGGCAGAGCGACGAGCAGGAATTTCGTCGCGCCGGTAACGACCAGCCACAGGATCAGCGCGAGAATGCAGGCCCGCGACCACGGCAGCAGCCGCGCAACCGCCATCCATGTCACCAGCTCGCCGGACGAGCTGGCGGGCAGAATCCAGAACGACCACCACACCGCCGCGCCGAATGCGATCTTCACCACGGCGCGCGTCAGATATCGGCTATCGCGAAACCCTGCCCATGCCATCGAGCGCCGTGCGCCGGTAAGCAGACACACCACGCCCAACAACACGGCAGCGGCGAGCGCCAGGGCGGGAATCCAATGTATCCATTCTGTAGGAAACGCACCTGGCGCGGCGATCATGAAGGCGAGCGTTTGCAACGGCCCGGCGATCCATACCGCCAGCACGGCGAGGGACAAAAATCCCGCGCCGTGCGAGGCTATCGCCAATTCATTGCCGCGCGGATCAGGCGTCGTACGCGCCCTCTTGAACCACAACCAAATATCCGACAGCAGCGCGACCGGCACCAGCGCCGCATACATGAGAACTTCAAGCATCGCGCCGCCTTCCATCACCGCCGCCGCCGATCCACCGGCACCGCATCCGGTTCACGCAGCGGGACGAGCTTGCCGTCATGCTCGATATAGAGCTTGCCGTTGTGCTGGATGATTTCAGCGGAAGCACGGGCCGCCGGCAGCGCGGCGGAATTTCCCATCATCGGCGGATAAACCGACGACGCCGGCAACGCCTCACCCTCGATTTCTTCCAGCGTTTCGATGACGCGGACATAGCGGCTCAGGAGAGGCCCGCGCGACCGTTGAACAGCAACAGGCCCACGCGGCTCCGGCCTTGCCACAACACCGGCAGGCCGACGCCGGAACCGCAGGCGACCGCGCAGTTGCAGCCAGATGTTGACGGCGTTCGATGCCATCCAGCCGAGCCAAAAAGCTAGGATGAAATCGTAATGATACGCGGCATCGTTACCATACCAACCGTTGTTCAGCGCCAACACGCCAAGCGTGAGGACACCGATTGACCAGAGCAGCGAGCCGTGGCGCATTTTGTCATCGTGCGAAAGCGCCTCGATGATGCCCCGCACCAGACCGACAGCACCAAGACCGGCCATTGCCGACCACACAACGCCCAGCATGTCGCCCGCTTGCACATGCGCGAGCATGGGCGGCAGCCCGACGACCGAAAGCCAGTAAAGCGCATTGGTCAGGAGCATTGCTCCCGGCCTTGCCATTTCGCAGGGGCACATTGTTCCGTTTCCTTTTTTGCCAGCACTCGACTTGCGGCAGCGCCGCAGAAAATCAGCTACGACCAAGGCGGCGGCTGGCGGCCCGAACACCGATGCAGACCATTGCTGGCCGTCGCTTGCGCCGCAGCGGCCCAACACGGCATGAACGCCGATCACCCACCCGGCGCACAGGCAGCAGCCGACGACGAAACGGCCCGCCTGTATCAGCGGCCCGCCGTTCTCGTTGTCGAGGAAGCGGAGGAACGCTTTCATTGCGGCACCGTCAGCGAACAGGAGCCTTTGCGAACCTGAAAATTCAGAGCCTTGAGAATTGGTGCGCCGAGCAACGGCGTTTGGTCACTGACGCTGCCAAGCTGGTCAATCGCGGCTTCCACATTGTCGAACGTTAGCCCCGCGACCTCTAGCGATTGCAATCGCACGGTCGCGCCCGAAGCCCGCCAGCCCCATCCCTGATAGGTGTGATCCATTGTCAGCTTGGCGGGATTGAAGCCGAGCTTGCGCGCATCACGGATGCTGAAAAAAACACCCGCTGCGCCACTGTCCAACAGGAAATGAAACTTTGCGCCATTGGCGAAGGCATCGAGATAGCATTGGTCGTATGCGTCAGCCTCGATCACGACTTGCCGACCGGCAGGCGCAGCGGGCAGCGCATGCGATCCGTTCCCGGCGAGCTTGCCGACGACGACGAAAGCGGCGACCAGCCCGCACGCGATGAGCCAGCCGCCGCCGTGGTTCTGTTTCTTCATCGGCTGGACGACAACAACGCGCCGCCGCATGATGATGTATTGGCCGCTCACAGGAGGAACAGCAGCCACCATTCTTCGATTATGGCGGCCCCCTCCAGTGCTTCCAACCCTTCGGCGGCTTCGCCGATGCCAACGGCAGTTCTGGCAGCGGCACCGGCACCCATGCGCGCGGCGGCGGTTTCACCAGCCGCCGCACCGGCACCGGAGGCCCCCCGTTCGGCCAGTTTCGTTGCGCCGATAGCCGCAGCTACACCGGCCCCGGCAACGCCGAGATCGCGGCCCCATGTCGATGCGTGAGGCGGAGGCGACGAACGTAGCGACGATGCAGGCGGATCGTTCACGGCGTAGTTTACGGGCGGCGGCGCGAACGAACGCCGATGACACAGATAATCGTTTTCGAGAACGAATCCGGGCTGGCAGTAGAGGAAGACTTGCGCCGACCGATAGGGCGACAGTGACGCGCAACCGCCCGTCAGTGTCGCCAAGGACAGGCCGCCCAAGAGGACGGCCTTCCGATAGTTGCGCATGGCGATCACTCCGCCGCGACGCTGCGGAGCGGGACGACACCGGCAGAAGATGCCGGCAGCACATCAAGGATAACGTTGCGGGCCGGCCACTTGCCCTTTTTTTCCGTGCCGACCACCACGCGCACAGGCCCCTTGATATCCTCGGGGCCAATGCTTCCCGCTGTAAACTTCGCCTCTGCCCCGACCGCCCGGGCAGTGTGCATCAACAGCAGCAATCCTGCGTTACTCGTATTTAGAAATAGCGGTATCTCGCGTTCGTTGCCCTTGGCATCAACCAGCGCAGCCATCGCGGCGATATACTCTCGCCCCGATTTCTTGGCTTCCGCGATACGCGCCCCGCGAAGCTCAGCCGGATATTCGCCATCCGGCACCACCACCGGATTTGCCAGATTCGTGGCGGTTTCTTCCGTTATGTTGGCTTTGAAGTTGAGCGCCATTGCGCCTTGCTCCTGCAAAGCGGAGCCACCGCGCCCCGGCGCAGCCGGACGGCCTCCGCTACGGAGCGGAGATTTACGCCTCTCTAATTTTAATGAGACTTGCGATCCTTAGATGGCTGCTATGCGTCCAACGCGCAGCCTATCAGTGAACACAGCGGGCCGATCAGCCACGTTTCTGGCCAGCTTCTTCGTGCTTACAATAGGAATATCTGCAACTGCACCATGCGTTCCAACGTAACTCGCCCAAGCTTCCCCCCCTTTTTTGTCGATTTTCTTCAACATGGCGAACGTGACAACTGCGCCGGTTTCCTCGACGAACGGCTTCCACACGCGGCGCATGTAAGCCTCGATTGCGTGAAGCTTGCGGCCCATCTTTTCCGGCGAGGTTTCCCACTTCTCGGACGGCCACGCGAGCGTGGGAGCCGTGGCGGCGGGAGCAGCAGGCGCAGCGGTTTCGTTCTTCGCCGCCACATAGTCGCGAATGACTTTCCGCACACCCTCACCGTGAAGATGTGCAAGCGTGTCTATAGCTTCCGTTTCCCCCATCAGAAGCGGCTGCGATGCAGCGGCTTCGGGTGAAGGAGTGGCAACATTGTAGTCCGGGCTTTTACTTTCATCAACAGTGACACTATTGGACGCCTTCAATACCTTTGCTTCCGCTTGCTCGGCAAGCCGCTTTGCCTTTAATGCGTTTAACTCGGCGCGACGCTGTTCCACTAAATCGGGCGGCATTTGTGCCGCCAAGCTCGCTAAGACCTTATCAACGTCCTTATAATTGGAAAGCAGATAACGAGCGATGTATATGCGCCGGTCGAAGCCATCCATGCCTTTAATAGTATGAGGGTCCAGCTTCTCAGCACTTTCGGACTTGTCGAAATCTGTTTTTCTTACGAGGCTACTTACCGCCGCTTCAACGCTCTCTCTTGCATATACCTCGGAGAGCAACTGGATTGGGAGATCATCGAACCGTCTGGCTAAGGCCGCGCCTGCTTCCATCTCCCGCTGCACGAATTCAGTGAACTCTGCGTCGGGCTTCCGCGATCCAGTTGGCGTGCTGGCTGTCGCGGCTGTGCGCGCGCGCTTCGTGCCTTGCCGGTGCGAAACGCGCACGACTTCTGCCGGATTGTCTTGCTGTTCACGATTCGTCGGCGCTCGCATGGCCGCCATCATAGTGGCGGCGGTGTCTCGGCCAACCCCCCGCGATCGACAGGCCCCGCCGATCGAGGGCGTCGCCAAATTGGCCACCCCTGCCCGCCGTCGATCGAGGGCGTATCATCGCGCTATGACAGGAGGCCCGCGGCCATGAGCAAACCGCCGAAGGGATGGAAACCAGCCACGTTGCCGGGTGGCCCGGTGACTGCCGACTACCGGCGCGGCATCGAGGACGCGGCGAAGCTGATGGAGGAATGGGCCGCAGCCGCCACGGCGGAACGGCAGGCCGCCTACGAAAACGCGCACTTCGGCATTCTGTCTGTCCTGCCCAAGTCGTGAAACACGGCGGCGGGCTAGGACGGCGGAAACAGGTTAGGCCGCTCGATGCCGAGCCGATCTTCGATGTGATCGAGGCGGCGCGAATGATCGTCAATCGAGGCACCGAGCGTCGCGACGGAATCCGACAGGCGGCGGATTTCACGTTGCACGCCGACGAGCGTTGACGCCATCGCGTCAACCTTGGTGTTCACCGCCTGCACGTCGCCGCGCAATCCCTGCACATCACCGCGCAGGGCGGCGAGTTGCTTGAGGATCAGGTTTTCCGGTTCGTCGGCCATCCGAAGACGATAGCACCGCTCTGTTAACAAATCCATATGTTGTGTTTTCGGGCGTCAAATAGAAAAATCCCACACGCAGTATAGGCGAGCCGGGAAAAAGGTTCGAAACCCTGTGTTGACGATGCCCCCGCCGTGTTTCTCTTGACGCGCCCCGCCGCGACTTCGTGGATACTGGAAAAATCTTTACATAATGGGCGTTATGCGGCAATTCTAGCGCCGCGCCGACCAGCGCCAACCACAAGATGTTGATTCAGCCGGGAAGGCGGCGCGGGGCATCAGATGGGCGATAATACTCTAATCCAGATGATCCTTAATCAGCGTGACCGTGACTTGGCGGAACGACATGTCTGGGGGAAAAACCGCGCGCCCCGACCGATCCCTAAAAAACTACACCTTATCTGGGTTGGTGACGACGCAAAGCGCCCCCAAGCCAGCATCGACAGTTGGAGAGACAAGCATCCAACGTGGCAATTCCAGCTTTGGGGCAACGCCGAGCTTGACGGGATTCCGTGGAAGGCAAAGCGACAGATCGACATTTTCCGCGCGGGCGAGCGTTGGGAAGGCGTTGCCGACCTCATGCGCTACGAAATCCTTCTCGAACACGGCGGCGTTTACGTCGATGCCGATTCAACCTGCGTCCGGCCTCTGGACGACTGGTTGCTCGACACTCGCATGTTTGCGGTTTGGGAAAACGAGCGATGCGTGCCGGGGCTTATCGCCAATGGCTTTATAGGCAGTCAACAACACCACCCTGTTTTATCGTCTATCGTTCGAGCGACGGCCCGCATGAACGATCCGATGTGGCGCAGGACGTGGGACATCGAAGGGTGGAGAGGGATAAGGCCGCGCTTTCGTTACGCAGAATTTCTGCCGTGGAAGAGTGTGGGGCCGATGTTCTTTACCAAGATGATCCTGCCCTTTTGTCCCGGAGAAGCGACCATCCTTCCATCAGTCCTCTTTCTGCCCCGGCATCACACAGAGCAGGCAGACCGGCAAAGCAGCTTGATCTATTCAACCCACGTTTGGGGAACAGCCCACAAATCCTATTCGGCTGCTACTTGACCGGCAGTCTTGAATTTCAGATGCACTAAGAGGTGTCTCCCTGCTTCAAGCGCGTCGCTTAGCGTTCGCCTGCCATTGGCGGAAAGACTCATCGTCAGCATGGCAGTGAGATACGAGAGCATCAAGCCAGCGGCGAGTTGAACAGCGGGCAACGCCCCCGATAGAGGCGCACATTCGCGATAAGCATCCAAAGCTAACCACGACGCAAGCGCACCAGCCATTTGAGGGAGAACAGCGCCGATCACCGCCCGCGCTCTTACCGGCCCGCGCCGTGTGACATACCACCAGAAAAACGGCGTGCGGAGATATTCGCTCACTGCGTATGCCGTCGCAACGCCAACCGCACCGTAAGGTAGCCCGATCGCAAACGATGCAACGTCGATAGCCGCACCCACCAAGCTAATCCGCGCCAACTCGCCCGATCTTCCTTGGCTCATGTAGAGGTAGCCCATCGAATTGTTCACGGCTTGCACAAGTCCGGCCAGCGCGAGAGGTGCGAAGATTGCCGCTGTTCCTGCCCACTGCCCGCCGAGCAGCGTCGTCACAAGCGCGCCCCTAAGCACGATTGCCCAGACGATACCCGGCCACGTCGCGAGCGCGAGCAGCGAAATCGTCTTCAGGAAAACCCGGCTATACCGCTCCGGTTCAGCGGCCAAGCGCGAGAGCACCGGCATCATCGCCACCATAACCGGGCCGACAATTCGCGCGATTGGAAAGAGCAGAAGCTTATAGGCGCGGTCGTAAAGGCCGAGCGTATGCTCGCCCCACTTCCAACCAATCAGCACGTTGTCCGTGTTCATCGAGAAAAAGGCAGATACATTAGCCGTTGTGACGCCCGCGCCGAATTTAAGCATGTCGCGCAATCCGTGAACACGGCGCGGGCGGCTTGGCAACCATCTGGCGGCGAGCCACACGCCCACGACCGAAACCAGACTTGCCGCAGCCGTGCCGAAAAACAGCGCCCAATAGCTTTTCATCACCAGCGCCATGATGATGGACACTGATAGCCCCGTGACGGCCCCGGAAATCCCGATCAGCGCCGCGACGCCGAATTCCATCCGTCGCCGCAGGATTGCGCCCGGCTGGCTTCCTGTAGCGCCGACGACTATCAGAAGCCCCATTGCAGCAGTAAGGGGGACAACGCGTGGTTCGCCATAATACCAGCCCACCATAGGGCTTACGGCAACAACGACCGCCGCAAGCGTCGCGCCAGCGGCAACATTGATCCAGAAGAACGCATTGACTTCATCATGCGTGATCCCCGGTCTTTGAATTGTCGCTTGGCTCAGGCCCAAATCCTGAAATAGTGCGACGAATCCGCAGACCGGCCCCGCCATCGCAAGAAGACCGAAATCGGACGGCGGCAGAAGGCGCGACAGCACGATGACCGAGCCGACCTGACATAGAACCTGCACAACTTGCACGATGCCGGAGTTGAAGATTCCAGATGTTAAGTGACGAGCTACTTCATTATGGCGCGGCTCAAAGCTGCAACGCCTGATCCCCATAAAACCCTCTCTGTCCGAAAGGCGACCCTCTAATATTGCGGTTCTAGACCAAACAAGGCCGATTTTCCATATGCGGCATTCCCCCGCGGCTGACGCAGGCCCCGCGCGTTGTTACAATTTAACAATTATGAACCGCGCCGAGTTGCGATAAGACTACGCGGTCTTTGACTCAGAGCGGCGTCATGCAGGAACGGCGACTTACATCACTCGATGCAGTGCGCGGCTTGGCCGCTTGTGTTGTGGTCATTTCCCATTGCTACCTCACGATGATATCAGACGACCGGCGGACGCAACTAGAAAGCTCTTTTTGGTTTGACCTTCTCCGACCTCTCCACAATGGCGATGCAGCAGTTATCATATTCTTCGTCTTGAGCGGCTACGTCCTTTCCCTGCCGTTTTTCCGTGGAACGCAACTCACCTACCCGCGATACGTCGTTCGCCGTGCCTGCCGTATCTACATCCCGTTTGCCGTTTCAGTTTTTCTTGCGCTGCTTTTATACACGCTAGCTGGCCCACCCAATGCGCCCGATGCAAGCCAGTGGTTCAATACACTTTGGCCCCCCGAGCAGCCCGGAATTTCAGCGATCGCGGGGCATCTTCTGATGACCGGCACGAACCCGGATATCCGGCTGAATCCGTCGCTTTGGACTCTCGTTTATGAAATGCGAATTTCGCTGCTATTCCCCCTGCTCATGCTTCTCTGTCGCGACAGTCGCATCGCGCTAGTCGGCGGCCTCGTTCTCTTGAAGCTATCGACAAAGGGGCTGTCATGCGACCAGTGCCACCACCCGGCACACGCGGAAACCATAGGCGTCACGTTGCTGTGGACTGTCCAGATCGTCCCCTATTTCATAACCGGCATTCTGTTGAGCAAACACCGCAAGCAGCTACACCGGCTTTACGAGCGCATACCGAATGCCCTTGCTGTTGCGCTGTTCCTAATCCCGGCACTTGCGTTCATCGTGACACCAGACTTTGTGTTTGCAAAGCGCGATGCACTATACGCATTTGGCGCGGCGGTTCTCATTATATTGGCGGTTGAGAACGCGGGGTTTCGCGGCTTTCTCGATCATCGAATCCCGCAATGGCTTGGCCGAATTTCCTACAGCACTTACTTGATACACTTGCCGCTCATGCTCGCAGCCGCGCCCCTGTTGCTTGGCTGGATGCCGCCCGCAGTCGCTACCGCCGTTCTTTTCGGCCTCTCGCTTGCGGCGGGGACGTTGATGCACGCCGTTGTGGAAGCACCGGCCATCAACCTTGGACACCGATTGACCCGACGCACCAAAGTTCCTGCTCAGACCGCGCAAGCCGATGCATAATTCAAGACTTGCGGATCAGTTGCCCGGCGGTTGCAGCCATCGCGGATCAAAGCGGATCAGTTTGATGCCTTCCGCCTTGGCTATGTTCCATACCGTGCCGTAGCTGACGCCGATCAGCTTGCCCAAGCGCCGGTAAACTACCCATACATTCGGGAAAACCTTGAGAGCCTCAATCACGATTGCCCGCTGTTCCGGGCGCGTGAACACCAGCGCGTTGCAATCGCTCTTTCGCTTCGACAATGCCCCCTCACGCGCTGACTCCGATAACGGTTATGATAAACCGGCGATCCATGACTAGGAACGCAGGCCCCCTTACGTGCTGCTTGCATGTAACTACAAATGGCGTTACAATAGGGCATGCGCTTCGAATGGGATCAACAAAAAGCCGAGCAGAATCTTGCCAAGCACGGCGTCCCCTTCGAATACGCCGCCCGCGTTTTCCTTGACCCGCACCGGCTCGACAGCGAGGACACGCGCTACAATTACCGCGAGGAGCGGCGGATTACAGTCGGCAGGATTGAGTGGCGGATTTATGCCGTCGCCTACACCATGCGCGGCGATACCACACGGTTGATTTCCGCGCGGAAGGCGAGCCAGCGTGAAAGGAGGAGGTATTATGAAGCGTTACCGGCTTGACCCCGAGAAGCCCCGTCAGTTGACCCCGGAAGAAGCGCGGCGGCTTGCTAAAACCCGCATCGACTATTCGGACATTCCACCGCTTGGCGATGAGTTTTTCGACAAGGCTAAGCGCGCATGGCCGACGACCAAACAGCAGGTCACCCTTCGCCTCGATACCGATGTGCTTTCATGGCTGAAGAAATATGGCAGAGGCTACCAGACGCGCATCAACCACATTTTGCGTGCGGCCATGGACAGCCAAATCCCGCGCAGCGCATCCCGCAAGAAAACGTCTAGCAGCGCGTCCCGTTCACGGCACCAGCTAAAACCCTAAGCGGCTGTTGCAGAAATTAAGAATTGTGCGCGTGGGTCAAGGCTGCGATCCGCTGCTTCCTAACCTCTGCAAGCTGTTGTCGGGCTTTCATCACGACCTGAAAAGGCGGAGGGCGATGCTTGCCATTGTCATTGGCCGCATACAAAAATTCGCGGCTGCCGGGTAAGGAGATGAAATCGACCATTGCGAGATCGTGACGTAATGCTGTGCAGAAATCAAGAATTATGAGCGCCCCTATTGCCGCCGTATATAATCCGACATGTGAACAAACCGGAGAATTTGCACCATGAAGAGAATCCAAGTTAGCGAGAAAGTCTTTGCCGCAATATGGTCGTTATCTAGACCGGACTTGACGACAGAGAATGAAATTCTGGAAAGCCTTTTGGAATCGCAGAAAGGCCGTGCGCGTGTCATTCGTGCGCGAACGCGCCATCCTCGGAAGCGTGCATAAATCAAGAATTATGAGGGTGACAGACGGTAGGAATGGCTTAGCCATGTGCCGCCTGCCACTTAGGACGGTATCGGAACGGTGCGCATAAATCAAGATATCTGCAACGCGCGCGGGCCATTGATCCGGTTGCGCTTTTTCGTTGCATAAATCCGGTGCAAAAGTCTAGCCGCTAAATCCGTCTGGGCGTGTCCCTGCGGGCCGGGTGCTACGCGCAAGAGCGCGCGGAGCCTGAAAAAGTCTCCGCCCATTCGGGTAACGCCCCCTCCCGCATCATCACACGGGCCGCCGACGCGGCCCCTGCTTAGGGGCTCCGCGCCCCTCGGCGCACTTCAAGCAAAACAGATCGAAAATTTTTTGGCTTTCCGTCGCGCGCTAGGAAAGACCAGAAAATTTCGCCGGTTTTGCTTTCCGTTTGCACACCGCGTTCTCGGGCGAAGCCAAGGTTGCATCAGCAGATGCAACCAAAACTTACGAGAAAGGGAAACGCCATGACATTATACAACACCATTATTCAAGCCGACTGCATTCCGGCAATGGGCCAGCTTGAATCCGCTTCGGTCGATTTCGTGTTGACCGATCCGCCTTACCTTGTGAGCTACCGCAGCCGCGACGGCCACACTGTCACCAACGACAACAATAGGCGCTGGCTACGCCCGGCTTTCTCGCAAATCCATCGCGTGCTTAAGCCCGCCTCGTTCTGCGTGAGCTTCTATGCGTGGAACAAGGTCAACCTTTTTATGTCGGCGTGGCGCGATGCCGGATTTCGGGCGGTCGGTCATGTGGTGTTCAGGAAGCGTTACGCATCATCCATTCGCTTTCTCCGTTATGAGCATGAAGCCGCGTATTTGCTGGCGAAAGGCGATGTGACGCCGCCCGCACAGCCAATTCCGGATGTGATCGACTTCCGCTACACGGGCAACAAGTTGCACCCGACACAGAAGCCGGTGGAGGCGCTCAAGCCGCTCATTTCAAGCTTTTGCCCGCCCGATGGCGTGGTGCTTGATCCGTTTGCCGGTTCCGGCTCGACACTGGTGGCGGCAAAGCAGCTTGGCCGCCGGTTCCTCGGAATCGAGATCGACCCGCAGCACCACAGCACGGCGGCGGCGCGTCTTGAGAGTGTGAAGTGAAGACCAGACCGGGGCCGTGCGCAAAGCGCGGCCCCTTTTTCATCAGCCATCAATCACAAAGGGAGAACACGACCATGAGCAACTTTCTCGATATCCGCTGTCCGAAGTGCCGCGCCACCGATCAGATCGACATCGCCGCCACGGTTTGGCTGCGCGTCATGGAGGACGGCACCGACGCCGATCAATCGGCGGACGGCAACCACGAATTCGAACCGACCAGCCCCGCCACCTGCAACGCCTGCGGCTTTGCCGGACAGGTGCGCGACTTCGAGCAGCAAGAATCCGAGATTGCCGCCGCCTTCGGCAGCGATACGCCTAAGAAGGAGGACACGATTACGAAGCTCGAAATCACCGAACGAACCGACACCTGCGTCATTCTCGCGGTCGATTACCGGGGCAGACATTGGGAAATCGACGTAAGAGCCGACTTCGACGAGGACGGCGGCATCATCGCGGACATTGGCCGCGACGGCGTTCTTTGCACCAGCGCGGAATTTGGCTGGCGCGACAAGCACGACAACGAAAAGCAAGACTAGGGGTGCAGATCGGGGCCGTGCGCGAGCGCGGCCCCTTTCTTCCGCCGACCGGGCAGCTGGCGGAAAGCGGAAACCGCGCCGGGGTCGTCCGGCGCGCTTGCCTGTTTTGGTGGTCAAGGAGAAACCGCCACCGGCACATGCGACCAGACGCCGCCCCCCGCCCGTGTTTCAGATTAGCGAGTGATAATCCGGTTTATCACTCGCTAATTTTGTGGTAGGCAAGTGGACCCATTCGCACCCTTGCCCCCGCGTGACCATGCCCCGACGCCCAAAATTCACCCCCGAGGAGATCGCCGCCTACGGCACGCATCGACCCCCGCCTTTTCGCGTCGTGATGGAAGCGCGCGAGCGGCTCGCGAAAATTAGGAAAGAACGGTCCGCCCTTCTGATGCTCGCGTATCTGCCGCCGAAGGGGCACGCGTGACGACGGAGCCGGTGACATGAGCCAATTTGCCAAAAGCGAACGGATCGGAACTCGCAGCCTTCACGGCACGCCGGTCTGGCACGTCTACGGCAAGAACAATCGCAGCTTGGCCCTTGGGGCCATCTGGCGAAGCGCCGACGGGAAAACATGGGAAGCGAAGGGCGTCACAGCCTACGTAACCGGCTTCGCGACGAAAACCTTGGCCGCGACTGAAGTTCGACGGCAGGACCGCGAACATTGGGCAGCCCGGATCAACGTCGAGGACTTCATGTCTCATCTCACGGCCCGTCGCCGCACCAAGCGGCCGAAGGCAAACGCATGACCGCCGCCCTTCCCGTTCCGACCGGCCGACGCCACCAGCTCGCCACGCTCGACCAGCTCGCCGCGATCCCCGAAGAAGAAATCTGGCTGGCGAAGCAAAAGAGCGCGCAGACCCGCCGCGCCTACAAGCTCGACGTGCGGCACTTCATGCGGGCGCTTGGCATCACCAGCACGGCAATGCTGCGCCAGGTCGATCACCGGGCCGTAATTGCATGGGAACGCATGCAGCGCGAGCAGGAAAGTGCGGCACCTTCCACTATTCGCCGCCGCCTCGCGGCACTTTCCAGCCTGTTCAAGCATCTGGTGAAACACGGGGCGGCGAGCCGAAATCCTGTGGTGGACGTGGACCGGCCAGCGATCAATCGCGACGAGGGCAGCACGGCGGCGTTTTCGAAAAGCGAGGCGCGCAAGATCCTCGACGCGCCGCCAGACGACACGCTTGCCGGTTTGCGGGACCGCGCCATTCTCTCGGTCGGCCTGCAAGTCGGATTCCGCCGCGCGGAGATCGCCGCCCTCAATGTCGGCGACCTTCATCAAAACCGGGGTTTCGATGCGCTGCGCGTGGTCCGCAAGGGTGGACGGCGCGACGCACTGGCGATCAACCCGCAGGCCGCGCAACGCATCCGCGCCTATCTCGACAAGGCTGGTCACGGCAACCAGCCCGATGCGCCGCTGTTCCGGCCGCTGCGCGGCGGCGGCAACAAGAAGAAGAAGCCGTTCAATCCCGCCGGGCGCATGAGTCCCAACGCGATTGACCTCATGGTGCGGAAATATGCCGCCAAGATCGGCCTTGGGCGCGGTTACTCGGCGCATTCGATGCGCGCGACCTTCATCACCACCGCGCTTGAGAACGGCGCGCAGCTCGAAGACGTGCAGAAGGCGGCCGGGCATCGTGATCCGTCAACGACCAAGCTTTACGACCGGCGCGGCTACAACCCGGAAAAGGCCGCCAGTTTCTTCGCGACATACTGATAACCGTAATTGAAAACGGGAGGCAGCCGCCGGTGGCCGGAGCATGAGTTGCAGGCTCCTATTCCGATAACGGTTATGATAAAACCGGCAGCATGAAGCCGCAGCATCCGAAGATCAGATGTCCGAACTGCAAACGTCCATGGAGTGACGGAATGTGGTGCATCATGGACGACGCAAACGCCCGCGACGCCGACAGCGTAGCCGTGCCATGTGACAGTTGCGGCCACGTGATCCAGGTGCGCCGGGAAGCCACGATCATGCACGAACAGCAGGACACCGCCGACTTTCCATAAATGACCTTCTGCGGTGTTTCGGGCGTGTCCCCGCGAATTGCGGGGCCGGGCGCTATGCGCAAAGCGCACCGAGCCGCAAAAAGGCGTCTCGGCCCATGCGGGTAACGCCCCCTCACGCACTTTTTCCTCGCTGCCGCTCGCGCTGCTAAGAGGCTTTGCCTCTCGCGCGCACAAGGGACGGGCCGCAAGCGGTTTTGGCTCCCCCACCGCGCCAAGAGGCGCGGCGGTGCCCCCAAAAATGTTGCAAGCAACATCCGAACCCTTGTGCTTGCTAACTCCATTCTCGGCGAAGCCAAGGTTGCATCAGCAGATGCAACCTTTAACAATTTAAGGAAGGGAAACGCCATGACATTATACAACACCATCATTCAAGCCGACTGCATTCCAGCAATGGGCCAGCTTGAATCCGGTTCGGTCGATTTTGTTCTAACCGACCCGCCTTACATTATCGACTACCGGGCGCGCGACGGCAGGACCGTGACCAATGACGGTAACACGCGCTGGCTACGTCCGGCCGTTTCGCAAATTTACCGCGTGCTCAAACCGGCATCCTTCTGCGTCAGCTTCTATGCGTGGACCAAAGTTCACCTCTTTATGACGGCATGGCGCGATGCAGGCTTTCGTGCGGTCGGCCACGTCGTGTTCAGGAAGCGTTACGCATCGTCCGCCCGGTTTCTCCGGTATCAGCACGAGTCCGCCTATTTGCTGGCGAAAGGCGATGTGACGCCGCCCGTGCAGCCAATTTCGGACGTGATCGACTTCCGATATACGGGCAACAAGTTGCACCCGACACAAAAGCCGGTGGAGGCGCTTAAGCCGCTCATCTCAAGCTTCTGCCCGCCTAATGGTGTGGTGCTTGATCCGTTTGCCGGTTCCGGCTCGACGCTGGTAGCGGCAAAGCAGCTTGGACGGCGGTTCCTCGGAATCGAGATCGACGCGCAGCACCACAGCACAGCGACGGCGCGTCTTGAGAACATGGAAACGAAGTGAAGGCTGGACCGGGGGCCGTCCTCACGGGCGGCCCCTTCCCTTCCCCCAACCGACAGTTTTCGCGGGAGCGGAAACCGCGCCGGGGTCGTCCGGCGCGCTTGCCCGTCTCACGCGCTATTTCCGATAACGGTTATCAGAAGTAGGGGGCGAACGCGCTGATTACAAAACGCTTGAGCCGAATCAGAGATTGCGGGAGTCTTCCCGGTTATCCGGGCCGAGTCGCGCCCGGTGTCCTGCCAACCAGTCTGGAGAACACAAGACCCAGAAAAGCAAAACCCGCCCAGAGGGCGGGTCTTAAATAGGCCGATGATTGGGAAACTCAGGTCTCGCAAACCGAGCTTCCCAAAATTCAGGCCGACCGTCAAGCGAAAACCATGTTTTCGCCAACGGGCGGTTTTGTGCCGATTTTTGGCCCCTCTGCGGGCGGGTTGCTGCCGCAACCCGAACGGAGAACCCATGTCCAGAACCCCGAATCACCTGCGCCCGTGCCGCGAGAAAATCTTCGGCCCGGCCCCCGGTATGCCGCTCGACCGCAACGCCAAGGTGCGGATCAAGGTCTATGTCCAAGGCTACAACGCCCGCCACAAGCAGCCGCGCCAGCATTGGGGACCGATCACCCGCGCCTTCACGGACGTGCTGGACGCCCTGCTATGGGGCTTTCACAACGGCAAGGACGGGCGTTGCTTCCCGAGCTACGAGAGCATTGCAGCCCGCGCCAAATGCAACCGGGATACGGTCTATGAGGCGATCAAGGCCCTTGAGTTCGCCAACGTCCTCACATGGGTGAACCGCATCACGCGCATTCAGACCCGGACGCGCGATCTATTCGGCAAGTGGGCCTACGGCTGGCGCGTGATCCGCACCAGCAACGCCTATGCCTTCCGTGACCCCCTGCCCTGCCACGAAGGCCGCTCAACTCTGCGGTTTTCTTCCAAGTCGGAAAATCCGTCTGGAACCAAGATTCAAGATTTACCCCTATTAGAAACACGGGAGGGCAGTTCTGAATCTTACTCTGTCAAAACGCCGCCCATTGACCCCGAAGCTGTTCGACTAGCTCAGGAAGCACTTGCTCGCGTGAGACAGCAGCGAGCAGCTATCGTGACAGGCACCGCATAATGCCGTCGTCCCCGCCCGTGTTTCTTGATTGGCAGGGACAATGAATTTTCGATACAGTAAAAGCACGGAGGATCATGTCGGAGAGCAAAGACGATAACGGACATCTGGAAGCAGTAGCGATGCTTCACACTTTCGCCAGTGTGGGAGCTACGCATTTTCATGTCACGTGGACGACGCGCGCGGGAGAGAAAGAACAATTCCGCCGCAGCGTCAGCCATGCCGAGCTAAGCCGCGCAATCCCTTCCATTCTCGATCAGGCTGCTACCCGACAGAACAGCATTACCATTCGTCCGATCAGCGACGGCGTGACGTTCATACAGCTTGACGACCTCAAGGCCGAGCAGCTTCCCCGCGTTCTCCCTGCCGTGTTTCTGATAACCGAAACCTCACCGGCCAACTATCAGGCATGGGCAGCACTCGCGCAGGCTGAGGACAAGGATTTTGCGCGGCGGCTGAAAAAAGGCGTCGGTGCCGATCCGTCAGCCAGCGGCGCGGGACGCATCGCCGGTAGCTTCAATTTTCAGGA
>Ga0210405_10001670_pt1 | contig 24638 bp, 25 predicted proteins | sample IncBWH11MmetaG_FD_155492 | JGI IMG/M metagenome (GOLD analysis project Ga0210405, IMG submission 155492) | Forest soil microbial communities from Barre Woods Harvard Forest LTER site, Petersham, Massachusetts, United States - Inc-BW-H-11-M | ecosystem: Environmental > Terrestrial > Soil >... | reverse complement strand
TGAAGGGTCTGGATTCGCTCCTCTCGATCGCGCAGATGCCTGGAGGCATTCCCGTCGGCACGCTGGCGATCGGCAAGGCCGGGGCGATCAACGCCGCGCTTCTTGCCGCTGCGATTCTCGGAGGCAAGTACCCACACATCCGCAAAGCTCTGCGGCAATTCCGCGCAGCACAAACGGAGCGAGTTCTCGCCAATCCTGATCCGTCGGCCGCAGGTCTTGCTCGGAAAAAGCGGGCACAGAAAAAGGCGCCGCAGAAGAAGAGGAAGCGGGCGTGAGCATCGGGATCCTCGGCGGCGGACAGCTTGGTTACATGCTGGCTCTCGCGGGCTATCCCCTTGGACTGCGGTTCCGTTTTCTCGATCCCTCTCCGGAAGCGCCCGTAGGACGGATTGCTCCGCGAGTCACCGGAGAGTTTACGGATCGAACGGCGCTGGAGAAATTCGCACACGGGCTGGAAGTGGTGACCTACGAGTTTGAGAACGTGCCGGTGGACGCGGTGCAACATCTGGCCAAGAAGGTGTCCGTTTTTCCGCCTCCGGGGGCGCTCGAGACTGCGCAGGACCGCCTCAAAGAAAAGCAGCTATTCGAGAAGCTGGGAATCGACACGACGGGATTTGCTTCGGTGCCCGTCGCCTACGACATCGATGTGGCGATCAAAAAAGTGGGTCTGCCGGCAGTGGTCAAAACCAGGCGGATGGGCTACGACGGGAAGGGGCAATGGGTTCTGAGGACGGCGGAGGACGTGAAGGCCGCCAGGGAAGGTTTGCCCAAACAACCGTGCATTGCGGAGAAGTTTGTCAGCTTCACGCGGGAACTGTCCGTGATCGCGGTGCGGGGTAAAGCGGGAGAGACGGCGTTCTACCCGCTGGCGGAAAATCACCATCGCAACGGGATACTGCGACTTTCGATGGCTCCGGCGCCAACGGTCAGTACGGAGATACAGAAAGCCGCCGAGGATGCGGCGCGCAAGGTGCTGGAGGCGTTGAATTACGTGGGCGTGCTGGCGATTGAGTTCTTTGAACGCGAAGGAAAATTGCTGGCGAACGAGATGGCTCCGCGGGTCCACAACTCCGGGCATTGGACGATCGAGGGAGCGGTGACGAGCCAGTTTGAAAACCATCTGCGGGCTATTTGCGGTCTACCTTTGGGTGCGACCACGACCATGGGAGCTTCCGCAATGATCAATCTCATCGGCGAAGTCCCGGAATCCGCGCAGGTCCTGGCTATCCCGTCCGCTCATCTGCATCTCTACGGCAAAGAGCCGCGCCCCGGCCGCAAACTCGGACATGTGACGCTCCGCGCGCCTTCCTTCGAGCAGCTGGTGAGCCGTTTTGCAAGCCTTCCATCCTTTTTCCAGCGCCCTGAATTCTGCTTGGACGCGCGTCGCTCCACGAGCACATCTTCAGGGACTTGAGCGCTCCCTTGGCGGGCCAGGAACGTCAGGGAGGGGCCGGGTTGCCGCTCTCTCTAGCGAATGCTACGATTTGGGATTCCATGAGCCTCGAAACTCCCAACCGGCCCCGTGTGGGGATCCCCTGGCGAACGTCTGAGGAAGAAGCGCAGAACAATCGCCCCAAGATTGCCAATTATGAGGAGGCGGTGCGCAAAGGGGGCGGCGAACCAGTACTCATCCCGCTCAGCCATCGAGGCGAGCAGCAGAGCTTGCTTCCGACGCTGGATGCGTTCGTATTGCCGGGCAGTCCCGCGGATGTCGAGCCTGCGGAATATGGGGCGGTAAACGGCGGCAACTGCGCGCCTGCCGACTTGCCTCGCGAGCAGGCTGACCGAGCTATCCTGGGGCATGCTTTTGCCGAGAAGAAACCCGTCCTGGCCATCTGCTATGGGTGCCAGCTACTGAATGTTTATCTGGGCGGCACGCTGATTCAGGACTTGCGCTCGGAGCTGGGGACTACCACGCCGCACAGGAAGAAGGACCTGTCGCCGGAACCGAAGGATGATCCGATTCACGGAGCGAAGTTCGAGCCGCAGAGCCGGCTAGCGGAGATCGCAGCGGGCGAGCGGGCCAAGATCAACAGTTCGCATCATCAGGCCATCGCGAAACCGGGGAAGAATTTGCGCGTCACAGCGCACTCGACCGACGGAATTATCGAGGGCGTGGAATGGACGGGCGACTCGAACTGGGTTGTCGGCGTTCAGTGGCATCCGGAGCGCATGTTTGGCGATGCGTTTTCTGAACGGCTGTTCCGCAATTTCGTTGGCGCGGCACGCGGCGCGGTTGTCCAAAAGACGTGAGCGCCAGCGGTTCGATTTTCATTTTCTAAATCGTTGGGGGACTGGATGATTTCACTTGCAGGCAAGGCGGCACTCATAACCGGTGGTTCGCGTGGGATCGGCGCTGCGGCCGTTAAGCTTTTTGCGCAGGCCGGGGCAGACGTGATCTTTAGCTACAACAAGGCCAAAGACGCCGCGATGCAGGTCGAACAAGAATCCAAGAAGCACGGTACGCGCGTGGAAGCGTTCAAGGCGGATGTCGGGCGCCACGAGGATAACAAGAAGCTGGTGGACCAGTGCCTCGCGCGGCTCGGCCGGCTGGATATTGTCGTGGCCAACGCGGGAGTCTGGAATATCGAAGACCTCCCCATTGAAAAAATGAGCGAGAAGCAATGGGATGAAATGATGCGGGTCAATCTGAAGAGCGTTTACTCCATCATTCACTACAGCGTGCCGCAGATGATCAAGCAGAAGTCGGGGAAAATTATTCCAATTACTTCGACGGCGGGGCAGCGGGGCGAGTCGTTCCACACGCATTATGGGGCGAGCAAGGGCGGCGCGATCAGCCTGGTGAAAGGACTGGCTGTTGAGCTTGCGCGGCACAACATTCTTGTGAATTCGGTTGCTCCGGGCTGGGTGGCCACGGACATGTCCAATCCCGTGATTCAGACGAAGGCGGGAGCGAAGGCGGTCGCCGCGGCGATTCCGCTGGGGAGGCCTGCGACTGCCGAGGAAGTTGCGGGCCCGATTCTGTTTCTGGCTTCGGACCTGGCCAACTTCATTACCGGAGAGATCATCAATGTAAATGGAGGATCCGTCTTGTGCGGTTGAAGCTCGTCCAGTTCGCGGTTGCCGTTTTGCTCTTCAGCGCGGCGCTGGCGTCGAAGGCGTCCGCGCAGAATCCGGACACCATGATGCCGGACCAGAGCGTCGCCAAGGCCAAACAGATTCTCAATGACCTCATCAACGCTTTGGGCGGTCCCGGTTACTTGGAAGTCCGCGAGAGCCAGTGCCAGGGCGGTCGTTCGCAGTTCGGTCACAACGGAGAACCGTTGCGCCCAGCCTTAGTCGCCTTTTCGGAGGACCGCCGCTACCCGGACAAAGCCCGTCTGGAGTATGCGGCGAAGAGTCACAATTTGAAGAGCATCATCAACACCGTGATCGGTGTCGATGGGCTGGATTGGTCGCATGGCGGAATTATCGTCGCCTTGTATAACGGCGATCACGGATGGACGCTTGACCGTAGCGGCGTCACCGAACTGCCGATGACCTCGATTTCGGAGTTTCAAGAACAGGCTAAACGAAACATCGACAATGTTCTGAGGGTGCGTTTGAAGGAGCCGGGTTGGACGTATCGCTTCGGGGGCAGCGACACCGTCGATTTGAAAGAAGTGGATTGGGTGGAGTTGACGGACAGCGAGGAGCGGACGTTTCGGCTGGCCGTGGACCATAACACTCGGCTTCTAGTGCGAAGCATGGTCACGACAATCAATGAAGAGACTCATGAGCGCGACGATGACGTCACCATCTATACTAACTACCAGTTGAAAGATACCGTGTGGACTCCGATGCAGGTCACCAAGGACCACAACGGACGTCGAGCGGTCCAGTTTTTCTACGATTCCTGCCGATACAATCCCGGGTTCCCGAGCGACCACTTCGATAGGTCCTCACTTCAAAAAAAGACTGCTGACGCCAGCATCAAGAAGACTAAGAACTTTAATAATTGAGGTTCTGCCTAAAGCGCCTTTCTGTTTCGGTTGAACGATAGAACCTGCGGAAACGGTAGCAGACTGGTCTTTTCGCGCCGCTGTGGATGCTAGACTGACACGTCCTGATGAACCTCACTCCTCGCCAGCAGCGCGCGCTGCGTTCCATTTGCGATACTTTCGCGCCGGCATCGTCCGGCTGGCCCTCCGCCTCCGAACTCGGCATTCCGGCAGCGATTGCAAAAGCGCTCGATTTGAATCCTCGTTCGGGCGAGCGAGCGCAATTCTTACAACTGCTCGATGTTTGGGATTCGCATCTGCATAGCTTGTTGACGGCCCGCCGGTGGTCTGCGTTTTCCACGCTTCCTCTGGAAACGCGAATTCGTGTTTTGCTTTCGTGGGCCGACAGTAGGTTGAGCCGCCGGCGGGGCGCATTTCAGGCTTTACGAAAGGCCATTGGTTTTCTTTACGTGATGCTGCCGGGAGCCGGAGGGGCGCCAAGTCCTGTTTGGAAGAAGTTCGGTTATCCCGGCCCGCTCGGTCCGCAACAACCCAAACCACGCGCTTTGAGGCCGCTTGTTCCCGAAGTGGATACGGAATGGTCCTGCGACATTTGCGTTGTAGGTTCCGGAGCCGGCGGGAGCGTAGCGGCTGCGGTTCTTGCCGCAGCGGGCAAGGACGTTATCGTCCTGGAGGCTGGCGGCTACTATGACGATTCGGATTTCGATGGCGCGGAACTAGGAGGGTTTCAGCGACTCTACCTAGAAGGCGGATTTGCGGCGACTGCGGATCAGAGTGTCGGACTATTGGCTGGCGAGTGTTTGGGAGGCGGGACGGTCATCAACTACTGCACATCGTTTCGAACGCCGGACGATGTGCGTGGCGAATGGGCTGCCGCGGGAGTGCCCTGGTTTACGAGCGAGGAGTACACAAGCAGCCTGGATGCGGTGTGCGCGCGGCTATCTGTGAATCTGGAGAACAATCGGGTGTCCGCGCGCGAGCAAGTCCTGCAGCGCGGCCTGAGCGCTTTGGGCTGGCACGCCGCGGCCATGCCGCGCAATGTGGTTGGCTGCGAGCAGGGTAAAGTTTGCGGTTACTGCGGGTATGGCTGCTCGATTGGGGCGAAGCAATCGAGCGCGAAAACATGGCTGGCCGATGCGCAGGATGCCGGCGCTCGATTGGTTACCGAGACGCGCGCTTTAGGCGTTCGAATCGAAGCTGGAGCGGCGACCGGCGTGGAGGCTCGCTCGCGGAACGGCAGCCGCGTCAAAATTCGCTGCAAAGCCGTGGTTGTGGCTTGCGGAGCCATCCACACGCCCGCGTTGCTTCTTCGTTCCGGATTGCATAACGAAAATATTGGGCGGCATCTACATTTGCATCCGGTTTCGAATGTTTGCGGAGTTTTTGAAGAAGAGATTCGTCCGTGGGAAGGGACCATGCAGGCGATCTATTCGGATGAGCACCGTTTCCTGACCGGAAATTACGGCGTGAAGTATGAAACGACGGCTTTGCAGCCGGTCATTGCCGTCGCTGTGTTGCCATGGCGTGAGCCGGACCACTATCGGTCGTTGCTGGGGAAATTATCCAACACGACGGCGATCGGAGTTTTGTTGCGTGACCGCGAAGGCGGCCGCGTGGCCCTCGATAGCGAAGGCAATCCGGTGGCGCATTATGCTTTGTCGGAATTCGATCGCGCGCATTTGCGCAGCGGATTCATTGGTGCTGCTCGGATACTTGAGGCCGCGGGTGCGCGCCTTATTTTTTCGCCGCATGCGAAATGGTGCGCTTATGAACCAGGCCGCAAAGGTTCGCTGGAGTCGTTCGCCCAGAGGATGGACACGGCCGGGTGGGACTCCGGGCGGCTCGCGCTTTTCTCCTTTCACATCATGGGTAGCGCCCGGCTTGGCGGGTCGGCAAGGACTTCCGCTATCAACCCAGAGGGCGAGACTTGGGAGGTTCACAATCTTTTCGTAATGGACGGGTCGTCATTTCCTAGCGCCTCGGGAGTCAACCCTATGATTTCGATCGAAGCGATAGCTCGACGCAACGCCTTGGTTTTGGCGAGGCGTCCCTAGGTATAAGTGTCTTGTTTATAATCAGATAGACCGCGGGAGGGACCGAGAGAATGTCTTAGGAGCGCAATTGCATTCAAGGGACTCGGGGGCTTCCCTTTTCAGGCCGTCCCGCAGTTTTCAGACGACTGGGAAGTACTGCCATTGACTAGTGCTATGGTTGCCCGGATTTGGGTACCCCCTACCTATGGGTTTTTGATGATAAAATGGACTAAACTTAGTAAGTTGGGCGCGCTCTGTGACTGTTGCCAGAGTGGATCTGTTGGGTGTCGTTCCAAAATGATACTGAATGCCAACTTTGCCTCTCCGCGTCGGAGCCCACGAAATGGCTTTAGCTTGGTGGAGCTCATACTGTCTTTGGCCGTGCTCCTGGTCATTACAACTTTGGCCGTCCCTGTAGTGGTGCGCTCGCTGCAGAGCTACGAGCTTAATTCTACGGCCTCGCAATTGGCGGGGATGCTGAAGTTCGCAAAATTCGATGCCATTCGCCAAAACACTGCAGTGAGTTGCCAGATCCTCCAAAGCGGCGCGAATTGGCTGATTTGGGTGGATTCAAACGGCAACGGAATCCCAGACAAAGCCGAGCCGCAAATGGTGATTACGGGAAGTGACACGCTCCTGCCGGCTGCTTCCGTGCCGAGTCCAAGTGCTATCAGCGCGACTTTGGGCCCTGGCGGGAGCCCTCTTGCTTGGACCGTTCTCTCCGGATCCAATGGTTCCGTATGGTACGACCAGCGCGGCGTAGTCGTAACAGCTCCCGGCCCTGGGGGTCTTTTGAGCACGACTATTTACGCCCTGTACCTGGGCAATCCCAACGACGCGAGTTCTGGTTACCGCGCGATCATAACGATGCCCTCCGGGGCAGTGCAGGTGTGGACGGCATCCTCGGCCGGGAATTGGCAGCGTGTGAGTTGATCCGTTTCGCAGGATAACTTGATGAAGAGTTCTCATGATCGCAAGAAGCGCACGGGGCCCCGGCGAAGTCAGGGCGGATTCACTCTTACGGAAGTGCTTATTGCGATTGTGATTCTGTTGGTGGGCATAGTTGCCGTCGCGCAACTGGTGCCGGCTTCGATAGGGTCCAATTCCGCGAACCGCAACGACTCTTCCGCCCTGGTATTCGCGCAACGGGAGATGGATCAATTCCTGGGCCAACCCCTAAACATGACGGCCTTTATCGATGCGGAAGGCTTTACCTGCAATCTCGGGGACCCGACACGGCCAAACCAAGTCGTTGGGAGCCCTGTCGTGGTGTTGTACAACCAGCTTGTCATCGATTTCAGCGCGCCGCCAGTCGCAAACTACAACTTCACCTATCAGGATCCGAATGATCCATTTGGACTCGTTTACGACGTCCGGTGGGCGGTGATCGCGACCACGAACAATGGCTTGGCGAGCTCCAAGCGATTTATCCTGGGAGCGAGAAAAAAGGGTGGCAACGGGATTTACAATCCGATCACTCTGGATACGATACTTTACAGATGAAGAGGGCACATCACAGCCGCGGTGAACAAGGCTTCTCGCTCATCGAAATGATGATCGCCGCGGTGATCTTTATTTTGCTTTGCGGCGCCGCGTTCGCGCTTCTCTCCGTAGCGCAGCAGCGGTACCAAACGGAATCCCAGGTCCTGAATTCCTTTCAAGAGGCGCGCTTCGGGTTGGACGAGATCGTGCGAGACGTGAATGGCTCCGGGTATCCACCGCTAAGCCAGTTCTCGATCACGCCCACGCTTCCGCCCGCAAATGCTTATGCGATCACGCCGATCGCCTGGTCCACGGGCTATCCCAACTCACCTTGCCAGATAGGCACTGCCGGAGGCGGGACCTGCAACACGCCAGGAGATTTTGATGTGATCATCGAGAGAGACGTTGACCCTTGGCGCCACGATGGGGTGGAATGGACCCGCTATCAGCTTCAGACACCGGCGAACATTCTGTATCGCAGCCAGACGTATAAAGTACCCGGCGGAGACCCCGATGGGACCACGCTGAGTTCGTTCGTTCCCTATGTTCAAAATGTGATGAACAATGCTTCGCCCGCACAGATTGCGCAATTCCGAGCAGCTTACCCGAATATGTTTCCCGGCGGGAATCCAGTGCCAGTTTTCAGCTACACGTGTTACTCGCTGTCGATCCCTCAGCCATGCCCTTTGGCGGGGTCGTACAATTCCCCGGTCAATGTGACGGACGTGGAAATCACGCTCATCGTCATGGCGCCCACGAAGGACGCGCAGACGGGTATGCCGAGACTGATCGAATTGCATGGACGAGGTCACAGCCTGAATCCGATTCAGTAAGGGCCATGTGTAAAGCATGAAGAAAGACCCTAAAACGCGCCGACGCTCTGAAGATGGAATCGCACTGCTGATAGCGATCTTCGTCTTGCTTTTGATCAGCGTTGTGGCGATCGCTTTGCTTGTTTCTTCCGGGACGGAAACGGCCCTGGGGGCAAACTACCGATCCTCTTCGACGGTGTACTATGCCGCGCTCGCGGGACTTGAAGAAACCCGCGGGCGCTTGATCCCAAAGAATCCAAACTACTTCGGCGCTGCCGTCATTCCCACACCCTTCCCCTTGGGTCAGACGGTCTATGTCCTGAATCGCTTGTCGGGCGAAAACATCACTCCCTGGGATAGCAGCAACCCGTATTACGACAATGAGTACGGGGCTGAATTTTTCCCCCTGTCGGCGTCTAGTGCGGGTGTTCAGCCCGCCTATTCGGTCTGGGACAGCAATGCGCAGGGCATTCCTGGGCCTCTCTTCAAATGGGTCCGAATCACCGCCGCGACCGAGCAGTCTCTCTACCTCGACGTAGACTCCGACGGCGCCTACGATCACACCATACCGATTTATTACGATCCAGCCCAAGTTGATTCTCACGGCAACCCGTCGCCCAGCCTGATTAAATCCGCGATACCGCCGCCCACCGCCGTGCAAGTGTTGCAAGTCACGGCGATGGCCTACTCACCCAACGGCAGCAAGAAACTTTTGCAATACCTCGTTGCTCCGATCGCGCCGAATCTGAGCTTCCCTGCCGCGCTGACGATGGATGGCAACAACGTCGGCAGTAATGCTACCTACCCATTTTCCACGCCGGACTGGGCCGGATTCTTTGTGAAAGGAATCGACCAGTTTGCTCCTCCTGGCAGCAGCTGCGTTCCCGGGGTCAACCCGGTTTCCGCGATTGGATACACCAATGGGTCCGATGCCAGCCAGTCGAACATAACCGCTGGGATTGGGGCGTGGAACCACGGCGACTATCAAGGCTGGGGCTCCGCTTCGCCCAACGTCAACTACGTGGCCGGCCCCCCCGCTCCGTACTTGGCACCGAGTCTGCAGACCGTGGCCGGACTTGACTCGCTGGTGGCAACCATCTCGGCAAATGCGGATATTGTAGTCGCTGGCCCGGCGACCCAAAGCGTGATGCCCGCAGCAATGTCGGCAACGAATCCCATGACAATCGTGGTCAACGGCGACTTGACCGTTAGCGGATGGCACAGCACAGGCTACGGGCTTCTTTTGGTGACGGGCACATTCACGTACGATCCTGACGCCACATGGAATGGAATCGTCCTCGTGATTGGGAAGGGCATCATGTATTCCCACCAGCTTGGCTCAGGCCAAATCATCGGAGCTGTTTTGGTTGCCAGCACGGTGGACGCGTCGGGCAACCCCTTGCCGCCATATACGTCGGGTTTGCCAACACCTCTGGGGTCACCTTCCTTCGACTTTACTCATTCTTCGCAAGGGCAAGGCATTTATTACAGCAGCTGTTGGGTCCAATACGTGCAATCGCCCCTGAAATACCAGGTACTGTCCTTCCACGAGATCCCTCAATAGAGATTGGACCTTGCATGAACCTTGCTAACCCTTTCCGAAGACGCAGCGTTCTCTCCGTCGTTTTCGGCGCCGCCGTCCTTATCGTTGCCGCTTCAGATTCCGCAAATGCGGGGCGGAGTCAAGAGCAACAGACTTCGCAATCGCAACAGCAAACCTCGCAACCGCAGCAGAATCCACAACCGGCTCCGCAGCCTCAAGATCCATCGGCGCCCAAACCAAAGAAAGTCTGGAGCAACGACGACGTGGTCGCTCTGCGAACTCCAGCGGACACCTATCTTATCGAGAAGGAAGCGCAGGAAGCTGCCGACGCCGAGGCGGCCGCCAAAAAAGCCGCTAGTGTGAAACAGAGCAAGGACTCCGGGTTGACTTTGGAACTCCCATCCACGCCCGACGAAACGCAACGTTTGATTAAGGCCAAAGAAGAACAGCTAACGGATTTGCAAGGGGAGCTGGATCGATGGAATCGTGCTCTCCCCGAAATGCCGGAAGACCAGAGACCCGAAACGCAAAAACAGATCGAGATAGTAAAGGCAGGTTTGCAAAAGGCTCACCTCGAACTCAGAGTGTTGCAGGACCACTTCCAGAAACTTGCGCCGCCTACAGCCGGTGAACCACCCTCTGCGCCTCCCACACCGCCCTCGGCACAGAATCCCTGATAGCTCCTTTTCCGGACAAAATCAACCGCGGCGGAGACCCGGAGACGCTCGCAGGTGCCTAGAGCGAGGCCCCGCTGTATAATGATTGGATGCGTAACAATCAGGGGAGCGCGCAGATCCACGGCACTACTGTTTTGTGCGTGCGCAAGGACAATAAGGCCGTGCTGATCGCCGATGGACAGGTGACCATGGGCGATCATGTGATGAAGCATACCGCGCGGAAGACCCGGCGACTTTACAACGACAAGGTTATCGCGGGTTTTGCCGGCTCTACCGCCGATGCGATTTCGCTCTTCGAGCGCTTTGAAGGCAAGCTTCAGGAACACTCGGGAAATTTGCAGAAGGGCGCTGTCGAACTTGCCAAGGAATGGCGCAAGGATCGCGCGCTGCGGCATCTTGAGGCGCTACTCATTGTTGCGGATTCGAAAGCCACTTTTTTACTTTCCGGGAACGGGGATGTCATCGAGCCGGATGATGGTCTATGCGCCATCGGCTCCGGCGGGACTTATGCGCTGGCCGCGGCCCGCGCTTTGTTCAAGCATTCGAAGCTTGGCGCCAAGGATCTGGCCATGGAAGCGATGCGCATCGCCAGTGAGATTTGCATTTATACCAACGCAAACTTTACAGTCGAAGAACTCTAGAAGCCGCGCGATAATACGCCAGGTCGTGTTCGCGCATCAAAGCTATTGCACACAGACGGATTGGACATTTCATGACCAGCAAGATCGATAAAGAAATCGTGTACGCGCCTAGCGGCAACGGCGCCGCACCCGTGGAAGAAGAGCAGCTGCTTCCCGCCCTCGACGACATGACTCCGCGGGAAATTGTCGTGGAGCTCGACAAGTACATCGTCGGGCAGAATGCGGCCAAACGCGCTGTCGCTGTCGCTCTGCGCAACCGCGTCCGCCGCCAAAAGCTTCCGCCGGAGATTGCCGAAGACGTTCTTCCGAAAAACATTCTGATGATTGGACCGACCGGTGTCGGCAAGACCGAAATTGCGCGGCGCCTTGCTCGTCTTGCGGGCTGCCCGTTCGTCAAAGTGGAAGCTTCGAAATATACCGAAGTCGGTTACGTGGGCCGTGATGTGGAATCGATGGTCCGCGATCTTGTCGAGACTTCCATCGACATGGTTCGCGAAGAAAAGCTGGATGAAGTCGCGGACCGCGCGGAGCAAGCTGCGGAAGAGCGCATTCTGGACCTCTTGCTTCCGCCTTCTCCGCCACCCGCACCTGGTAGCACGGAAGCGGAAGCCGCGGCGCAGCGCGAGCAGACACAACGAACGCGTGAGAAACTTCGCGGGCAGCTTCGCGAGGGCAAGCTCGATCAGCGAATGGTCGACCTCGAGGTCCGCGAACGTTCCATGCCGTCTTTTGAAATCATTTCCAACCAGGGCGTCGAGGACATGGACGTCAACATGAAGGACATGTTCTCCAACCTCTCGGGTCTGTTCGGCCAGCAGAAAAAGAAGCGCAAGATGTCCGTCGCCGACGCTTTCGAATACCTGATTCAAGAGGAAGAAAACAAGCTGCTGGACATGGACCAGGTTACGCGCATTGCCGTCGAGCGCGCCGAGCAGATGGGCATCATCTTTATCGATGAGATCGACAAAGTCGCCGGACGGGAATCCGGCCACGGGCCGGATGTTTCTCGCGAAGGCGTCCAGCGGGACATTCTGCCGATTATCGAAGGCACGACCGTCAATACGCGTTACGGCATGATTCGCACCGACCACATTTTGTTTATCGCCGCCGGTGCGTTTCACGTTTCGAAACCGTCCGACCTCATCCCTGAATTGCAGGGGCGTTTGCCCATTCGCGTGGAGTTGCAATCGCTCAAGGAAGAAGATTTCATCCGTATTTTAACGGAACCGAAAAACGCACTCATTAAGCAGTATGTGGCGCTTCTGGAGACCGAAGGTGTGAAGCTGAACATCACTGAAGACGCGGTCGCGGCTATCGCACGGTTTGCCACGAGCGTAAATGAGTCGACCGAAAACATTGGAGCGCGGCGGTTGCATACGATTCTCGAGAAGGTCCTCGATGAGCTGTCCTTCGAAGCGCCAGACCTAAAGAAAAAGAATGTGAAAGTTGATGCCGCCTACGTCACGAAGCAGCTTGCGGATATTGTCAAGAATCAGGATTTGAGCCGCTATATCCTGTAAACTCCGAAAATCGAAAATGGGAATCCGAAACTTGCGGAAGCCTGCATCGCGCCACGTGGAATCTGCCCGCCTCGCGAATTTCGTTTTTCTAGGTCCGGCGCTCGCATTTCTTTTTCTCGCCAGTTGTGGCGCGCCCGGCGAACCGACTCCGCCTTCGCCCCCCGTTCCTGCGGCGATTACCGATCTCACCGCACATCAGGCCGGTGACGGCGTACAACTCGTTTTTACCCTGCCTACGAAGTCCATCGCCGGCGATCGCCTGACATTGCCGCCAGCGGTCGAAATCGTTCGGGGCACGCCGAAGGCTGATGGTTCACCGGACGCAACATCATATCGCGTCGTCTACACGATTCCGGGTTCGCTAGTAGAGAATTACCTCTCGCAAGGTGACGTGAAATTCATCGACCCCGTCGCGCCTGCGGAGATTCGCGCGCATCCGGGCAGCTCGCTCGTTTATGTTGTCCGGACGCAAGCCTCTAAGAAGCGTCCGTCGGCCAATTCGAACGCCGTTTCCGTGCGCATGTTTCCAGTGGCAGAGGCGATTGCTTCCTTGCAGGCACGGGTAACCGAGTCTGCGATTGAGCTTACTTGGACGGCTCCCACTCGCACGTCCGGCGGCGATCCGCTCAGTGGATTTTCAGAGTACCGGATTTATCGCGGCGAGGTTGACGCCTCCACAGCCGAAGCTGCTGCGACGGATCTCTCGAAAGTGAAATGGAAAGCGCCCCTTGCGTTACTCTCTGGCTCCGACGAGCGCGCCTACCGCGACACTCTTTTCGACTTTGGAAAAAGCTATGCCTACATCGTCAGGACCGTCGTGGTTGTGGAGGGCAACCCGCTGGAGTCCGCAGATTCCAACCCCGCGATTGTTTCCCCACGCGACACGTTTTCTCCGGCCTCTCCACAGAATCTGGTGGTCGCCGCTCTTTCCGGTGCCAGCCCTGGCTCTGTACTCGCCGACCTCTCCTGGTCCATCAATCTTGAAACCGATCTTGCAGGCTACCGCGTCTATCGTAGTGAGGTGCAGGACACACGAGGAGCGCTTCTTACGCCCGATCTGTTGCTTGCACCGGCGTATCGTGATACCTCTGTAGAGGCCGGCCACCGCTACTGGTACTCCGTGACTGCCGTCGATCGTGCTGGCAATGAAAGTGACGCCAGCGCGGCGGTTGCGGTGGATGTCGCGAAACCTTCTCCGTAGCCCCGGGTTCTACTCAGCATCTATCTTGGGAGCGTGTCGTTTGATGACCGTTCGTGCCCACTTGCCCGCATACGGGTCGCTCCATGTTTTCCGGAACGCCTCGGTTCGCACGGGTGTGTATGTGGGGGTGATTCTCTCCGCCGTGTTTAGCGGATGGGTGATCGTCGCCAATCGTGTTCCGTTCCTCGATCGCTTTTGGCTTGTGCGCAATCTGGCTGCTGTATCTATTCTGGGTCTTATCGCGTTGATTCCCGTTCTCAGGTTTTGGCGCATGCCGGGCAATTTACTGGCTTCCAGCCTCGTGGCGTGGGCCCTTTTCAGCTTGTCCTACCGCGTTCTTTGCATGTTCTTTGCGGGCCTTGCGGACGCGGAGCGGTTTAGCGCGACTCAAATCTTCGTGCTCGGTGCTTTATTGTATATGCTGGTGGTTACTCTCTCTTGGATCTGGACCATCATCCGGCGCGCTCGCGCGTCGCACGTGTCTCATCCAAATCATCATCCGAGCTGACCCGAATGAAATTCTGCAGGTTCGTTCCAGTTGACTCTTCCGCCTCGCAACCGGCCTCTCCGCTTTACGGTTTGCTCGAGGGCGATCATATCGGCGACATTTCTGGCCCTCCGTGGAGTCCCTGGTCGAGAGGGTCGCGAACGTGGGCGGTCGCTGATGTTCGTCTGCTCGCTCCCGTCGATCCCGGAAAAATTGTTTGCGTGGGGCGCAATTACGCGGCGCATGCCGCGGAACTTGGCAACGAAGTGCCCAAAGAGCCGCTCATTTTTCTTAAGCCGCCTTCGGCAATCGTCGGTCCCGGCGAGCCGATTGTTCTGACGCCGCAATCGCAGCGCGTAGAACACGAAGGTGAGCTTGCGCTTATCGTTGGGCGGCGCTGTTCGCAACTCAAAGACAGCGACGATGCGCTGTCTTATCTGCTTGGCTATAGCTGCCTTAACGACGTCACCGCTCGCGACCTCCAGAAGAGCGACGTGCAGTTCACGCGCGCCAAAGGCTTCGATACCTTTTGTCCCGTTGGCCCGCACATCGAGACGGAACTCGATCCATCGGACGTCTTGGTGGAATTGCATGTCAATGCCGAGCTGCGCCAATCGGGGCGGACTTCTTTAATGGTCTATCCGGTGGCGTTTCTCGTGCGCTGGATCTCCCGCGTGATGACTCTTCATCCGGGAGATTTGATTTCCACCGGCACGCCCGCTGGAGTCGGCCCGCTTGTCGCAGGCGACGTCGTCGAGGTCAGCGTCGATGGTATTGGCGTGTTGCGCAATCCGGTGCAAGCCCGGCCTACGTAGTTTCACTGTCCAGCCTCTCTTTCGGTAAGATACACAACTGTGGGCGAAGTACTGAGGATGGCTTCATGCGTGTGCTGTGAGCTCGGCTGCGCGGCTTCGCGCGTTTCGGTTACTCCACAATGCATTTGCATCGTTGGAGATTCTTAGTTGAAAACATTGTTCGCAGACTGGAAACTTGTACTCGCCATGGGTGGGGCCGCCCTCGCGGCGATCCTGATGATCGCGTATGCCTTTTTTCGCCCCACGGAAGAGCCCGAGGACGTGGAACGCAGGCGGCGTCTGCACTTGAATCAGATTGGGCGCATCGCGGAAGGGCAGGTCGTCGAGTTGGCCGAGCACCCGGCCGAGCCGCGAGAGGTTCAAAGAAAACTCTTCGGTTCCCGCGCGCGTCCGATCGTTGATTTGAGGCCCAGGCACCTCGTCACTTACAGTTACGCTATTTCCGGCGTCACCTATCACACGGCGCAGGATATCACCGGTCTTGAAGGACAAATTCGTTTCGAACGCCTGGTTGCGGGCCAGCCCGCCAGCGTGAAGTACGATCCCTCGAATCCGAGCGATTCGATCCTCGTCGCCGACGATTGGTCGGGCTTACGCTGAACTTCGAACGTTTGCGCTGCACCTCGAAAGCCCCGTTCCACTCTCCGAGCCGCATTCTGATTTCCGCCCAATTGCGCTATTCTTCTCCCTGCGGTTTTGCTGTGCCGCGCTAATCCTATGAAAATGGTTGTCGCCTCGGTCTTGACCACCGTGCTCATCGTTGCGATGACACTCGGCGCGATGTTTATTCTCGTGCAAGCCACGGATTACGTTACCTCGGTCGAATCGCCTCTCCAGCGCGCTGTGGCCATTGGCGCGGAACTTCTTCTGGGGGTCATCTTGCTGCTAGGCACCGTCTGGCTCGCCACACATCTTGCAGTCCGCATTTTTGCCAATAATGAACCGGATGCTCCCGGAGGAAAGCTTGCCTGAGAGAGACGCCGCCGCGAGCGCAAAAGAAAAGCATCACGACCGCATGGAGGAGCTTCGCCGCCAATCCGCGGAAGCCGAGGCCGGCGGTGGGCCCGAACGCCGCGAGCGCGAACACAAAGCCGGCAAGCTCGCCGCACGCGAGAGGATTCATCTGCTCCTCGACGAAGGCACCTTCGAAGAGCTGGACAAATTTGTCCGCCACGGCTGCGTGGATTTTGGCATGCAGGACCAGCGACCGCCCGGCGATGGCTTCGTCACCGGCTTTGGCCGCATCGACGGGCGCCTCGTCTACGTTTTTGCCCAGGACTTTACCGTATTTGGCGGCTCGCTTTCCGAAGCCAACGCGCGAAAAATCTGCAAGATCATGGATCTCGCCATGCGCGCCGGCGCTCCCGTCATCGGGCTCAACGACTCAGGCGGCGCCCGCATCCAGGAAGGCGTCGCCTCGCTCGCCGGTTATGCCGACATTTTTCTGCGCAACACACTGGCCAGCGGTGTGATCCCGCAGATCAGCGCCATTATGGGTCCGTGCGCAGGAGGCGCGGTGTACTCTCCCGCGATCACCGATTTCATTTTTATGACCCGCGAGACTTCCTACATGTTCGTCACCGGCCCCGAGGTCATCAAGACCGTCACGCACGAGGAAGTCACCAAGCAAGAGCTCGGCGGCGCCATGACCCACAACGAAAAAAGCGGCGTGGCTCACTTTGTCTCGACGGACGACGCCGACTGCCTCGCCATGATTCGCGAGCTGTTGAGTTTCCTCCCTTCGAATAATGTCGAAGATCCGCCACGCCGCAAGTCCTCGGATTCGCCGGATCGCCGCGATGAATCCTTGAACTCGCTCGTCCCACCGGATCCCCAGATGCCCTATGACATCAAAGACGTCATGCACACGATCGTCGATGACGGTTACTTTTTCGAAGTCCACGAACACTTCGCCAAAAATATTGTTGTCGGTTTTGCGCGCCTCGACGGCCGCCCGGTCGGTATTGTCGCCAATCAACCGGCATTTCTCGCGGGCGTTCTCGATATCAATGCCTCCCTCAAAGCCGCCCGCTTCGTACGCTTCTGCGACGCCTTCAATATTCCGCTCATCACCTTTGAAGATGTTCCCGGGTTTTTGCCCGGCACACAGCAGGAGTTTGGCGGCATCATTAAGCACGGCGCGAAATTACTCTTCGCCTTCGCGGAAGCCACCGTTCCTAAAATCACAGTCATCACACGCAAGGCCTATGGTGGCGCGTACTGCGTCATGGCCAGCAAACACATCCGCACGGACGCCAACTTTGCCTGGCCGTCCGCTGAAATCGCTGTGATGGGCCCGGAAGGCGCGGTCAACATCGTTTACAAGCGCGAACTGGACAAAGCTCCCGAAGCCGATCGTGACCGCATCAGGCAGGAGAAAATCGACGAATTTCGCGACCGCTTCGCAAACCCCTTCGTTGCCGCCGAAAAAGGCTACATCGACGCCATCATCGAGCCTTCCGAAACGCGTTCCCGCATCATCACCGCTCTCCGTGCCCTGGAAAACAAGCGCGACACCAACCCCCGCAAGAAACACGGCAACATTCCGTTGTGAGTTCTGCAAAATCAATTGTGAAACTTCTGTCTTGAGACCTTATTTGCGTTGGAAACGGGGAATTATCCTAGCGATTCGGTTGGGAGCCCCTTATTCTGGCAAGATTCCGAAAGCTCGCTTGCGAGCAGTTCGGTAAACTGAGAAATCCCGACGGTCGAGTGTGAAAATCGTCCGAACGTTTTCTCGATTCGCCAGGTGAACAAGCGTGGCGTCTGCGAACTGCGAGCGCAGGCTCGCATAGCGCTTCATGACCTCGATAATTTGGCCAGAATCCTTTCCCGTGATGGGAAGGACTTCTAGGAAACCTCCATTAGTGCTTCGCAGCAGGTTTTCGAAAGCGAGAGGATAGTCCCGAAGCAGCCACGCCGCTTCGGTAATGACTGGCCAGCAAGTCAGTAGAGGACCCTCCAAACTTGCCAGCGCTCGCACGCAAATTTCGTGATACTGATCAGCGGGCGAGAGGACTGCCACGAGAGGACCTGTATCCACGAGAACGCGCACTACTTTGCCTTCCCAAACCCCTTGAAGTGCCGTTTGTTCGTGCTGAGATCCTTGGGCGCGCCCTGTAAGCAACCAATCAAGCCGGCCTCCCGGGCCAGGTCGTAAGCGGTCTGCTCGACCGGGCTCTTTGAAAGATATTCTTCCAGCGCGTCTCGCACGACAGTGGATTCCCGAGCGCCCGTCATCCGGGAACGTTCTTTCAGACGCTGCGCGACTCTTTCGGGAACTCGCACCGAAATTCGTTGTGTCGCCATAGTGGCCTCCCGGAGTGGTCTGTGTCAGACATTGTGCCACAAGTGTCTGACAAGCGTCAATGTCGCTATTTCGTGACCGAAAAACGCTAAAAAGGTGTCGTAACGATCTGAGACGCCGCGGGATGGGTTCACCCTAGGCATAATTCGCCGATTTTCTCTTTCGCGCCACACTTTCCCGCTAAAGTTGACGCCCCTTCCTGCCGATTCTATCCTACGAAGCGAACCTTCCCTCCGGCCTAGCCGGAGCCCCCCCCACACCTTGGCTTAGAGGGATGTCGCATGGCTACAACTGTCCGGGAATACTCGCTGGATTACTACCTGTTCGATCGCATGAGATTCGGCGGACTCGAGAGAGAAACCTCGAGGACCTCGTTAGCATGGTCACAAGCCTCAAAAACAAATACGGAATTGTCCCCTTTGCCGTGCCCCCCAACGGGTTGACCGCGCGCTACGTCGTCGAAGCGATTACCAACGTTTTGCTCGATACACGGCGTCTTCAGCAGATGTGCATCTTGCCCCGCGGCATTCCCAAGTCCAACAGTTTGAGGTGAATGTCACCCTCGGCTCTTAGGCACTCCCGGGTCCCGCGGCGTTTCTCCGCGTGTGCCGGCACGCGAGCAATTAGACACCATGAAGCACGCCCGCGGCTTGGCGGCCATACCCCTCATGCTAAAATCCCGGAGCAACATCAAAGTCCATGTTCCGGAAAATCCTGATTGCCAATCGCGGCGAAATCGCTGTGCGCATCCTGCGCGCCTGCCGCGAGTTGGGCATTCGGTGCGTTGCCGTTTTCAGCGAGGTTGACCGAAAATCTCTCCATGTTCGCCTCGCCGACGAAGCCTATCTAATTGGTCCGGCACCTTCGCGTGAAAGTTATCTCTGCATTGAAAAAATAATCGATGTCGCGCGCCGCTCCGGCTGCGATGCCATCCATCCCGGCTACGGCTTTCTCGCGGAAAACGCCGCACTGCCGCGGGCGTGCGCAGAGGCGGGAATCACTTTCATCGGCCCGAGCGCCGAAGCCATGGAAGCCCTCGGATCAAAAACCGCCGGCCGCCAACTCGCTCGCCGCTCCGATGTGCCGACCGTCCCCGGCGCAAACGATCCCATCGAAAATCCAGAGGATGCCCAAGCCCTCGCTCAAAACATGGGCTACCCCGTTTTGTTAAAAGCCGTCGCCGGCGGCGGCGGCAAAGGCATGCGCGTCGTCACTCGCGACGCGGAGTTTGCGCCCGCCTGGCGCGATGCTTCTTCGGAAGCTCTCAACGCTTTCGGAGATGCGCGCCTCTATCTCGAAAAATATCTGGAAAAGCCGCGCCACATTGAAATTCAAATTCTGGCGGACGCTCACGGCCGCGTTGTTTCTCTCGGCGAGCGCGAATGCTCGGTGCAGCGGCGCCACCAAAAAGTGATTGAAGAAGCTCCCTCACTCGTCATCACGCCCGAACTGCGCAAGAAGATGGGAGACGCCGCCGTTCGTCTTGCCCGCGCCGGTGGATACGTCAATGCCGGCACCGTGGAATTTCTCGTCGATGCTCATCTCAATTTTTATTTTCTCGAGGTCAACACGCGCCTCCAGGTCGAGCATCCCGTCACCGAGCAAGTCACTGGCCTCGATTTGGTGAAGCTGCAAATCGCCATCGCCGCCGGCCATCGCCTCCCCTTCGCCTGGGAGACCATCACCCCGCGCGGCCACGCCATGGAAGTGCGCCTCTACGCGGAAGATCCCGATAACAATTTTTTCCCTTCGCCCGGAAAAATTCTTTCGCGCCAGGCCCCTAGCGGGCCTGGTATTCGCCTCGATGAAGGCGTTTACGAAGGCTGGACCGTTCCCATGGACTACGATCCTCTCCTGAGCAAGCTCATCGCCTGGGGCAACAGCCGGGAAGAAACCATCGCTCGTCTCCGGCGCGCCCTCGAGGAATACATCGTCACCGGCATCAAGACCAACGCAGGCCTCTTCCGCCGCATTCTCGCCGAGCCGGATTTTCTTCGCGGCGAAATCCACACCAAATGGCTCGACGAGCTGCTTCAGCGTCCCTCGTCTGCGGCGCATTCTCCGCTAGACGATCCCAAGACAAGTCGCGCCGCCGATGCCACTGCCATCGCCGCGGCTCTCTGGCAAGCGAACCATTCAGAGAAGGCTCCCGGCCAGCCCTCTGCAAACCAGGATTCTTCTCAAGCATCCCGTTGGAAACAAGAAGGTCGGCGCCAACAATTGGATCGCCTCCCATGAAATTCGAAGTCCAGCTCACTGGCCCATCCGGCAAGAAGCTTCGCACCGTTGATCTCGAACGCGACACGGATCACTGGAAAATCTCGCTGGACGGCCAACCCGTCAATGCCGACGCCGTCCAAATCGATGCCCATACGCTTTCCCTTCTTCTCGAAGGCCAATCCTACGATGTACGCATCACACCGTCGACGGACGGTGCCCTCAAGCTCCACACCGGCCTGCAGGAATTTACCGCCGAGGTTGTCGATCCCCGCGCTTGGCGCGGCCGCATGCATGGCGCACTCGAAGCCGAAGGCCGCCAGCAAGTCGTCGCGCCCATGCCAGGCAAAGTCGTCCGCATCCTCGTCCAGGCAGGAGACCGAGTCGAAGCCGGCCAGGGTCTCTTCGTCGTGGAAGCAATGAAGATGCAAAACGAAATTCGCTCGCCAAAAGGTGGCGCGATCGAGCGTCTTTACGTAAAAGAAGGCCAGCCAGTCAACGCCGGTGAAGTGCTCTGCGTCGTTGCTTGAGCCGCCATGGGAAATTGGTACACCAACGTTGCGGTGAAAGGCGCACAGCAATCGGACGTGGTTGCTGTACTTGAGGAACTCGGCCGGCGGGCCTATGTCACACCAGAAGCCTCCGGCTGGATCGTCGTCTATGATCAGCAGACCGATGATTTTGACCTCAGTGTTCTCGAGTCTCTCGCTTTGACTCTTTCCACGCGACTCTCCTGCACCGCCTTGGCTAGTTGCAATGCGGACGACGACGTACTCTGGATGGCCCTGTACGAACAGGGCATTCTCTCCACGCGCTATGCATCCTCGCGGAAAGAATTTGAAGATGGCGGCGAATTTCCCGACCTCAAGGATACCGCCCAAGTCCTCGCCCGCGTTTTTGAAAAGCCGGAAGCAAAGAGTCAAGTCCTGAGAGTGCTGCGCAAATCTCACGGCGCGTTGGGCCTGCTCAGTCTTTTCCTTAAAATTCGGCTCGCTTATATTGTCGAGATAGGGCGTCATCTCGATCTTTCGGATCTGCTGGGTATGCCGCGCGCCGCCGTAGGACTGGGCTACACCTACGTCAATAGAGGGGAAACTCCGGAAGGAATGGACCGCGAAGCGCTGCGCCGCACGATGGTCGGATAGTTAAGAAAAAATAGTGGGGGACTTGCTCGACAAAGAATTAATGCCCCGATGATTTTGTGGGCAAATCCGTCTTGGCCGCATCCGGCAATTTACCGGCGGCTTCGATGATTTGTTGCGCCAGGTAGTTCGTCACGCGCGCATCATCGCGCGCGATTCTAAGGTATGCCGCGCGCAGCAATTGTTCCTTGTGGTTGCGGAGGGCGTCGCGAATCGTTTGCTGAACTTGCGGGTCGGAAATGTTCCGCTGCCCCGGCGACTCACGGGAGACAAGCTTCAAAATCACGATCCGCAGTCCTTCCTTTGACTGCGTCACCATCGGCGGGCTCACTTGCCCCGCCTTCATCCCAAGCACGACCCTCTTCAGAGCAGGATCAGACTGGTTCAGCGACGATTCCGGAACGTATCCCAAATCTCCGCCCATGGCCGACGAATTCATATCCTCGGAATAGTCCATCGCCAGTTGTGCGAAGTCTGCGCCGCTGTTCAGCTTATCCTCAAGCATTTTTACCTTGCGCTCGGCCTCGACTTGGTTCGTTGCGTCGTCATTCTTGAGGTTGCGGATTTGCGCTTCTTTTCGTGGCGTAACTACAATCTCGGAAACTCTATACAGCGGCTCAATAACGTTAAATTGCGCCTTGTTCGCGTTGTAGGCGTCTGTGACGTCCTGGTCCGTGATCGTTATCTTCGCCACTACTTCGCGGTTCAGCAGCTTCGTGATTGAGAGCTCCCTCCGCAGGCCGCGTTTCCAATCGTCGACGGTGATACCTCGATCCTTCAACTGTCTCTGGAATTCGTCTTCAGTGTAAGGGCTCTTCCGCTCGGTGAATTTGTCTTCCACTTCGCCGTCGCTCGCCTCCAAGTTCAGCTTCTTCGCGCGCTCCAGAAGAATCTCGTTATTGATCAGCTCTTCCAGAACGTTCAGCTTAAGCGACAGCACTTCTTCCTGTGAAGGCTCCTGGGCCTCCGAATTCACCCGCGTCCGGTAGTACTTTTCCACTTCATCTCGTTTGATCTCTTGCCCGTTCACCGTCGCCCACACGTCTGGCGAAGGCTGTGCTTTTTGTTTGCAGCCCGTCCCGAACGCCAGCGCGAGGACCGCCGCGGGCAATAGCATCGCCACGCGCGCCATCCCTTTCATGAGGCCATGCGGGCGCACAGCCGCGCTGATTTTGGCTTGCGAAGGGTTCAAGGTGTGGTGCTCAGGCAGCTTTCTTCACGCGGCCTGCGCGGATGCAGGCCGTGCAAACTCGAACATGCTTCCTTGCGCCGCCCACCAACGCATGGACGCGCTTCAGGTTCGGATTCCACCGTCTACGCCTTGTATTATTCGCGTGACTGATCACGTTTCCAAAGTGCGGCCCTTTGCCGCAAAGTTCACACTTCAGTGCCATTGTTTTTCCTACTAGGCTGTCTGTCGCAGCCGGAAATTTTGCTCTGAGAAGTTGCAATACTGAGCCTTTCATTCTAGCAGACGCTCTTTCCCGAGCAAAGCCTGCCTTTTGTGTTCGTCGTAAAAGCAGCAAGGCAAAAATGTCCACTTGGGAAGGTAGAGACACCCGGTAGAGCGTACTCAAAGGGGAAAGAGCGGATGCAGGTGCTTGGCGCACGGCTAGGATCACTTTCATTTTTGTCCGCCATTCCACGCCTTACTATTTCCGAGCCCACGGGGGTGCCCACTCCCACCACAACATCCCTTCCCATTTGGGGTTTATTTGTAAGGGCCTGTCTTGCCAGCTAAGCCCTTTGCATTTGGCGGACTTGCCCTATTCCGGGGGCCAGCCTCGCGAGATTTTGGCGCTTTTTGGCAAAACTTTTTGTCCGTTTTAGGCATCTTATAATGGTGATAGGTCGTTCCGTTTCAATAGTTTACGGAAGCGCCACCTGTCCTAGAGTGCTGGCTCCAATTTGCCTAAAGCACTAATAGCCCAGCCCCTACAGCGTTCCCCTGATTCTTCCGCGGAACGCTAAACTTGTATCTTGAGCCTTCGGCGGAAAGGAGACCGATCGCGATGCCCAAACTGCCCCCCATGCGCTCCTACATCGCATCGGTTGGAACCCCGTTTCCCCCGGCTGGAGGCCTCGCCCGTTTAGCCGCGGTTCTAGTACTCCTCTTCGTCTGCTTGGCCGCTTCTCCCGCCTACGCCGATGTTGGCGTCCTTCTGAACGAGTCCCTGGATACAAGTTTCGCCAGAATCTCAGGTTCCGGCCACAGCGCCGTCTATTTCTCGCGCATCTGCCCGGAATCGCCTATAAAGCTCCGCCTGTGCCGCCCTGACGAGCAAGGTTCGGTTATGAGCAATTACACCACTCTCGGCGAAGATCGGCCCTTCGAGTGGAACATCGTCCCCCTCTCCATCTACCTATACGGTGTCGAGGATCCGCAAAATCGCCCGCTTTTTGGCTCGCAAAAAATCAAGCACGCTCTCGAGGAAAGATACCGCGCAAATTTTCTTGCGGGCTATTGCGACAGCGCCACCTGCCGCACCAGCAACAAAGCCGAATGGCGCGAAATGGTTGGCGCCACTCTCGAGCGCAGCATCTATATTTTCGTCGTCGAAACGTCCCTCGAACAGGACCGCGCTCTCATCGCGGAATTCAATTCTCTCCCCAACCAGAATCACTTTAACGGCATCACGCAAAATTGCGCCACGTTCACCCGCCGCGTCATCAATACGTATTATCCCCATGCCACCAGGGCCGACTACCTGAATGACTTCGGCTTGATCACTCCCAAAGCCATCGCCCGCTCCTTCACACGGTATGGCGAGAAGCATCCGGAGGCCCATCTTCGTGTCC
>Ga0210405_10001669_pt1 | contig 24652 bp, 23 predicted proteins | sample IncBWH11MmetaG_FD_155492 | JGI IMG/M metagenome (GOLD analysis project Ga0210405, IMG submission 155492) | Forest soil microbial communities from Barre Woods Harvard Forest LTER site, Petersham, Massachusetts, United States - Inc-BW-H-11-M | ecosystem: Environmental > Terrestrial > Soil >... | reverse complement strand
CGGAGCCAACGTACCGCGGGCATAACGACCGCGGGCTTCCGGCTGCGCAAAAACGGTGTACGCCTTGTTTTCATGCGGCTGAACGATGATGTCGTAAGTCTCGGCAACGCCGATTCGGAATTCATCTACCGTCACTGGCTGTAGGCAGTTTCCGTCGGCCTGCACAACAGTCATCGGCAGGGCCGGGATGCACACGTCAAAAATGGTCATCGACGACCCATTGACGAAACGAAGGCGAACACGCTCTCCCGCGTTGAATAGCGCGGTCCAGTTCGCCCCCGGGGGGTTGCCGTTCATCAAGTAAATGTAGGTGGAGCTGTTTACATCGGCGATGTCGGCCGGAATCATATCGTTGCGTCCCCATCTCAGGCGGTCCGCGACGGTGGAGCGGAAGCCCTTACTTCTTGCGTCGTCAATAAATGTGCCGGCCGTCCGCTTGTGGAAGTTGTAATAGTCGCTTTGCTTCTTGAGGTTGCCGTAGAGCGCGTAGGGGTCCGTGTCCGTCCAGTCATTCAGCAGTACCAGGTAGTCGCGATCATATGCGATGGGATCTTCGTCCCGAGGCTCAATGATGAGGCCGCCGTACAACCCTACTTGCTCCTGATCACCGTAATGACTGTGATACCAATACGTCCCGTTTTGCACTACCGGAATTCGATAGACAAATGTCTTGCCCGGTGCGATGCCTGCAAAACTCAACCCGGGTACGCCATCCATGTCCGAAGGAACACGAACACCGTGCCAGTGAATAGAGGCGGGCTCAGAAAGATGGTTTGTCACCGCGATTGTTACGGTGTCTCCCTCGCGCCACTTCAATGTGGGACCCGGCAGCAATCCATTGATCTTGATCGCCTTCCTGCGCTTCCCCGTGAAATCAACTTCATGAGGCTCGATAGCCAAATCGAAGTGATTGCCCGTCAGAATAGTGGGTGTTTGAGCAATCGCCTCCGCGTCGGCTCGGATGAAGTTTCCTCCCACGAACGCCGCGACGCCGGCTGCGGCAACTCCTTGGACAAAGCGCCGCCGAGTCAGTGTCAAATCTCTTCCCGGCATATCCACTCCGTTGACAAGCGTCGTAATTTCCAGCCTGAAACTTGGTTCCTAGTTCTCTATACCCGCCCGCCTAGAGAAGCAAGGGTGTTTCCAAACAATCGTATTGGAGATGGAACCTGATGGGGTTGGGAAAGGCGGAGAGCAGAGCAAAATCAGATCGTTGGCGTTAACATTTCGACGCTCGTGTCCAAATGTGGCTGCCAGTAGCCCGTGGAACAGCTTGCATAAAGTTGCTGCGATTCTGTCATTCGGAGCGCATGACGGGCAAACCTGAAGTAACTGTCGAAACCAGGTCATTACACGTTTTGACCGCTACCGCGCAACCGCTGACTCTTCCCGTCTCCACATAGACAGTCCGGGTGATCCGAGCGTCAGTACGCCGAGCGTGGTGGGCTCGGGAGTCGGCACGGTTAGCGCTGTGTTCGATTCTTCAACAGTGCCATCGTCCTGCCCTTTCGTCTGGCCTGCGATGATGGGTTTGTTCGGGATGGTCTCGTAGGCGTAGCCAGTCAACGTAGCCGTGATCGTGGTTGTGCCGACCTTGACATTCAGCCGCGCCCATCCGTAGTGAGTGTTGCCCTTGATCTGGAACTTAAGTCCAAGATAGCGGTCTTTGACGTTAATCCATGGGCCATAGACAATCGTCTTGTTGCTCGTGTAGACGTTGCTGCGCGCTACGACCATTGCCGCAGTTCCTTTCTTAAAGGGACTGCGGGGTCCGATGCGCGCACCGGGCTTCAAGGCTGAGTCAAGCGGAAATCCGCTCTCAATGGTGTAGCCTACCGCGCTGTTGCCGTCAGCGGGCCGCTGACGAAGCTCGAAGAAGCAGAAGTCGGTGCAGGCACTGACGGAGTTCGCGATCCTGAAGTCAGTAATCCCGTCGTGGTTGAAATCGATATTGAAGCTGTGCTTTGGCGTGATGACGCGGTGGGCTGGTGTGTAAATAATTTTCGCATCAGCAGGCGGTGCCGCTGCGAGCAATCCCACTCCCGCCGCGCCCGCCGCGAGTGCATACATGTTGAGCTGTTGATGGAGTGATCGGGGAAGTTCGGCTGTCTTGCGTGGCCGGGGAGAGCGTTTCATAAATCCTCCGTCCGAAGGCGTTTCATTATCTGTTTACTTGGGATCGAGAGTCAACGCTGCGACCTCAAATGACGTAACCAAGCCATAGCACGCTTTGAGAATTGGGTAGGCAGTTAATGAGCGCTATGTCGGTATTACGACAGCAATCACGAATTAAGTGGTGAGTTCAAGCTTTCTCAGGCTTTGCTAGACTGGGTTGGCTATGGGCGTCATCGACGAAGTTCTGGAAGCCAACGAAATTTACTCGCGTACCCACGAGTTGCGCCGCCTTACTCCCCGCCCGGCGCGCCAGCTTGCCATCCTCACTTGCATGGACACGCGGCTTTCCATCCGCACCTTGGGGCTGACCACGGGAGACGCGCACATCATCCGCAACGCGGGCGGAATTGTGACCGACGATAGCCTGCGCTCGCTGCTAATATCGCACTACCTCCTCGATACCCAGGAAATCATGGTCATCAACCACACCGATTGCGGCCTGATGCACACTAGCGAGCAGGACTTACGCACGCGCATCCAGAACCGTACCGGGACCGCAGCCATCGCTCCCGCGTTCTTCTTTGCCTTTCAGAATATCGAGGAGAACGTGCGTCACCAGCTACAGAAACTGCATACCCATCCCTGGATTCCGAAAGAGGTCTCGGTGCGGGGATTTGTCTACGACGTTAGCAACGGCCGCTTGCGCGAGATCACGTATGCTTGAGCGGCCTGATTTGATGGATGGGGATGCGGAGGCTTCCACGCGCAAACCCAGGTGTGACCGCCCGTGTCGAGGCCAGCGAAACTTACAGACCACCCAGCCTATAAAAAAAAGCTATGGTCAAGATCGTAATGGCGATGGTCACGGCCCCGGCAAGGGTTTCGCCGATAATTGTGCTCCTGGCTTTTTTCATATGTGCTCTCCTTCGGTGTGGTTGGGAGAACAGTTAAGGCTAATCTCAATGGAGATTTGCGGCGGGGACGAAAATCACTTAAGGGTGTGACGGAGTCATGGCGATCCGTCTGGGCCAACGCTAGTGACGGTTCTTGGGATTCTTGAGTTTCAGGCTGACCGCGACTTTTATTACCGCGCCATCCACTGGATCAATCTCAAAGACTGCCTTGCTGGTGTAATGTGGGCTATCCAGGCGGTAGGTGAAAACGCTGTACCACTGAGAAATGCTGGTGTCATACGGGACACCGTACTTGGCCTGCACTTCGGCAGCGGTGTAGCTGCGGTCGGCAAATGCAAGCATGAAGTAGGCGTCCGGGTGCTTCTCGCTTCTGACAGCCGCAATTTCGGAGAACGGAAAAGGCTGGCGCGTCAGTTGGTAGTCGACGATTGCCGTCTTGTGCTTATGGAAAATTCCTTCCTGAACGATCTCGCCGATCCTCTTGCTCACTTCGTCATGGGGTAAAGCGTCGTCGCCCTTGGCGGTACACGGGTTCTTCTCCGGCCTGCACTCCGATCGAACCTCGTTCGCGACATAAGCGCGAAGCACATTGGAGTTTTCGAGCAATGCCTGGATGCCTTGCTCTCCGGGGAGGGAGGCAGCCGTGAAAAGATGGGGAACGATTTCGCGCCAGTCGAAGTCGTCGGTAGAAAATGCAGCCCGGACGGCAGTGGCGGGGGGATGGTTGCCGTCCGATGCGCTCAACAACGACGGGGCGAAAACGGAGAGCAACAACGACAGCGCAACCAAAAGAGTTGCTGGTTTTATGTCGGTGGGCAAGGCTGAGATCATAGCCGATGGGCACTCTCGAGATCCTGATTGTAGAGGAGCAGATTTCCGATCTCCGCTATTTCGAATTTTCAGGGGCGCGGCATTGAGGTCGATCACGGCGTCCGCGAGCTTGCGATTCAGCGAGTCCTTGCGAAGGCTTCCGATCAGCGCAACCACATTTGTGACGGGGTTCACGGCGTTGCCTTTCGGAGCGGAGTAGCATTCATGATGAGCGACGAGGGTTGGGAGTGTCAACGGGCCCGGGCGGTCTGAGAAGGGAAACTCTGGATGAATGGTCGGCAATTCTGAAGGTGCCGCTTATGACTTCTGCCCAGCCCACACCAGGTGGAAGGACACATTTTTGAGACCCCCTTTTCCGCAATTTCCGTGAATGCTCATTCACTGGTTGCGTGTTTTACTTTCCCATAAGCCGACCTCTGGCGTGCGTGGGTCAACTTCCGGATTGCCCATTATTCGGCAATCGCCGAATACCCTCCGGAGTCCGATATTCCGACTACATCACCATGGGATGGTTTCGTTTTCCCAGCGCGTGAACGTACCCGTAGGACCATCCGGACCGAGCAGCGCAACGCGCACCACCTCGCAAGAGCCATCTTCGACAGAGGCCGTGCCCTCATATCCGTTGAGGTTCGTCTTAGTGAAGCCCGGGGTCACTAAGATGTTGGGGGAGCGCTGGAGAAGCCAGGCTAACGCAACCTGCATGGGCGTGGCTTCGAGTGGTGCCATTTCTGGACAACTCCGGATCACTAACAATTGGGCGGTTAATGTTCTATGAAGGCGTCGTTCCTGCGGACCACGTTGTAGGCTTGTGGGAGATCAATGCGCGACCGCGTGGAGAAAGGCGGCAAGCGCGTCTATAGCGTCGCTGATCTCGAGCGCTATGTGGTCGAAGCGGGCTTTGAGGACTTTCGCCCTCACGAATACGGCTCTGTCCTGGTATTCAGTGCCCGCAAGAGGCCGGCGGAGCATTAGCCCGAGTAGCCAGGCGGGCAACCCCGCGAGAATGGCTCGTCATGACGTGGGTACGATAAGAGCAACTATTGCATCGAAAGACGAAACCGAAACGTCACAAGTCGAGTTGAGACTCTTTCCACCGTGTTATTCAGCGGTACATCGACGGAGAGTAGCAAAAGTGGAGTAAGCTCTAATTTGTCCAATTGGTGTTCGTTTGGGGAGGTGATGAGCGTGGCAGAAGTTCGATTGCAGGAGGGCGAATCGGTGGAGAATGCTCTTCGTCGGTTCAAGCGCAAAGTTCAGGCCGAGGATATCATTAAGGAAATGAAGCGTCACTCTTTTTTCCTGAAGCCGGGCGATAAGCGCCGAGTAAAGCAAGCTTTGGCGAGAAAGCGTGCCCGAAAAAAGATTCGCAAAGACTCGGATCGAGATTGAGTCGCAACAATTCGAGCCGGTGTTGCCAAGCCTTCAAGGCCAACACAACGTGGTCCTGTAAGCAAATACTGAGGAGAAAAATGTCAAAACACGATACCGCCACCAAACGCCACCGACGCCCGAAGTCGGGAAAGCGAGTAGATTACACAGCGCGTACCATGGCCGCTCTGAAAGAACTCCGACAAGCAGCGAAGGTAAACACTAAATGAATTTCGAGTCGAAGTGGTGATGTGGTTTGCCACTCCTTCGGACTTCCGTCCACAAATCCCGCAATTCCGCCCAATTCGCAACGGCTGCCGAAATGGAGAAGTTGGCAAGAAGTCTCACTCCAGTCGTGGCAGAGGCTGGAGTACAGATCTATGCGATGGGCATCTTTGATGAGGCTCCGAGAACCAAAGCCGAGGCGTATGGGGCCTGATCTGCTGGCCACCATAAAGTAAGATCACGGGTGGCAGGGTTTTCCCGATCCACAGTGTCAAGAAAATCGGGAGCGCGACAGCTGAGCTTTCCGTCGAGCGGCGCAATCAGTACCTGATAGCCTATCGCCCAAGCAACCTGACGCACGACGGAAAGTCGCACAAGATTAGTCTATTTGTGACGCCGCCTCAGAATATTTCCCGACTTCGGGTTTACGCAAAAGCAGGCTACTGCGCGCCTGCAGAATGACCGACGCGTCCTCGGCCTGCGGTGTGGTGTGGTGCCACGGGCGAAAATGGCTTCGCTTTAACATTCTATTCACATGACGGTTTGATCGAGGCGTTACAGTATGCGACAGAGCTGTGTGCTATCCCTTGTGATCTTGCGTTCGACAAAGCACACATAAGATTCTCGGTTTCAGGGTTCGCATTTTCGGGTTTAGAATTACGATTGATGACCTTGTCCACAAAGTATCAAGAGTTCGTCAGGCAGCAAGTCAAGCAACCGAGTTCACTGGACTTCGATCGTGACGTGATACTGTGGCATTGCACGAATGGCGCTGGGCGGTTGGGACGCTTAGAAACAGGAACCATATTTCCACTCAAGTCTCCTGCGTGAATGACAGAACGGAGCGTCGTTTCTGGGTGACAATTGCGCTGGCGTTTCGGATGGTCACGCAACAGCTTCCACGTTAGGTTCGAGCCATGTCTCAGTCTCCAAACCCAGCCGCGCCGCAACAACTGGAGCCTCTGCTTGCCTTGGCCACTGAGTTTCTCAGGGCCGGGCGTCCAGCCCATGCCATCGCGCCGTTGCGCGATGCAGCGCTGCTGCAGCCGTCCAACGCCATCATCCAGCACGATCTCGGTCTCGCCTGCCTCGAGGTCGGCCGCGTACCGGATGCCATCGCGGCATTGCAGCGGGCCGTCGCCAGTGACCCGCGTTATACCGATGCATATTTCCGCCTGGGAATCGCCTTGGAGAAACTTGGCAACATGCGCGGGGCAATCGCTGCGTACGACCGTGCCACGAAGCTGCTCCCATCGCTGACCGAGGCGTGGTTCCGCGCCGGCGCACTGGTCTACACCCTGGGCCATGTCGGCGAGGCGATCAGCTGTTTCCAGCGCGCGGCGGCGACCGGAGGTAGGTCCAGCTTCGGCCGCCTTGCTCAGGCGCGGGCGCTCGTGATCGAGGATCGCAATCAGGAAGCTGAACAGGTGTTGCGAGAGATGCTGGTGGCTGATCCGAGGAACGCCATGGCGTATGATCTGCTGGGCAGCGTGCTCTCTGAACTCGGGCGTTTCGACGAGGCCCGTGCGTGCTTCGAACGGACGGTCGCGATTGCGCCGATGCTGGCGGGAAGCTACTACGATCTGGTCAGGTGCCGCTCCGTCACGAACGATGACAAAGGTCTGCTTCAAGCGATGCAAGCCGCCCTGGTCACGCCGGGACTAGAGTCAGGTCAGCGCCAGCGGCTTCATCTCGCGATCGGCAAGGCAGCGGAGGATCTTGGCGACTACACCTTGGCCATGCACCATTTCGACGCTGCAGATGCTGTGAGGAGGGGCGCTGCCTCGTTCGATTCGGCCGCGTTCTATACCTTCATCGACCAGCTGATTGCCCGGTGCACTCCCGAATTGATCGCGCGTGCACCCGAACTTGGCAGCCGCGACGCGACGCCGGTGCTGATCATCGGCATGCCGCGGTCCGGCACAACTCTGGTCGAGCAGATCGTTTCTATGCATCCCGAGGTCGGGGCCGGGGGCGAATTTAATTTCTGGAACGAGCGCGGGATGACGTGGCAGAGCTCCGACGCGGCCGAGGACGCGTTTCTCACCAAGGCGGCGGCTGATTATCTCGGCGTACTGCGCGCGATCGCGGCGACGGCGGCGCGAGTGACCGACAAGATGCCGTTCAACTTTCTATGGGCGGGGCTGATCCACGTGACATTCCCGCGCGCCACCATCATCCATTGCCGCCGCGCTGCAATCGACACGGCGCTGTCGATCCATCAAACTCATTTCCATCCGAGCATGCCGTTTCCGACCGGAGGCGCCGAACTGGTCGCGTATTTCCGCAGCTATCAGCGGCTCGTCGACCATTGGCGGAGCGTGCTGCCAGGGGATCGCTTCATCGAGGTTGATTACGAGGACCTGACCCGCGCGCCCGAACCAGTCATCCGGCGGATCATTGCGGCCTGCGGCCTGGCGTGGCACGATTCGTGCCTTCGCCCTGAATCCAATCCGCGGGCGGTGAAGACTCCTAGCAAGTGGCAAACCCGGCAGCCGATCTATCGCACGTCGGTCGAGCGCTGGCGACGCTACGAACTCTGGCTGGGTCCGCTGCGCGCCCTCGTCGACGGCTGATTTCGAAAACTGCACATATTGTGGTGCAGGATTTCTCTCAAAAAAATCACTCGATTCCACCCAAAATCTAGAAAACAAAGGACCGGGGAAAATTCTGCCTTGTAGATCTATGATTCTTAAGGTAGTTACAGGCAAAATATTCTAAACGTTGGGGTTAGCGCGTCGTTCCCGTGGCGATCTGTCGGGCCGGTTGCGCCTGCACTTTCGGACAACAGCAACGCGCCGGACGAAGGTTTTCGCCTTCGTCTGGTTCGTCGGACTCAGCAGTTGGCAATGGCCAAGAGCTGCGCTCTTATCAGGTTGTCAAAGAACGCGATTATCTTATAGATAACTTGTGTTGTTATATATTATCAGTATCGAGGGAACGAGATCAAGGGAAAAGTGGATGGGCCCTGAAGACAGTTCCCGAAATGGGAAACGTAAAGCGCGCGAACTGTGTAGGACTGATGGCGCAAGGATACGGCTGTCTCTTCGGAATATGACGAAATCCAGGTTAGCGCCCGAAGAACGGGTGTTACGAGCCTGAATATACACGAAGCGGGCGCGAACCTGGGGCACCGGGCTGAAGGCAGGTCTCACGCTTGCACTAGGACAACACGACTCATCTCAGGCTGTTTTATCCTAAGTACATGCCTGAGCAGCAGAATCAAGCAGACAAGTGCCTCCTTTGTGGCGCTACCGAGAACTTAACTGACGAGCACGTCTTTCCCGCTGCGCTTGGCGGGGAAGATGTCGTCCCAAGCGGGACGTGCTCTAAATGCAACGGTGATTCGTCGCGAGGATATGAAGCGGAGTTCAACAATGCGTTGAAGACCGTTTGTCATGTGCTCGGTATCGGAAATCGCCAAGGCGATGTCCCGTCCATTCCTGCGATGGCGGTGATCGACGGCACAAAGTTCAATCTCGTGCTCGATCATGGTGGGAAGTTTCGTCTCCAGGAAAAGAAGGAGGAGCGCGTGCTTGAGAACGGGAAAAAGGTCATCGACTACTTTCTGTTTTCAGATGAGAAGGTGAAGGAAGTGCAGGAGCGGCTGCAACGTCGCGGCGAGCGACTGGTGCAGGACTTCACGCCGCAGAGTGTGAGACCGATAGAGTTCGAGCCTGAGTCGTTCATGCCGCTCGATTTCATCGCCGAGCAACTCGCCTTACGTACGGCTACGAAGGTCGCGTATTTTGTATTGGTGAAGAAGGCGGGAAGGACGTTCGCACAATCGGCAGCTTTTGATGACGTGAGGGAACACCTGCTGACAGGCACCAGCAAGCCTACTCGGCTCTTCGTAAACGAAAACTACGCTGCGAACACGCACGTAGGGCCGCACCAACATATGGTGCAAATTTACTGCAACGGCAAAGAACGAACGGTGTACGCGGTCTTCGGGGGACTGACGTACCTCGTCCAGCTAAGTGCGACATACCAAGGCGCGGACTACGGTTTCACCTATGCCTATGACGCCCTGCAAAGGAAAGAGACTGGGCATATAGTCGGAGAATTAGACAACGAAAGACTGGCGACCGAGGACGTACGCTCTGGCAAGACCATCTTTGATAATGTGCGAGCAATGGCCGACCACTGGGCTAAGTATATTCAGCTTGCATCTCCTGACCAGATTAGAACTACTGAGCGTCGCGTCCCGGGGTCCTAGTTTTCCTTGCCGGCTGACCCAGATCCCGCGAGCGGCCTTGCCGAGCTCAGATCTCACGTCCATTCCGACTCGATTTCCAACACTCCCTTTTCGAGCAGCGCATAGTGCCGAAAACTGGACCGCCGCGGGTTCCCGACCTAATCCGTGGAGCGTAGCCAATTTTGCAGGCGCAATCCCTTGACCCGGGAGAATTCTTTTTCGTTGTCAGTGACAATCACGTAACCAAGCGCCAGCGCCTGAGCCGCAATCAGCAGGTCATTGCCGCCGATTGGTGTTCCCGCCTTCTCCAGACGGGTACGCAGCAATCCGTAGCTCGTGTCCGCCGGAGTCTCGAAGGGCAAGACTTCCAGCACTCCAAGCACGGCGTCTAACTGGGATGAGAGCCGCGGTGAGCCTTTCTTATCGGCTCCATACCGCAACTCTGCCGCGACGATGATGCTGGTGCAGACATGCTTTTCGCCAACCTTGCGAACGTGCCTTGCAACTTTTCCCTGCGGGTTGCGGACGGGATCGGAAACGATGTTGGTATCCAGAAGGTAGCGCATTAAAGTTCGACCGTGTCAGGGGGAACATCGCGGATGGGAGGGAAATCCTCCGGCAACGGCTTGAGCGTCGCCAACAAAGCGAGTAGAGATTTCGTGGGAACGGGCTCGATGACGAGCCGGTCTCCTTCTTTTCGCATGATGGCATCCTCACCCGGAAACTCAAACTCACGGGGAATTCGCACCGCCTTGTTCCGTCCATTCTTAAAGACTTTGACGTGACGTTCAGGGCTTGTTTTGGCGGGCTCCGGTGGCATATGTCTAGCATATGCCAAGGAGGTCGTTTTGTCCAATAGTTAAGTCCGGCAGCAGCTTAATCTGGGCAGCTCTGGCAAAAAAGATCGCCGGACAACTCCTTTTAAGAGGTGTCCGGCAATTTGCCGTGCGTTGCGTTTTGACCTGACCTACTTACTGCTTAAACGTGATCATGCCGAACAGCCCGTCCTTACCGCTGTTCGGGCCTGCGGTGAAATATAGTGCGTTGGTTTTGCCGTTGGACGAGGAACCGCCGCCAAAATCGAGACCCCAGAGTTGGTCGATTTCGATCGGTTTGCCTTTCGAGTTCTTGATCGTTCCCACGAGAGCACCAGTAGTAGGATTGAACCCACTGATTGTGCTGGTTAGATTGTTGTCGTTACCCACCAGCAAGGTATTGCTAAGTGGACCAAAATTCTTTGGAGCCATGGCAAAGCCCCAGGGCCGGTTCAACGGGTTGCCATGAATCAATCGTTTCACCAGTGTCCCATTTTCCTGGAAGACGTCGACATATCCGCCGGGTCCACCGTTGACTGCCGCAAAGGACACGTAAAGCATCTTGTTTATATCTTGGACATTAAAGGCCGAGAAGCCCTTGGGTACCTTTGGATCCGTGAAAGACTTTACGAAGTTGAAATTGCCATCGTAAATCTCGATTTGGTTGCTATGGAAGTTGGCAGCGTAGAGGAAGTTGCCCGACGTATACGCGGTTACAGCAATACCGGTGTAGATTGCATTCTTGCCATGATTGTCCACGGCAACCAGGGTTGAAGAGCGGTTGAAGTGCGACCACCCCTGGATGGAGCCGTCAAGAGTTGCGAAAAGAAAAGCGGAGGCCCAAGTATCGATCTGGAATTGGTTCGATCCGTTGTAGGCAATTCCTGTCGGGCTGCCGCGGCCAGATCCGTTGTGGGTTGGAACGACAACTTGAAGAGACTGCGGATTTCCTGCGCCATCGTAGAGTGTGGACCAGCCGTCATTTTCATCGCTGACCCAGAAAGGCTGGCCGGGGCCATAAACCAGTCCCCAGGGGTTCTGTAGCAGCGAGTCGGTGTGCTTGGCTCCGCTCACATTGGCGGTGAGTTTCGTCAACGAGTAAGACTGGGCCTGGGCCAGGCTGGGAAGAATTCCGAGCGCAAGCCCCAGAACTGCGACTAGCGCGAGAAGCCGGTCGGGTTTGGTATTCATGTTGTCTCCTTAGTCAGATTTTCATGGACGGCTGGCCGTCCGATCTACAGCGTGTGCCTTGCTCGTGCCATTTGGTTTGCGTATGGTGGGGATACTAGGTTCGGAGGGCGGTCGAGTTGTCAAAGAATTTTACGGATTCGATTAATTTTCCGTGAATTTTGCGATCTGGCCCTTGAGCACACCATGAGTGAACCAGCCCGCGTCGGCGAAATGCAAATTCTTTTGCCCAAACTCATCTACAATTCCGGACGATGACTGCCGCGGATGATCGAGCCCTCAACCCGGATTTGTGGGATAGTGACGGGAATCTCTTGGTTCCCCGGCACGGAATCCGGATCGCAATGAGTTTGGCTTTGGTAGCGGCGGGCGCTTACTGGCTATTTACTTTCATCGCGGACAGGGAAATGCGCACGCTGAACCCGTTGCAGCCAAGTGAATTCCCGGATTCCTTCTGGGTGACCATTCTGTGGGTCGCGCTGCCACTCGTGCCCTTCATTGTTTCCGTAGTGCTCCTCTCAACTCGCAGCCAAGGAGGGATCGCTGCCGGAGCCGGTATTGGAGCGGCACTTTTTCTCTGCTCACTGCTATTTTCAATTGCCGCTCTGCTGGGGTTTGTGTTTACTTTTGGGCCCATTCCTTACGCGCCCCCACTCGCTGTTTCGAACTTGATATTTTCAGCTTGTAGCGTTTGGATCACGGTCTCTGCATTCCGGATTGCGTACAAAGCAGGTTGGGGGATGTTCTTTCTGGCACTTGCCTCCACGCTAGTAGGCGTGACTTTGGCATACCACTTACTAGGCGGTCACTGATCTTCGGTAATCTCAGGGAGAACCGAGGGACATTTCGCTTTGCTATTGAACAGGATTCGAGTGACAGCACAGGAGCTTGGAGCGTGTTGAAGGCTATTCTTAGAGCCCTACTGATCGCATCCACTCTAATGACGACCATTTTTGTAGAGGCGAGAGATTGTTCCACGTCCAAGCCGCTTCGTCTCTCGAAGACACAAAAGCTCTCAGGGACGTTTCTGGATCCGAGCGGAGCTGTGATACCAGGGATTGAAGTGCATCTGCTCTCCGGTAAGAAAGTTGTTCAACGTGTCCGGACGGACAACCACGGAACCTGGAATTTTGGCGAAGTACTTTCGAGGAATTATCGTATGCGGGTTCAATACTCTCCAAAAGACGCTTTCTGTGCTCCCGATATTCGGTGCACAGCCCAAGAATGCACCATCAACTCTGTTTTGGAGCCAAATCCAAAAAACATGATCCAAGTCGAATGACGAACGCTTATGGGATCAATTAGCAAAAACCGCCCATAGCGTCCAGAACGCCGTTGGGGTCAATGACCGTTATCGGGATTTTGCAACAATTGAGATGAGAGGCTATTTTCTTCCGCGCGCCAACTCGCCTAACGTTTCGGGCTGCACTGTAATCACATCTGGGCCCTTCGTCTGGCCGGTGATGATCGGCTTGTTCGGAATGGTCTGGTAAGCGTAGCCAGTCAGGGTGCCGCTCACATCTCCGTATTGCCGACGGTGCCCAAGCGTGACGCTGAGTCTGGCCCAGCCGTAGTGAACTTTGCCGTGAATGACGAACTTTAGTCCCAAGTATCGATTCCTGACACCCTTATCTTTCTCGACCCACAGCCCTACGTCGGAATACTGGCTGGTGTGGATACGGTTGAAAAGCTCGACAGCCATAAATGGGTGATAAACAGGGAATTTGCGTTCTGGTCCGATCCGGGCGCCTGCGGGCAAAGCGGAGGCAGCAGAAAAAAAATAGCTGCTGCGACTAAAACGTCTCCCGGCGACCGCGTTGTTCATGTTGCGGTATCCGGAGGCGTTGAGCCCTTCGAAGCACGAGCTGCCCACGTAATACGTCGTGCGCAGTACAAAATCCTTGATGCCGTCGTGGTTGAGATCAATGTACAGGGGAAAGCCTATGTGCGTCACTTGATGCGTTTCCGTATAGACAACTTTCGCCTCGGACGCCCCGGCCAGCGCCAGAACACTCACTCCGGCTGCGCTTGCCACAAGCGCATATGTATTGAGTTGCCGGTTAAGGGAATCGGAAATTTTGAATGTCTTGCGGGGCTGGGGAGCGCTGGACATAAGTCTTCCTCCGAAGGCGTTTCATTATCCGTTGGGCGCGTCACAATACGCGAAAAAAAGTTCCAATTAACGGAAAATTTACCGGATCGTCACAAAGCCGTCGTAGGTCGTCTGTAAAGTTATCGCTGGCAAGATTAGCCCCGCTCGTATTTCCACCCCAATGTCGCACAGCCGATCCCAGTTGCGTGATGAAAAAAATCCAAAGAGGAGAACGGTACATGTCTCGAAAAACATCCCAGTTTCGAAAAATGTTTCGAATTAAGTCTCGAAATAAGTCGCGGATCAACCGTTTGCGTCCACTTGCCGGCCTGCTGGCAGCGGGGTTGAGCCTTCCGGGGCTCGCCGCTGCTCAGTCCAAGTATTACCCGACCTACGTCACCGGCCCGCAACCGAACGGTTCGTGGGTCGTCAGCGATGGCGCAGTCATCACGCCAACTGGCACCCAAGTCGACCTCGGCATCCGGGTCCGCGCGAAGGCTATCGCGCTGAACCCCAATGTCCGCAGTCACACCGCTGCCGTCCTCGTCCTGGGCGCGACGCAGGCTGTCGAAATATTCGACACCAATACCGGCAATGTCCTGCAGAACTACGCCACGTTCGGGCAGGATGCGCAAGGCAGCTATAACGGCATAGCCTATTCGGCGGACGGCAAGCACCTGGTGTTCAGTCAGGACAGCAGCAATGTCACCATCACCAATGTCACTGCAGAAGGTTTGCTGGAAGACAACGCACAGATCAGCGTACCGCCGGACAGTTCCTTCATCACCTGCTTTAAGAACAGCCCTCCGGGCTCTTATGCCGTACCCTGCGGCACGTTCTATACTCCGAGCACTTCGTATCCCGGCGGCGTCGCGCTCTCACAGGATGGCAAGAGCGCCTACGCCCTGCTGAACCAGAACGATACGCTCACCCAGATCGACCTGACCAAGGATACGCAGGGTGAGCAAATCCGCGTCGGCAACGCGCCGCACAGCATCTTGATCGACAGCAAAGGCACGACCGCCTACGTGAGCAACGAGGGTGGCCGGGCCGCTACGGAAGCGGACTTCCAGATCTGGTCCGCTGGCACTGAAATCGTCGCCGACGCCCTGGTTGGCGCCGCGATCACCGGTACCGTTTCTGTGGTGGATCTGCCCTCGATGACGGTCAAGGCTAACATCCCGACGGGTCTGCACCCGACCGGGATGGCGTTCTACGGACAGTACCTGTTGGTCGCCAATACCTATAGCGACACTATCTCGGTTATCGACACGGCCACCAACGTGGTAGCGCGGACTATCAACCTTGCGCTGCCGATCGGAGTGCCCGGCCAAGGTCCGGCCTATGGGGCTGCTCCGAACTCGATTGCCGTCGATGCCGTGAATGGCGTTGCCTACGTCGCGCTGTACAATGCCAACGCGATCGGGGTGGTTAACCTGGCCAAGGGCGTGACGAATCCTGTCATGGGCATGATCCCGGTAGCCTATGCGCCAAGCTCGGTCGTGCTGGACAAGGCCAATAACACGCTCATCGTTGCGAATGACAAGGGCATCGGCACCCGTCTTTCGTACGAATGCGACTACAATGTCTGCGACTACAATACCCACCAGGACAATGGCACCGTCAGCATCGTCCCCGTGCCGCTTCCCGGAGTCTTGCAGGGGATGACACAGCAGGTTATCTACAACAACCACTGGGATCTGTCGGAAAATATCAAGTCTGCCAGTGGTGGCAACCCGAAGACCAAGCCGGTTCCAATCCCGGCCAAGATCGGCGATCCGTCGCTGATCAAGCACGTGTTCCTGATCGTCCGCGAAAACCGTACCTATGATCAGATTCTGGGCGACGTAGCAGCCGGCAATGGCGACCCCAAGTTGGCAGTGTTCGGCTACGACGGCAAGACGCACCTGGACACTCCGAACGTGCACAAACTGGTGAAGCGCTTCCCTCTCTTCGACAATTTCTACGACCCAAGCCGCCAGTCGGCTGACGGTCACCAGTGGATCACCGAGGGCATGGCGCCCTACGCCGACGACGTCCAGTCGCCGGACTGGGTCCGCAGCTATCCAGGCGGGAACGCCGGCGATGCACTTGCCTATCAGAAGAAGGGCTTCCTGTTCTCGGAAGCGACGGCCGCCGGTCTGCCGCTGAAGCTCTACGGCGAATACGTCGAGAACGATACCTTCGCAACGAAGGGCGGGGTTGAGCCGACCTGGAGCCAGTTTTTCCACGACGCGCAGCGTTTCCTGTCTGGGAAAGAAACGACGCTGCACTATCAGAACGTGGTCCAGGCGGAGTCCTCTATCCCGGCCGTCTATAACCACCTCATCAAGAACTTCCCGCAGTTCGATCTGAACATCCCCGACCAGTTCCGCTACGCTCTGTGGATACAGGACTTCAATAATGACGTCAAGGCCGGCACGGTGCCCGCGTTGAGCATTCTGTGGGTCATGTGCGACCACACCGGCGGCCCGCCGACCGTGGACGCCGAACAAGCCGATAATGACTTGGCGGTTGGGCGCATTATCGACTCCATCAGCCATAGCCCGGTCTGGTCCTCGTCGGCGATCTTCATCGAGGAAGACGACGCGCAAAACGGCGTCGACCACGTCGACGGTCATCGGAGTCCAGGCTACATCGTCAGCCCGTATGCCGTGCAGAACGGGCCCACCCAACCCTACTACTACACGCAGGTCAACATGACTCGGACGATCGAGCAAATCCTCGGTCTGACGCCCATGAACCAGTATGATCTCATCGCCTCGCCGATGAGGACGGCTTTCGTCAACCATCCACCGAAGAAGAACTTCGAGCCGTGGACGCACGTGCCGAATCGGGTCCCGCTGGACCAAGGCGTTACGGCGGGCGCAGACAACCCAAAGGACAGCCCGAAGGTCAAGGCCCTGAGGGCAGGTTGGCTCCAGAAGAAGTCGGAGATCTTCGCCGGCAAACTGACCAAGCCCGACGCCGAAGACCCGGACACCGTCAACCATCTGAACTGGTACCAGGCGACCGGGTTTAAGCAGCCATATCCCGGCGAGAGCACGGTTCGCCCCGCGAGCGATTTCAACAACCCGGCACCCGCCGGGGACGCGGACGGGGACGGGGACGAATAAAACACGTTCCGACTGCAACGGCCCTCTCCCCGATAACCGGGGAGAGGGTTTTTTGTTCATGCCTCAAACGCAAAGCCCCAGCAACCTGAACCCGTTCCGCCACCGGCGTGAACGTTACTGCCCCAGGGACGAAGACGCACCGGGTGATTGCACACGTTTTTTCTCATTTTGTCGATCGCTCACGCGGGTCTGTTCTGTGGTGCTCGACAAAGACCGGCCGCCCGAGACTCCGACGATTCTGGCCCTAACGTTCGAAAGCGAGGCGCGCCGCGATCGCCAGCTCAAGCTCTGTTCCAGCCGCACGGCGGCTCCAAACTCTGAGCCGTGCTCCAATTCGCTCCGCCCGTTCGCGCATACCCGGCAATCCCCAGTGTCCATCGCGCCCCGGGTGCAGTAATTCGGGATCGATGCCGCAGCCGTCGTCGCGGACGACCAGCCGAAAGCGCGTAGCGGTGTACTGAAGTTCGACCTCGATGCGGGTGGCTCGGGAGTGGCGAAATGCGTTCAACAACGCTTCGTGACCGATACGAAATACCTCGTCCCGAACAACGGGTTTTAGCCGCTTCGGCGAGCCTAGGACCAAAACGCGGAGCTCAATTTGATCTCCAGTACCCAGCTCCTTTGGGATCCGGGCAAACGCCTCCGCTAGATCGACGCCTTCTGTATTGGACGACCGGAGACCGCAGACCGCGAGCCGGACTCCTTCGACGACGCGCCCCATCATTTCGACAACACGGTTTAACCGCAGTTTTACCGGCGAATTTGCGGGTAGCTGACCTACAACGACTTGGAGCTGCAGGGATGCACCCAGAAACTCCTGCAGCACCGTATCGTGAAGGTCCTGGGCAATTCGCTTCCGCTCTGCCCGGCGTTCTTCGAGACGGGCCTGCATCTCTTCCAACATTGGCAGAAAACCAAAGACATGGGGACTTCGATAAGTGAGAGACAATCCATCGAGCCGCATAACAGACCCTCCTTTTGCAACTTGGTATTCGTGAGCATGAGTGGATTCTGTCAGCGACGGGCTACGCAGGTCTTGGACAATTTGGCTGCGGTCGGAACGCTTTTGCTGAATTTGTCGGGAGGCTGTTTCCGGATGCCGTCCGGACACCATTCTTCCTTAAAGGATCGAGGTATACGCCTAATATGCAGCAAATAAATGGGTTATTTTTGTTCCCATCGAACCACGCTTGGGGACGTACCGGTCATCCGGCGGAAGTGTCTGGCGAGATGGCTCTGGTCGGAGAATCCTGCTGACAATGCAATCTCGGACAGGGGAAGTTGTGTATTGCGAAGCATCTGCTGGGCGTGTTCGATGCGGCGTTGCAGGACGTAACAGTGCGGGGGCATGCCGATCGTCTGCTTGAATGCCCGGGCGAAGTGATGCATGGACAACCCCGCTATTGCGGCCAGCGACTCAAGACTTATGTTCTTGTCAAGATTCGAGTTGATGTATTCGCAGATCTTTTGCGCACGCGCCGGTGGAAGACCGCCGCGAATGGGGACCGGAGGCTCCACCACGGGTATCTCGTGGAGTAGGCTGATCCTCGGTCGCGAGTGAATCGCCACCTCCGCGGGAGATCGCCAGCCTCTGGACCCACAAAGAGGCGGAGTAATCAACGCCTGCCACGATTCTCCGTCGCCGATCTTACTAAAGCGCGTCGCGACATCTTGCTCATGCTTGCAGTGGAAGACAGACCGATCGTATTGGAAAATCGTAGATAGAAAAGTACCGCGGCTCAGGCTCTCGTCGTCCAGAGCGAAGGTTGTGCGTGCGACCCGGTCCGCACCAACGATCCGCAAGTCACTGTCGATCGCCAAGAGAACAGCTGGACTACTGTCGTCGAACGGCGCTGCCGCAATCGTCCACACGTTGCGAAAGCAGTCGCGAAACAGTCGTTCTTCTATTCCGCGCGCCGCAACTTTTGTGGCAGCCAAAGCCATGGTTTGCGACTGGTTTAAGGTCATCGACGAAGTATCAAGCACCAGGACCAGCTGGCCGTTAGGATCAAAAATTGGCGCACCAGCGCAGCTTAGCCCGATGTGACGGTTTCGAAAGTGTTGGTCGCGATGGACCAGAACCGGCCGCTGCTCCGCGATGCAGGTACCGATCCCGTTTGTGCCTTCGATTTTTTCCGACCAGACTCCTCCGACCCAGATGCCCCAATACTTGAACTGTTCTGCCTGGCTTTCATCTCCGCGATGGTGAATCGCTACCCCGTCGCTATTGCACAACAGAACCACATACCCTTCCTGGCGGACGATGGCATAAAGACGATCGATTTCCTCCTGAGCGCTGATGATCGCCTTGCCCATCGACTCGCGAAAGACCTTGAGTTCGCTGCCGGTTACGATATGAGGAGCGGTCCGGCTATCGGGGTTGACCAAAAGGTCGGTCGCACATCTCTGCCAGGAACCTGCTACGGCTTCGAGATCAAAGGTTCGACCTTCGTCTTGAACGCCTGAATCAATTTGATTGAGGTGCCGTGATTGGGCGGTCTTACGGACGATGCGGAGCTTGGCTGCCGTAGCCATATCTGCCTTTTCACGACGGACAGAATCAGACACTTAGAACGGAGACACCACAGCTTGTGCCGAAATCCTCACCTCGGCGTTGCTTCTTAAGGTTAGCACAACGCAAAGTTGTCGGCCCGAATGACTCCGGAGTCGGGGTACGCAGGTTTACGCCTTCCCTAGTGGCGTGGTGTAGTTGATCGCGCGACTGCAATCAGCTCATGCGCCGAAAATTTTCCCGCAGGACCTGCCCCGTGCCGAGTCTGAGTCCTTTCGTTCGGAACCTAGAATGTGAAGCGTGCCGAAAACTGCAACACGCGGGGAAGACCGTTCGGGCTAATTTCCTGCAGAGTGCCGAAATTACCCGGCCCGGAGTTGGGGACTAGGTAGCAAGTCTGCTTCAGGGTTGCGCCGTCACCGCAGTTGGTCCCAATCGGGTTGTATTGCAGTTGGTTGACCCCGTTGCCATTCTGCACGTAGTAGTTGGCGTGGTTGAACAAATTGAACGCTTGCGCCTCAAGTTGCAGTACCTTGCCTTCCCGGAGTAAAAAACTGCGGGCCAGCCCAACGTCGATCCTCTCCAGCCACGGGCCGTAGAAAGAATTCAATCCAATTCCCGGCGTAGGGCCAGCGCCATTGATGCCCCCCGCGGTGTTTGCGGTGTCCTGGTTAAAGGCAGTGTCGTTCAGGTTGTCATTGGCGCCATTGCAGTTGCCGAAGGACAAGGTCGAACTGGTGCATGCAGGGCTTAACAACCCGGCGTAAGGGCGACCGGAAGAGAACTCCATAACAGTGCTCAGCATCCAGCTTGAGAGCAGCGCGCGGCCTGTCTCTGAACTGGTCAGTTGTTCGAGAGCGGGACGGTAGACTCCGGCAACACTAATGCGATGCCGCTGGTCCAACAGCGAAGGAGCATGAGTATTGCTGAAGTTGAACTGATTGTTGAAGTCCATTCCATCCAGCATGATGCTCTTGGCGAAGGTGTAGGAGAGTTGCAGAGAAAATCGCCGTGACATGCGGTGCTGCAACTGCACGAAGAGAGAGTTGTAATAGTTTTGCGCGGGACTGATCAGTTCGTTGATTTGGCCAAAGTTGCGGTTGATACGGCCTTCGGTCAGGAGATCGTTGTCCATGTTTGGCAGGCTGATGGCTGGCCCACTGCAGGGCGCCGCGGTTGCGCCGGGAGGACACGTGATGTATGTCGTCGTGCCTTGCAACGGATTCAGGTTCGCGTCATAAGCGCTGCCCGAAAGAAGGTGCACCCCGTGATTCCACATGGTGCCGATACTTACCGTTGTATTCTCGAAAACCTCGCGTTCAATCTGCAAACTCGCCTGCAATATATAGGGCACTCGAAACTGCGGAGAAACCAAGGAAATGTCTGGGGACGCAGCGAACAGAGGGGACTTCCCTGGCAGGACATTTGGAAATGTTGGCTCCTGCTGGTTCGGCGGACCGGCGCTGTAACTCACACTTGCTGAAGACTGCTGTGACGCCAGGCCGTTCGAGACCACAGCGTTCCGATAATTCAGGCCATTCATGTTGGTATAGAAGTCCCCGAATCCTCCGCGCACCACAGTCTTCGATGTGGGCTGCCAGGAAAATCCGAGGCGCGGCGCCAGGCGCCGAAACTGGTTGGGATACTGTCCAGTAAGTGGAAACGCCGGATTTTCCACCGGCGGCGGGTAAACCTGGAAGTCCTCGCGCAAGCCCATTTCTATCGTCAACTGCGGCAGGGCCCGAAAGGTGTCCTGCACGTAGAATCCATAGTAAGGCACAGCAAAATGAAAGGTCGGGTTTCCCGCAGACTGACTGAATACGTTATATTCGCCAAGCGCAAAAGCCTCCAGATTCGAAAATTCGTAACTACCGAGGAACGACCCGCGGTCGACGGCCTCGTTCGGGTCCGCTCCGCCATCGTTGTTGTCCGAATCCCATGCACGATTAAAATCGAAGCCGAATTGCAACGTGTGCTTGCCAATCACGTAGTCGACCCGGTCGGAAAGAGAGTACTGTCTTTCAAAAACCCTTCCCACCGAGAACGGAGCGTTGCCTAGGATGAAAGCGGCCGGGCTATCCAGAATCAAGGTGGGGATGTTTGGAGCCAACCCGGTCGGGGTCGAGATCTCATTGTCTTGCGAAGTCCCGACGTGGAATTCGTTCAGCAGTGTTGGGGAGAACGTGTGGGTCCATCCCAAGCCGGCTTGGAAGGTATGTACGTAGGCGTTAGCCAGCGTTTGCGTCCCGTAGTTACCCACTGTTGGGTCGGTGATGACGCCGCCGGGCGAGCTGAACCGGTTTAGATTCAGGCTAAGGAAAAGGCTGTCTCGGGGACTGGCCTGATAGTCCAGCCGCGGCGTAATTACCCAATCATTGCGTTCTCTTGCTTTGCTGCCGAGATTAGAGTTGAGCGCGTTTATCGTGTTCGACACTTGCTGGAGGTATACCGGATTGCCCGCATCAGGCGTACTGTTACCGCCCGGCAGCGGCCAGGGTCCGTTCGGAGGAGGTAGCACCGTGCCGGCCGGAATTCCAAAATTAGCACTCAGAAAAGTAGCCAGGTTCGCTGGCGAGGTCGCCAGCGCCGAGTTGATGACGGAAATCGGATTGTTCCGCAGTTGCTGCTCATAATCGACGAAGAACCATAGACGGTTTCGCAGAATCGGCCCGCCCGTCCCGGCGCCGAATTGCTGCAAGGCGTCCAGCGGCTTAGGGAAGCCGTTGACTTTGTCGATGGCATCGTTGGCTCCGGTGGCGGAGTTACGGTTGTAATAGAACGCACTGCCGTGGAAAGCGTTGCTTCCCGAGCGAGTCACGGAGTTGACAAAGCCAGTTCCACCTCCATAGACCGCCGAGTACGGGCTCACTGAGACTTCAAACTCCTGGATCGCGTCCTCGCCGTACAGGTACGGAATTCGGTAGCGGCCTATAATGTCGGCGAAGTAATTGTTGGTAGCGTGGCTTCCGTCGACAGTGAATGCATTGGAGCCGTTTCCGTTGGCGTATCCGGAGTCCTCTCCGCCCTGTTGTCCGGCAATGCTCACCAGGCCGGTGTCGCCGTCGTAGCTGGTATTCGGCGCCAGGGTAGTAAAGTTGGTGTATTTTCGTCCGTTGAGTGGCAATTCCTCAATGAACGACCGATCGAGCACCGTGCTGGCTGAGGATTCTTCTGGCCGCAGCAGTGGAGCCGTCCCGGTTACTTTGACCGTGTCTGCGCTGGCTCCCACCTGCAGCTTCATATCCTGTGAAGTGGTGTTTCCTACGCGCACTTGAACCAAGGCCTGGACATCGCGAAAACCTTTGAGACTTGCCATGATGGCATAGGTCCCCGGCATGATTACCGGAAACCGGTAAAGTCCCGTATGGTTGGTCTCGGCAGATTGCTCCACGCCGGTCGCGAGGTTCCGCGCAACCACGGACGCGCCCGGCACTACGGCCCCACTCGGGTCCGTAACTCGCCCGCCAAGCGAGCCCGTCATCACCACATTCTGAGCGATCAGCAACCCGCAGCTCATCAACACAACCAAAACGCTGCCTATCGCCAGTCGATTGGCCAAGAGAAGCACTTTCCCGCTTGATCTGACGACCGATTCGATTCTCACTCCCTTCCCCACTGAGAATTCGCCAGAATCACGGAAAGTAATCTTGGGGCAGATTTGGAGACTTAGCTTCGTTCCTCGCCACATTCGAGCACTCCTCCCGGCGCTAGGGATGCTTTTCCGCGCTACCATGCGACATCATCGAAGCGGAAAATAGCAAACGCTGTCTGGTACTACCAGCGAATCGTATTTATACCTGGTCAACACCTGTAGCCATATCGGTGGTCGAAGAAACCGCTGATTGCAGAGTGTTCATATTATTGCAGTGTGCAAGTTTTTGATTGCGGCTCAAGGAATTCACGAGCATTTAATTTTGCGGTCATCACCAAGTCATAGAGCGCTGGTAAGACTAGACTACCTGTGCCGTGTATCGACGAGGTGCTGGGCGAATTTCTCCACATCGGGGTAAGTTGTTCTGCCAGTGCCTCAAGCAGGCGTTTGTCATCGACAAAATGAACACGCTTCGTTCCTTCTTCGAAACTACTCTCTGGGCCCAACTCGGACCGCTCGAGCGACAAGTCCTCGAGGCGGTGTGGGGCCGGGGAAGTGCCACGGTTCATGAAGTGAGAGAGGATGTCGCGATCTGGCAGACGTATACAACCATCATGACGACGATGGACCGTCTCTTTAAGAAGGGGCTCTTCGACCGCACTCCGGACGGGAGAGCGTTTCGCTATTCGGCCCGGTACAGCCCGAAGGAACTGCAGAGCATGAGTGCGGCAAGCAGCATCAAACAGATCCTAGAGTCTGAGTATGCCTTGCTGCATCTTTCGTATTTTGTGGAGGCGGTCGGCGCGCACGACGCAAGACTGCTTGACCAGTTGCAAGCCCTGGTCGAGCGTCAGCGCGCACAACTGGGGAAGGGAGAACAGAAGTGACATTTGCCGCGCGAGGGGTTCTTGTCTCGCTTGCGTTTTTCGCCGTGGTGTACTCCTTGGTATCCGCGCTGGTGGTGCTCACATGGGTGGGTGCCCGCCGGGTGTGCTGGAAGCCTTCGTCGAGCTTGGCCAATTTGCTGTTCGGACTGCGGATTTTACCTTTTGCCTTCTCCGTGGCGGTCACTGTGTTCTTTACCTTTCCATCATTCTGGCTACTTGAGCGAAGATCCCTCGACGAGGACACCGGAACCTTCGTTCTCGGGTTGTGTTCTCTACTGATTCTAGGGACTGGCTTGTTTCGGATGCTATGGGCCCAGGCCAGAACGAACCGCGCAGTGACTCGGTGGCGATCGTCAACGAACAGCGGCGACGCGGGTAGGATCGCTCCTACGACCAAGGCCTCGGACGGTGCACCCCCTTTGATTCTTGTCGGTATTCGAAGACCCAAGGTGATGGTCTCCGATATTGCAGTGACCGTGCTCAGTGACGACGAGCTAGAGGTAGCGGTCCGCCACGAACTGGGGCACATGCGCTCATGGGACAACCTGAAAAAGGTCTTAATAAGTGCGACCCCGTTCCCCGGAATGCGCAGCCTTGAGCATGCCTGGCGTCAGGTGGCCGAACTGGCAGCGGATGACTCGGCGGTCACGAATCGTCGGGAAGCGTTGGCCTTGGCGGCGGCTTTGATCAAACTTTCCAGATCCTCTCAGCTGTGGGTCGAGCCTGCGCTTGCGACTGGGCTTGTTAGCGGATCAACTTCGATCGGCGTGCGCTTAGAGCGACTGATCGAGTGGCGTGT
>Ga0210405_10001668_pt1 | contig 24654 bp, 18 predicted proteins | sample IncBWH11MmetaG_FD_155492 | JGI IMG/M metagenome (GOLD analysis project Ga0210405, IMG submission 155492) | Forest soil microbial communities from Barre Woods Harvard Forest LTER site, Petersham, Massachusetts, United States - Inc-BW-H-11-M | ecosystem: Environmental > Terrestrial > Soil >... | reverse complement strand
CATCTGGGCCCCCAACCCTGTCCGCGGCTGGGGAGCGGAGGCGGGTGGCTTGACCCCCACGCGGAATGCCACACTGTCCTCGGTGAATTCGAGTCCCTGCGCCTGGACCAGGTTGGACAGGAGCGCCGTCAACGTTGCGGTCCCCACTAAACCGGGCGTTTCGAGCGAGACCCTCGTCTCGGGGATCGGCCCCACGATCACCGGCTTCGGCAACGTCCGTCCCAAGGCCTGAATCACCGCGCGCAGGTCCGTATCCACGAACCGCACCTGCACAGAATCATGGGATGCGCGCACGGCGGCGGTGTCTTGGCCTTCTAGACGGCTAGACGGGTAGACGGCCAGAAAGGCCGCCAACGGGAGAACCCCGCTAACCGTCCAACCGGCCGGCCGTCTGGTCCTCATTTCCAGGGCTCCCTCACTGTCAGGGTCCACATCGTATCGAATCCCACCGCGATCACTCGGGACTGGTCGATCCGCTTGACCGTCACGCCCCCGATCATATCCCCCACTCGCACCACTCTCGGCCCGGGCACAGTCGGCAATCCCTCGATTACCGCCTCCGGCGCGTCACCCCAGACCACTCCCGTCAGTTTGAGCTGCGGCTTCGGAGGGCCGTCAGGCAGTGTCGCCACACCACGCGACGGGTCATACGCCATTGCGGCTGGATGGCGATCGATGCGAAAGACATCTCTCGACACCACGGAATGTCTCAAGGAGTCCGCCCGATAACTCGTCACTGGCGGTGGCGTCCCGTGGCTACTCACTTCCACGCTCAACACCGGCGTCGGAACCACCGTCGCGGTGACACTCACCACCACGGCGCCGACGCCTCCAATCAGGACGGCCCAAACCCCCATCCCGGCGCCACTCACTTGTCCCTCTTCGCCAGGTAGTAGCCCCCGAGGTCGAGCGTGACGTGCAGTACCTCCGATGTTCTGGGATGCGGAACGGCGTCAGAAGTGCCGATCGACAGGCTCGACACAGTGAGAAGCGGTTCCGTCGTCTCGACAGTCCCAAGGAGCCCGGTCACGCCGCCGATATCCCCTTCCAGCTCGGCGTGTAGGGCGACCCGGTGAAAGACTCCTGCCGCAGAGTCGGGCAGAGGATCCAAGCGGACTACCTTGAGGGCGTGGCGGTTCGCCTCCAGCGAGAACAAGGCCGACAACCCCGCCTGCGCGTCCGCGGGAGTCTCCCCGTCGACCAGGTCCGGCGCCAGCGCGACGATCTCCTGGTACGCCAGCGCCAGGGAGTCTCGCACCCAGGGGCCGCGCACGATCACGTCTTCGACGCGGGTAAGGGTGACGCGCTGAGCAATCGTCCGTTCCCGCAGCTCCTTGACACCTCGTATCGCGACCGGCACTCCTCGGAGAAGGGCGACGCCACCGACGACAGCCCCTAGGCCCCAGAGGAGAGCCCGCCGATCACGGGCCTTCACCGCTGCGCTTCCTTCGCAACTAGGGTGAACCGCTCGCGGTCGCCTACCCCCGCCACCGTTTCACGCGTCACCGGTCCGTCCAAGGCGGCGCCGGCCAGCGTGGGAATGCGCGCAACGCCCGCCAATGCAGCCGCGGCGCGGGGCGCGTACCCAGTTAAGCGGACCGTCCCATCGGCCTGCACGTCGAGCGCGATCAGGGTGACCGAGTCGGGAAGTGCTTTTGTGAGGTCACTGAGCAACCGGAGGGACTGTGACCGATCGGCGCGCGCCCGCGCGATCGTGGCGAGGGTCAAGCGCCCGGCGTCCAAGTCCCGGCGAAGATTCAACACAGAGTCCGCGGCGCCTCGAAGATCGTTGAGGAGAGAGGTGGTTCTGGAATACGCGAGGGACAGACGACCTAGGTAAACGACGGCGGCGAAAAGCCACAGCGCGACGCCGATCCCGGCAACCTTGGTCAATTGACGCTGGTTTCTCCGCCGCCAGGCAAGACGATTGGTCTCCGGGAGGAGAGCAAGCGTCGGCAGCCGCACCGCTGCGGCGTACGCCGGCGCTACGCCTACGGCATCGCCGTTCACTTGCGAGAGCCCTTCAACCCAACTTCCGGTGAAAGGCTCAACCCTCCGGCTCCACCGGCTGCGCCACACGCCGCCTGCGCCCAAGGTCAGCCTCTCGGTGCCACCCTCGTTGGGGATCGCGATGTCGCTCGTTGTTTCGGGCAATTTGAGGGCCGCCGGGAGCGTCTCCGCGGATGGCGCGACCGCCTCCACCACCATTCCGGCTTGGGCGCACCCGTCGAGAATCGCCTTAAGCAGAGACTCGGGGGTAGCGGCTGCCCACAGGGCGCGCTCCGCCTTGGTGACCTGGATCAACACACCATTCGTGACGAGCGGAACGCCGTTTTTCCGGAAGAGCCGCCCCACCTCGAGGCCCACGTACTTCGGGGCATCCCGAGACTTGAGCGGAGGAGCGGGGTGAACGGTCCGCATCTGTACGACCTCCCGGGTGAGCGCCACCCGCACGCGCTTCACGGGTCTTCCCGCCTCCCCGGCCAGCCGCGCAATGACCTCGGCCAGATCTTCGAGACCGGCGTAAGGCGCGCTTCCCGCCCAGGAGAGCGCGCTTCCTTCCACAAGCGCAGCCCGAACCACGGCCGCCCCGACAGCGAGCCCCAGCACCCTCGACCTCACCATAGGCGCCTCCTGATCACGGCGAGCCGGTCGGGTAGAGGGACCGACAGGATCTCGATGGTGGAGTGCAGCCCCCGCGGAGCGTCCTCTCCCACCCACCCGCGAGACGTGATCAGGAGTTGTGAAGGTGCGAACGTGACAATGGCGGCGAGATCGGCATAGTGCGCGAGGAGCTCCGGCCGCGTTCCCGGCACGAGCGTCGCGAGCTGGTCGAGACTCGAGATCGGGGAGCCGAGCCGGACGTGCTCCCTGATCTGATTGACCGCCTCGGCGCCGAGCCCCGGAATGGCCAGGATGATCGCTGGCGGGGAGTCGTTGAGATTGATGGAGCCGGGGCCGTCGGTGGTGAGCAACGAAAGCAAGGAGCCGTCCGCCACCAGCGCAGCCCGAACTTGCGCCGTGTCCTGATAAGGTCGATGCGCTAGGAGGGTGTCGACCAATTGCAGGGGCGAACCGAACTGGCGAGCAACTGCATAAAGCAGCGTCGGGGATGCGGTGTTCACGCTTACCCGTGCTGAGGGATCATCGGCGCGCCAGGCGCAACGAGTCTTGCGTCCAAGGTCCACCGTGGCAGCGTCCGTGAACCGATGCCCTGCCCACCGCGCCTCGGCGATGGCCAGACAGGCCTCCGCGGCCCAGCGGCCTCGCGTCAGCTCCAGGCGATTCGCAGATCCCAGCGCACCGATTCTCAAGGCGCCAAGTCCCAATCCCACGATCGCGGTCAATGCTGCCACGACCCACAGGACCGCCAGCAGGGCGAACCCATCGCGGCTTGTCATCCGCGCCCCCCGATCAGGACCAGCGCCGTATCAACGCGCGCCGGCGATCCCAGGTAAGTGACGCGGATCCGCACCGCCAGCGGAGCGCTCACCGGAGAAACCCACTCGCGGGCCCAGATGGTGTTCGCACCGGGCTCCAGGAGGTAGTCGAACGCGACTCGGGAAACGCTGTCGGCGAGGACCAGAACATCGACGCCATGCTGTGCGACCAATGCATGGCCGACCTGACCCAGGAGAATCCGCTCTCTGCGGAGTCCGCTCGGGGCTACGAGCTGCCAGGATGCGAATCCCACTCTGTCGGGATGTCCTTCGAATGGCCCCGCGCTATCCACACCCGCCTGCAGGGACCCGAAGGCTTCAATGAGCCAACGACGCGAATTGGCTGACCGTTCGAGTGCGTCCCGCGCGGCGTCAAGGCGAGCGACACCGCCCACCACGCCCGAGAAGATCTGGTGCGCGAGCAGGACCACCAGCGCGGAAAGGGTGAGGGCGATCATGACCTCGATCAGGGTGAAGCCGCGAGAGGAGCTCATTGTCTCTCCGCCCGGAACACCACCGTGACCAGATCGTCGACCTCGGGCGCCGCCTCTCGGCCTATCGCAATGCGATAGAGCGTCTTCTCAGGCCGGGCTACGGTCATGACGTAGGGACCGACCGTCCTCCCGCCGATCCGGATGTCCAGGTCGCTCCGGGTGAGCAGTGTCATGGCGGCAAGCAGTCGGTTTTCATCCATCTGTTCGGCCTCACGGGCCCGCGCCGTCGTGACTGTGGAGGTTGCTTGGGTGACCAGCTCGACCAGGGAGAGCCCGGCAATCGAGAGAATCACGATCGCCGCCAGGACCTCGAGCAGCGCGATGCCCTGGTCACCGCGTCCCAACGGGAGCTCCAGTGAGCGGGTCGACTCCGGGCCCGAGAGCACGGCCGTCTGGGAGGAACAACACCGCGCCAGCCGGCAGCCCTAAAGGACCAGACCGGGAGCGGTTCCCTCCACTAGCGTCCGAGCCTCCGTCCACGAGAACGGGAATTCCCCATCGAATGGCGCGCGCCCGGGAGGCCTCCAGAGTGCGGAACCAAGCCGACTGGCGCGGCGTGGCCAAGCTCGCCAAGGCAAGGCCACTCACCGTGAAAAGCAGCCCCAACAAGACCAGAACCACCAATAGTTCAATCAGCGTCACGCCCCTCCGAGGCGGCACCGGAGTGGACAGCTGTCGGCTGCCGGCTGCCGTCATTGCGGCCTCACCGAGTACACGGCCTGTAGCAGAGCTGCCGCCACGAAGGCCACCATCCCGGCGAATGCGATGATCAGCGCCGGCTCGAGGAGACTGACCAGCACCCGCAGGCTCCGTTCGGCGCGTGACTCGTCGAGTTCGGCAGCCCTGAGGAGCACCGAGCCGACGCGCCCCGACTGCTCGCCAACCGCCAGGAGCTGGAGGGCGGCCGGCGTGAGGGCCTCTGTTGCCATGAGCGCAGTCGTGAGACTGGCGCCTTCGGCCACGCGCTCCCGTGCCCGGGAAATTCGCGCCGCGACTTCGGCGTCACCCGCGGCCCCTTGGGCAATGCCCAGGGCTTGGAGTGCCGGAGTCCCAGTATCAAGAAGCGCTGCGAGCGTGCGGGCGACGCGGGCCGTTGCCAGGCTCCGCCGCAGACTTCCGATCACCGGAAGACCCAGGAGCCACCGGTGAAAAGCCTCGCGACGCCGGGTGATTTCGGTCCCCCCAAGGGCGAGTCCACCCACGAGCGCGGGTGTCAGGACGAGGCCGTAGTGTCGAACGAATTCGGACAGGGCAATCAGGACTCGCGTCGCCCAGGGTAACGACTCGCCCAAATCGCCGAGAATGGCCGCGAACCGGGGCACCACGAACAGCACAATGACCGCGATTGAGATGCTGCCCGCGACGGCAAGAAGGGCGGGATAGGCCAGCGCCGCCCGAACCCGCGCCGCGCTTTCTGCTTCCCGATCGAGCTGGCTCGCCGCCTGTTCGAGTGCCAGGCCCAGGCCCACGCCGCGCTCCCCTGCCCGGATCAGCCCCAGTGTGACGCCGGAGAACACACCCGGCTCGGCGCTCAGGGCCCCACCCAGGCTGGCACCTTCGCGTACTCGCGCGCTGACGCGGGCGCAAACCTCCCGTAACCGACCGGTCGCGACCTGCTCAGTGGCGTGCAGCGCTTTATCCAGAGGCAGGCCCGCGCCCACCAGGGTCGCAAGGCTTTCGATGACGACGGCACGGGAGCGAGCCGAGGGTCGAGGCGACCACCAATGGGAGCCTTCCTCGATGGCCTCGACGGACACGGGGAAGAGTCCGCGCGACGACAGGAGGGCTGCGGCATCCGGACGAGAAGGCGCGTCCAGGCGTCCTCGAACGGTCCCACCATCCGCCCGCGAGGCCTCGTACCGGAACGCCGTCATTCCCGGAGGTCTCCGTCTTCGCCGGTCCCGCCGGTCTTCCCGTCCCGACCGTACGTCAGGAGATCGTATCCAGATTGGGTCGAATCCCCGGGGCTCTTGTAGATGTAGGGGCGTCCCCACGGGTCGAGCGGCACCGGCTTCTTGAGATAGGGTCCCCGCCAGTTCCGCGCGGCCGGCTCACCGGTCGGCCGATTCCGCAGTGCCTCCAGGCCCTGGGCCGTGCTCGGGTAGTAGTCGTTATCGAGTCGGTACTGGTCGAGTGCCAAGCCGAACAGCTCGAGCTGGGCTTTCGCCGCGCTCACCTTAGCATCGCCCACGTTCTGGAAGACCATGGGGCCCACGAGACCCGCGAGAATCGCGATCACCACGATGACCACCAGCATCTCAATCAGCGTGAAGCCTGTTCTAGTGCTCCGTGACACGCAGCACCTCCTCCACCGTCGTGAGCCCGGCCAACACCTTGGCCCACCCGTCGGCTTTCAGGGTCAGCATCCCTCCCGCCTCGGCGAGCTCCCGAATCCTGGACACTGGGGCCGAACGCGTGATGTCGTGTTTCAGCTCGTCGGTGATGACGAGGAGCTCGAAGATCCCGACCCGACCGCGGAAGCCCGTGCCCCGACACGCGGGGCACCCCTTCCCTCTGACCAGCTCCTGCCTGCCGATCGGTCGCTGAGCGAGGATCGCGACGGCACCCGAGTCGGGCGTGTAGAGCACCCGGCAATCCGGGCAGACTTTGCGTACGAGCCGCTGGGCCAGAACTCCTTCCAGGGTGGCGGCAACGAGGTAGGACTCGACCTTCAGGTCGGCGAGCCTGGGGATCGCGCTCACCGCGTCGTTCGTATGCAGCGTGGAGAACACAAGGTGGCCGGTCATCGCAGCCTGCACCGCGATCTCGGCGGTTTCACCGTCTCGCATCTCCCCCACCATCAACACGTCGGGATCCTGGCGAAGGAGGCTTCGCAGGGCGGCAGGGAACGTCACTCCGGCTTTGCGATTAACCGGCACCTGCGTGATACCTTCGAGGTGATACTCCACCGGGTCTTCGACGGTGATGATCTTCTCGGCCGTTCGCTCCCGGATCTCAAGGGCAGCGTACAGTGTGGTGGTCTTGCCACTCCCGGTGGGGCCGGTCGCGAGCAGAATGCCATGGGGCTTGAGTGCCAGGGCCTTGAATCGCGACAGGGTCTCGGGCCCCATCCCGAGTTCATCCAGCTCCACGGGACGGCCGCCCCGATCAAGGAGACGCAGCACCACCGACTCGCCGTAGAGTGTCGGAACGGTCGAGACACGGAGGTCGAGCTCACGCTCCTCGAGGCGCACGCGGATCCGCCCGTCTTGCGGCAGACGACGCTCGGCGATGTCGAGCTCGGCCAAAAGCTTGACCCGAGAGACGACCGCCGCCTGGAGGCCACGGGGCGGACTCGGAACGTCAGCCAGGACACCGTCGACGCGGAAGCGCGCGCGCAGCCCTTCTCGTGTGGACTCGAGGTGGATGTCCGACGCTCGGGCATCGTGCGCGTCCCGGATCAGGAGGTTCACGAACCGGATCACCGGGGGTTGGTTCGCGAGGTCCCGGGCATCGGTGAATGGCAAGTCGGGGTTGTCTGCCGACCCTGCGAGCTGGGCGTCGAGGTCACGGACCAGCTCGACCACCGATTCGGCGGCGGCGTAGGCCCGGCGGATGCCGTCGACGAGTTGATCGCGGGTGACAGGAATGAGATCCAACGGCACGCCGAAGGACATTTCGAGGTCGTCGAGTACCTCGATCGGAGGCTCGTCCACCACGGCCACGCGGAGGTGGTCGTCGTCGAGTTCGATCGGGAGAATCCCGTTGTGCTCCAGGTATCCCGCCTCGAACGACTCGGGGAGCGGGAGCTTCGACATCAGTGGTACGTCCACCATCGGGCGCCTCGGGTGGAGACGCCCACATAGTCAGGCAGAAGGCATGCCAAAGAACGTAAAGTGGAACGGCAATCAGGATGGTGACTTAGGAAGGAGTCGTTTCGGGGAAAGGTGTAACTCGGCCGTCCACTCGGCGTCCGCCGGACGGCGTGGTACGTCAAGCTTCTTGTTGAAGGGCTCGATGCAGGCTCTGCCGACTTACACCAAGGAAGCGGGCGGCAGCTGCGCGATTCCCGCCGCACTGGCGAAGGACGTCTGGGATCTGCTCCCGCCAGCTGCGGGAAATGGGTCGATGCGCAAAGGAGTCCGGGATCTGGCCGAAGACGACGACCTGCTCCGCGACCCCGGCCAGCTCCCGCACGTTACCAGGCCAATGGTATCCCTGCAGCCGCTCGAAATCCGCGGGTGAGAGTCGAGGAGCGGGCACGCCGGCCTGGAAGGCTTTGACCCTCAGGAGGTGATCGAGAAGCGCGGGGAGGTCCTCAAGGTGCTCGGCCAACGGCGGCAACTGCACCACGAGTTGTCCCATCCGGTAATAGAGATCCGTCCGGAATTTTCCCTCGGACACGAGCACCGGCAGGTCCTCGTTGGTGGCGAAGATCAGACGGGCGTCCACGGGCCGCTCGCGTATGTCGCCCATCCGCTGGACGATCCCCGTGTCGACGAACTGGAGCAGGGCGCGTTGCACCTCGGGTCCTGCGGTGCCGACCTCATCGAGGAACAGCGTTCCTCCATGAGCCGCCTCGAACTTTCCGGCATGATTATCGTATGCGCCGGTGAACGCCCCGCGGCGGTACCCGACTAGCTCGCCGATGGCCGTCGAATCCGGAACGGAAGCGAGACTGCAGAGGATGAAGGCGGCTTGCGCCCGCTGCGAGAGCGCATGAAGAAGCCGTGCCGCAACACTCTTACCAGTACCTGAGGGTCCCTCGATGCGCACGTGCCAAGGGAGTGCCGCGAGCGTCGCGATCTGCTCGCGTACGTGGTGCATCACCGGGGAATTCCCGAGGAGCACGGTGGAGGGATCGACGGTGCGGACCGACGGCTCGGTCATGGAAACACATCCGCCTGAGACATTGTGAAAAATCGCACGAAGTGCGCAGCGGCACTTCCGGAGATTCCTCAGGAATTGGCGTCGTGTCAAGTAACGGGCTGGTGAAAATCGCCCAGGTTTGTGTCGAAGTCTCGAACAAACTGGAGTGAGGAGCGTCACCGTCGACGCGGTCTGGTTCGTTGGATCGAAACTACCCTCATCAGTGTGTGGCGTGCCCGATTCATCTGTATCGCAACCGCTGCGCCCATCGCAGAGCTGCGCGGGGCAATTGGCCTCGGCAAACAAACGTTGCAAGTTGGCGCGGGAGTCCTTTTCCATCCGCACGCGAGTTGAAGACATTGATCGCGTTCTACATCATCCCACTGGGATCAGTCCCCTGGAGCGGGCTCCCACTCCCGTACGCGTAAACGTTGCCCCCGCCCAATACCCCGCCTGATCTTCCTGGACGAAACATCGGATGACCACTCCGCCATACTCACCCGAGGACCCAAGTCCGTCTCATGCTTGTCACTTGTATGGAATGGCGCGCGACATCCGCCGCACCTGGGGTCCGGCGAAACCAGAGCGCGGAGCCTGGAGGGGGCTGAGGCGCTGCGCGTCACCTTTCGCTGATCAGCTCACCTGCCCTCTTGATTGTTGGCCATCTGAGCAGTGCAGCGGCGATCTCGCCGTGAAGTGCTTCGCTTCGGAGGGTCTGCATGACGTACCTCAAGAGTCTAGTGTCCGATGGATCAGGTCGGTCGCTACTCAACACGCGACGGGCAAGACGGCACAGGAACTCCTTGCGAGCCGGGTTGACTCTGCCGGAGTCGAGGGATGACAGAGCATCGAAGGCAGCCCTTGCCAAACGCCAGTTGGCTTCTGCCTGCGTCGACACAAGGAGCCTCATCACGGGACCGGGAGAGAATCCCAAGGCCGCATAGGTGACGCCAGCTCGCTCCGCAACGTCGTCGGAGTCAGGGCTGAGATCAGAGGCCATCTCCTCCGACGTATCGTGCGCCATCAGCCAGTAAAGAGTGGATGCCGCTCTATTAGCCAGGCTATCTCTGATCGTGGTGAACGCCTCGGGGACCACAGCGAGGTCCGGCGCCGGCCATCCCTGGATGAGGAATCGCCGCGCAGCTACCACGTCGGTCTGCCTCGGTTGCGCAGACACCTCAGCGGGGAGCGGCACGGCCAGCCTGAGTGGGCCACAATCGGGCCCTGCCGTTGGCAATGAAAGTCGCGCAAGTACTGCCACCGCAACCAATCCCTGCATTCATGCCTCCTGGATCCTAAGGACCGGTATACCCCAGCGCGCCCAGAAACTGCAGCGCCATGGACTCCACACCCGATTCTGCGGCTTGCGTCGCGCCGGAGAAGTTGCCAGCCCACCGTGCCCCTTCTATCTCCAGAATCTTCATCTGAGAAAATGTGGTTAGAGGGTCATGCCCATTGCGTCCGAGATAGACGTCCCCGACGAATGTCATGGTCAAGAGCCCACCGAAGTTCCCCGTCCGGGCGAATGCAGTCCTACCGTCTGGGTAAAGTGTCTTATCCATCACCAGTGTGTTGGAGTACCCGATCCCGCCCGAGAGGAATCCGGACAATATGCCCTGGAAGGCACTGAGGCCATCCTGCGGAAGGGAGGCGAGATCACTTGCTTGGACCCTTGAAAGCATGTCCGTTAATTCGTTCTGCATGTCCCTGAATTCATTCGCACTCAATGGCGCGGCGTCGTTTCGGAGGTCGGTGCCAACTGTTGTTTTCGAGGAATAGAAGTCCTTGAGCATTGTCAGGTTACTACTGAACTTGGTCCTGTAGGTGCTATAGAGCATAAGGGCAGCTGACAATGCGTCGTCATAGGCCATGATTCCTTCGATCTGTGCACCCCAGTCATTGAACCCGCCCGCGGGCCCGATGTAGTCGAGGGCGTCTCCCCAGGGGTGCACAGTGTCATCAGCTCTCCAGTCGAAGACGTTGATCGCGTTGTAGATCATCCCGCTCGGATCCGTGCCCTGTAGGGGACTTCCGTTCCCGTAGGCGTAGACGTTCACGCCCGCCCCATACCCCGCCGGATCTTCCTGGACAAACCTCCGCGCTCCGGGGTCGTAATACCGCGCCCGGAAGTAGTAAAGCCCGAGCTCCGCATCCCACTCTCGCCCCGTCCATCCATATCGGAGCCCGCTGAATTGCCACGTGCCGCCGACCAACGCCCCGTAGGGCCCGTACGCTTGTGCTTTATACCCAAGGCCGGTTCCAGTTACGAACTGGGCCCGCACACTCCCGAGAAAGTCGGTCACGACCGTGATCCGACCCCCAGCGCCCGTGGTATAGGCCGCAAGCTGATCGGTCCCGGTCCAGACGTATCGATTCCCCAGGGTCCCCGCGCTGTCCGTCTCGAAGGCGACGTTGGCGCCGTGGTAATAGAAGCGGAGGTACTGGACGGTGCCGCCTGTGACACTCGAGTATACCCGCTTCGCAATGCGACGCCCGGCGCCGTCGTACGCATAGCGCGCGATGAGGGTCGTGTCATACTGGGCGGACCGAAGCTGGTTGAGGGCGTCGTAACTGTACGTCCAGGTGTGCCCGCCGCACGCGGCCTGAATCAGGTTCCCAGCCTGGTCGTAGCTGTAGCTCCACGTCCCGCAGGCATCGGTTCGGCTCTTGAGCCGATCGGTCACGGCATCGTAGGTCTCGCTCGCGCCCGACGCCAGGTTTCCGTCCCGATCGAAGGTGTACGTCTCGGTCGCCGAGAGTACCCCGTCCTTCCGCTCGTACCAGCTCGTGACGCGCTGCCACCCGTCGTATCCTATCGTGTCGGCCAACGTATCGGCCGGAAGGCTGGGGTCAGGCTGCTGGGTCCAGATCGGGCCCAAGAACGTGGCGCCATGCTCTCCCTGCGGAAACACCCTCGGTTTCTTGTACCAGCTCCCCGGGTCAAAGGCGTTCCCGTGAGCGTCCGAGGCACTCCGAACGATACTCGCGAGGTCTTGGGTGACGTTCCACGTCCAGGTTACGCTCATCGGCGTATGGCTGCCAGGTTTCACACTATCCGTCGCAGGTCGCCCCTGACTGTCGAGGCCGTAGACGTTCGTGTCCCCCGACGCCCCGATGAGAGTGTCGACGGCCCCCCGAGTGGACTCATACCGCAACTGCGCCGTCCCTACCGTATCCGTGGTCGCACTGTCCCGGTCAAAGTGGTCGTAGGCATAGGTCGTAACCCGCGCAATGCTCCCCGTGTATCCCGTATCCGCGAGCAGCCGCCCGCGTTCGTCGAATACCCAAGCCCGGGTAGGGTTGACGCCGATCGGGTCCACGAGCCCAGTATAGGCTTCCCGCGTGAGCTGGTCCGCCGGCCCGGCGTAGATGTGGCGGAGGGTCCCCACGCCCGGAATCACGGTGCTCGTGTCCCGATTGCGACTGTCGTACGCGACAGTCAGCGTATCGCCGCGACGGGTAATCGTCTTCTTCACGTTCCCCGCGAGGTCCACCACAAAGCTGTCCCGCACGGTCGTGAAGGAGTCCTGCACGACCGTCCACCAAGGATGGCGGCTGCGCAAGCGGCCCAGGAGATCGTACAGGTAAAGCACCCCTCGCCCAGTCGCCGCGCCCCGGTCGCCCAGCCGCAGGGAGTCCCTGCCTGCACGATCGTACCGGTAGCCGACCCGCATCGTGGCCGTCGTATCGTTCGGGTTGGGCCACGCTGGCGGCGTACTGCAGGGGTCCGGGCAGTTCGCCGTGCGAAGCAGACGCGTCGAGTCAGCCTGATTGATGGGGTTGAAGAACGTCTGCGTGCGCCTCCACTGCCACTGGAATGAGCCCGTCACGACTTGCACCTGCATCTTTGCATCCGTAGCGGTGTCGCGGCCAAGTCCATCATAGAAGTACCGGGCCACGAGGGCCCCTGAAGGATCGACGACGGAGTCGACATTCTGCCACGTGCCCTCATAGTGGTACCGGGTCGACGCGGTGTCCTTCGCGGCCCGCGTTGAATCGACGTGCCCAGTAATGCCAAACCAGACCCGGCTCGTGTCGGCATTCGGATCGATCGTCTGGACGACGTCTCCGTAACTGTCGTACACAATCTGGGAGGGCTTGCCACGGGCGTCGACCGAAGTCACGACCCGGCTCGCGGAATCGTAGACTAGGCTGTCGAGCCGCAGTGTGTCCCCCGCCCCCCGGATGACGTTCGACTTGAATGGCCGCCGATAGGCGTCGTAGCCAGTCGTCACCCGACTAGAATCCGGGACCTTCCCCTCCGTCCACTTCACCAGGCCTTCGGAGGTGTATTTCGCGCGCCCGACGGTGTCCAGCACGTCCCAGGTCTTCAGGGCTGCCCCCCAGCGGTTCACCTGCGAGGTGGTCCAGTGCAGCTTGGGATCGGTGATCGTGACCGTGGACGCCGTGGTCGCTACGAGGACGTGAAACCCTTGGGCCTCTGCGGCAGCATACTGAATGACCGGGCTCGCGCTCCCGCCGCCAGTGTCGACGGCGGCCAGGCTGGCTTGGGTCGGGCGTCGGGTGAAGGTCGAGTCGTAGGTAACGACGGTGGCATCGCTCAGGACACCCGTTCGCGTGGTCAGCACGAGGCCACTGTCGGAATACAAGTGATAGGCAAAGCTCGTGAAGTAGGTATGGTTATTAGCGGCAGGGACGGTATCGGCCACAAGGTGATTCGTGGCGTCGATACCGACCTTCGTCACGCGCGACCCCGGATCGGTCAGCGAATCGAGCTGTCCGCTCCCGTTATAGCCCAGTTTGATCCGATGCCCCAGCGGATCCGCGAGCGCCGTCACTTGCGTGCTCGTCCCGCTGTACACGACGCTGTCCGCGTTCCCGTGGGGATCGACCGCCCGCACAAGCCGGCCGAGACTGTCAAAGACGACCTTCCCCAACGATCCACGAGGGTGTAGCTCCCAGGTGTTCCCCACCTTGACCAGATTGGTGAACACCCCGGGGGGCGCGAGATACACAGAGTCCCCGACCCCGCGGAAGATCGACGCGGTTCCATCCGGGCCCACGAGGATCCGATCACTCCCGGCACCAATCAGTTGGCTCACGCCCGCCGGCCACCAACCGCTCCCGTAGATCGAGTGGCGACGATCTACGACGACCGCCTCAACAGAATCCGTAGCGATGCTGGTGGTCGCGCCGGAGTCCACCTGCACTTGAACCGTCAGCCATTGCCGGGGGGTGGGATACGAACCGCTCGCGAAGTTCGCTTGCAGCACGACTCGACAACGCTTCAATGCACCGGTCTGACACGACGGCGAAGTGACGACGACGGAGTCGAGCCTCGTCGACTCGTCTAGAAGCGTAACATGCACAGTTTCGTGGCGGTGCCGTTTGGCCAGGGGAGCTCGACATTGATGGGTACGAGTGCCCGAGGGTACGACGTCCGCGTGGAGTAAACCAACCCCGCGCTGTGAGAGGCCCCCGACGACGTGTACGCAGGTATGCTGAACCCGGTCGTCACATCGGCCCCCGTCACCCCGAGCCCGGGCCCGAAGGGCGCGCTGAAGGCGGCCCCGGGTGTCTCGAGCGGAAGGGTAGTGAAGTCGAGCACCGGTTTGTGATCTCCCAACAACACCACCCACTCGGATGCCGTGGTGCAAAGGCCATTCTGCGCACAGGCTTTGACGGTCATCTGCGCTGAGTCCGGTAGTCCCAACTCTCGGATCGAATCGACCTCCCACTCCACCAGCCCGCGATTGACCCGGGCGGTCGAGAGCGTATCCGAATGAAAAAGCGTCACCGTGTCTGACCGCCAGATCAACAGCGTCTTGGTGGTGTCGAGCGGGGAGCCGTTGGTGGCGAAGATGGCCCGCAAGATCGGCTGGCGGTTGTGCACCACGGCTCGGCCGGCCGAAGCCACTGGTACCTGAATCGTGACGGTGGGTTGCGTCGAGACGGTGTCGTACCCCGTGCTGGACGCCGGCGGTGTCCCGTTCGAGCCTACCGCCGCCAGGCTGATCGTCCCGGGACTGGAACCCAAACTGTAGACGACCGTATCCAGCGCGTTGGTGCCGTTCCCCAGGCGTAGCGACGTCGAGCTGACCGACGTACACGTCACACCGCCTGTGGCGCTACAACTCAGCGTGTAGTGGTCGAACTCTTGTCCGTCGTTCGTGACGGTGAACACGGTCGTATCATGCGAGGAGCTTAGGTACCTGCCGATGACGGCGCCTTGGGGAGTCACGGTGACATGATAGGGTACGCATCCCGTTTGGCACGGCGGTGGTGGTTGTTGGGCGCTCGCGGCACTGAGCGGGAGAATGACGGCACTTGCCAACATGAAGATCACGCGTAGAACCCGAGCGGCCATTGCCGACTCCAAAGGAGGTCACCCCCCTCAAAGCACGGGACGTGCCAAGTAGCGAAAACGGGATGTCTTTGGGAACAGATGATTTGGGGAAATCACGTCGTCCGCCGTCCAGCTTCGTCCGCCGGACGCGGACGGACGGGCCGGACGACCAATCGGAAAGGTCTTAAGACTTGCTGCAGGAGTTGTTCTTCGGAGTGCGCGGTCGCCCGCGTCAATTCCGCGGGTGGACATCCATGGACGCGGGCTTCAACGATCCTCGGGTATACGATCCCTATCTCCCTGCTGCTCGACGCACAACGGGGCGCCCCTCGCGGAGCGCCCCGTTCTCTTCTCGGATCTCCCGAGCTCAGTTCTCTAACATGCAGATGTGCTACTCGCTCTCTACGGCCCATCGGGGTGGTAACTGATCCGGTAACAGGCTCACACTCTGGCGAATCTCGGAGGCAATCGCATACATGTCAGCCCTTCGCCGCTATACCTTGGAAGTTGGATTCGTTTACGCCCCGGGGCGTTGCGGAGTGACGAACGGTTTGCTCAGTGTGCCGATGAAGATCTAGGAGCCCACGCAATGCAGTCAGGAGTTAGTAGGAAAGAAGTAGTTGGTCGATTAGCGATGACGAAGAAGGCTATCGGTCGAGGGCTCGCTTGACACCGAGGCCGATACAGCACAACCCGCAAGCACCGAAATACAAGGCGAACTGGGACCCGCGTCCCGAGACCCATCCGAGGACACCGATCCCGGCGAGCCCGATTCCAAAGGCCATCACGGCCCAAACCGAGAACGTGCTCCTGCGGTCGTAGCCGCCGCGCAGCAGTCCCCATGACATTTGGAGAAGCCATGGACTGATGATCAGGACAGCGCTCGACGACAGTGGTTCAGGATCGTAGAACTTCACATGCCGGAAGAACCGAACCATATCCCTCACGCAGTAGACGTCGGCAAACGCTGTGACTCCTGCTAGAGTAGCGCCATACAGAATCTGCGAAAGCCTGCCGGTTCCGCCGGACCATCTCAGGGGTTCCTTCACTGGTTACCTGCGCTACCGTCCATAAGCGGAGGATAGATCTTCGCGATGCCCCCACGCGCCGAGTCTCCAAACGCCATGTTCGGGAACGAGCGTCCGGCAGAGAAGAAGCTGAGACTGAATGCAATACCGCGGCAACCGTCCATCACCACCACATACTCAGTCTTGGCGTCAAAACCGCGAAGGCAAGACGGATCGTCGTTGGCCTCTCGTAAGCCTTGTAAAAAGAGATCGGTCACATAGTTCGGTAGGTTCGAACGCCCGACCTCCCACAGCGTGTCCGTCGAAGTGTGCCCCCACGTCGCGAATTCTTTCGTCAAAACGAGGAAGCCCAGGGGCCGGGCGGCGGTTGAACGCACACCGCTGGAATCACCGGGAGGGACCAAGCCGTGCAATATGCGCTCGAGGACATCGCGGCCCAGCATCCAAGCGCTTTCACGCGCGGCGATGGACTCGGGTCGCACCGTAATGGTGAGGTTGGTCGAATCGTCCTCCACGATCAAGCGCACGGAGACATGCTGAATGTCACCCTTGGTCGTAACGGCATCCAGTTCTCTGCGTGCTGAATCGGTCCGACCGACAAGAAGACCTAACTGAAGTAAGGCATTCTCGCTGGCCTTGAATACGTGGTCGGCTCGGTCCACGACGTTCATCTGAAACGTCTTCACCCACCCCGCCTCGTTACCTTGTCCCGCGAGGAAATTGGCGGGGATCACACATCCGATTATAACCAAGGTGGTGAGTCTTGTTAGGATCCCTGCCCTGAAGTCCTCCTCCATCACGGGAAGCATTTATCAAGCGCCTCGTGTCCGTGGTTGATTGGATGCGGAATGAACGTATTCAAACTAACCTTGCCACCACGCACGACTTTGCCCAAAGCCTCACCTGCAGCATGGCCGCTGGACTCCACGATTCCTTTCACTGCCGCGTCCCGCATTCCCTGCATGCGGATTTGGTAGAGGGCAAAGTAATCCCGGCCAACCCAAGACGTCGTTGCTGCGGATAGACCCGCCTTAGACACATCGTAGACGGCCCCGCCGATGCCGACGAGGGTGGAAGCGTCCATGGTGAGCTCGAGTACCGCGACCGTACAGGCGGCCTCGTACTGGTCACCAACATCAACTGCGTCCTCCGATGGAGGCGGGATGTTTGTAATACCCCAGCTTGCGGCGATGGCCCGGATCCACTCGACATCAACGGGAATGTGCCTCTGAAACTGCTGAATTTCCAAGTAGAACTCGTTGCGGGCGCCTGTCTGTTGGGGGGTCGGGTTAGCACCTCCGTCGATCCTGATTACGCATAGATTCGAGTCAAGGATGAGCGTCACATTGAGGGCAGCTTCAGCCTCCCAAACAGCTTCCCAGTTCGTGAAACATGCTACCTCGCCGGAAGGGTCGTACTTGTTAACCGGATCATTGGCCGAGTACAGGTAAAGGTTGAGGCCAGCATTCTGGATCCCTAATGGATCCTCGCTCAGGAACCGCCCCGTGGCAGGTTCATACCAGCGGTTCCGCATATAATAGAGCCCGGCCTCGGTGCCGATATAGAGGGCCCCCTTCCACCTCGCTCGATCCGTACCATTCAGCCCGAGGGTGTCACCGGGAGACTCGTCTTGCCCCCAAGCATCGTACCCGTAGGCACGCACGTGGTACTGTCCAGTGTTCTTCGTCGTCGCAATGGCCACCACATTGCCCAGTGCGTCGATATGAACGTCGTACGTGTAGCCGCCGATTCGCTCCCACAACGGTTGGTCGAGGGGGCCGTCGAGGGGGTACGAGTACTCAGCGCTTTCGACGGTAGGGCTGCTCAACTCAGCGACCAAATCGCCGCCGTCCCACAGGAAGTAGCTTACTGGTGATCCACTTACATCCTTGCGAATCAACCGGCCGGCCGCATCGTAGCGGTACCCGATAGTCTCGCCACCAACGATGACAGTGTCCAACCGAGACTCCGCCGTCCACTTGAACGTGGCGGTTTGCCCATTGCACGTTCGGCTCGTGACATCTCCCGCGCTATCCGCTGTGACGTAGGTGCACCCCGCGAAGCCCGTGATCCGGTTGCCGGTACCATAAGTGCCGCCCTGATCCGTGCGGTTCCCTGCCGAGTCATAGGTAAATGCCTGGCCCGGTCCCACCGTCCAGGTAGCCCCCGAGAGGCAATTGACGCCATTGTCCCCAATGATTTGGGGTGGCGTGCAGCCGGGCGGGGGACTTGGGGCGTTGATCACGGAATCGGCTCGGAGGCGGCCAAGGTTGTCGTAGTAGTATTCGTCTCCAGCCGTCAACGAGTCGTCGACCTTGATCGTTAGTCGGCCGGCAGCATCGTAAGTCAGCATGTTAGTGACCACGCTCGAATACGAGGCACCAGAGGTTATTTCCGCCAGTTCCCCGTGCCCGTCCCACTGCCAGCCAAGGGTGTCTCCAAGAGTGAACGTGCTGCTGGAGGGCTTAAGACCCGACGTATAGCTCACATCGCGCATGCTCCCGCCAAAGCCATTGGTCACCACTTGATGCGTCTTCGAGTCGTAGGCAAAGGTTCGAGGGGAGCCGAACGCGATGCCCCCGCCGCTGACCTTCAGGGAGTCCAGCTGTCCGAGGGAATCGTAGTAATACCGCCTCCAATAGGTCGAGTCGACCAGAATCGTTTTGACCGAGTCAGGTTGGCCACGAACGTTCTGGAAATCGACCTCCTTGGATACGGGATCAATTGCACTATCCACCAGCCCGGTCGTCGAATAGGTCCATCGGTCAGTGTCGGTGTTGTCACCGGACTTACTGGTGGCACGGTGGATTGCGTCGTAAGTGTATGAGATCGTCTGGCGGCGGCGATTGACCCAACGCATGAGATCTCCGTCACGACTGTACTTGAGTGAGTCGACCCGAAGTGAGTCGGCCCGACTTGTGGGATCCGTCCGCAGGGTGAGCCACCCGAGCGCGTTGTACGCGAACCGGTACACCTGGCCCTTCTTGTCCGTGACCGTCGTGATGTTGCCGGCGGAGTCGTACGCCGTGACAACCGGGATCGTGTCCGAACCCCGGTAGACTTTGGTCGCTCGGTTCATCGCGTCGTAGTGAGTCCGACTCGTAGCGCGATTTGTCGGCTGTACCAGCGAGTCCCGTCCAAGCTGGTCGAAGAAGTGCTGAGTAACATCCCCACCCGAGGTCGAGTCCTTGCTCGTGTTCCCATATCGGCCCGCGAACCAGTGCTTCTCGAGGTTCCCATCCTGGTCGATGGCCGTTACCGTGCGCCCGTAAGAGTCGTACGTGTATCGGGCCATCGCGGACTCCCCGGAACGCACGGAATCCACCACGCCATGCGATCCCTGGAACACGTGAAGCGCCGGTTGGGGCCCACCCCACGCGCTGTCCGCCACGCCCCAACCTCCGTAAACGAAGTGTCGCCGATTCGTCCAGTCAGCACTTTGGGTGAATGTCGGCAGGCCACTCGCGTTGTAGACTGTCGAGTCCACCGCGCCGCTTGGATGAGTCACCCTGATGGCCAGGCCGTTGCCATCGTACAACACCGTCGTCACTCCTCCAAGGGGATCGGTAGTCCGCAAGGGCTCGCCCCAACGATTGGCAGTGAATCGTGTAATCCCCCCACCTGGCTCAGTCACCACCGCCAGAGCCGAGTCGAGTTTCGGCGCGGTGGCAGGGGTGCCACTGGTCGCGGCATACGGGACGCCGGCCTTCTGCCACGCAGTATACTGGGTGAGCGGTGCGACATTGGTCCCATCATAAAGAAGGATGCTCGGCGCCTTCACTGAATCGAGCATACCCGACTGCGCGTCATAGCCGAAGATGGTCAAGAAGCCGCGGCGGTCAGTGATGCTGTCGAGGCGGAGGCTCCCGTCATATCCGAACTTTGTTGTGACGCTGTCAGGGTCCTTAACGATCGTCAGCCGCCGGCTGGCGTCGACCGTGACAGTAGCAACGCGGCCACCGGTGTCAGTTATGGAGGCAAGGCCGGTCGCTCCATACGCAAGTCTGAGCGGGATGCCAAGAGGATCTTGGACCGTGCTAATTCTGCCGCTTCCATCATAGGTAACGCGGGACACATTCCCAAAGCGGTCGCGAGTGCCCCAGGTTCGACCAGTGTTGTCAAAGACGATGGCCGTGGAATCCGAGAAGAACTCTGCCCAACCGGAGGTGCCGCTCAAGGTGCTGGCGACAAGCACGGAGAAGTCGCCGGGTGGCGATACGAAGGTGCCACCCACATCCCAGAAGTAGCGGGCGCTGCCGGTCCCATCCGTGACCAGCGAAGATCCATCAGATTGGGTGTAAAGGCGCCCTGAAGCGCCGGTCACGAGCCAGCCCTTCGCCACGGTGGAATTGGTGTCGTTCTCCACGACGAGCTTGGTGGGAATGTCCGTCGAAATCAGAGTCCCTCCGGAATACTGAGCAGCGACGACGAGGTCCATCGAATACACGCCGGTCGCGTAACTCGAGGCGTCGAATTGCCCGCCGATGCGTCGCGTCGAAGTGTCGGCGTACGCGAAGTGCAGCGTCTGCTCGCCATTCAGGAACGTGACAAACGCGCCGTTCACTTTCACCGAGAATTGGTACTGGGTTGGCGTGCTGCCGTAGCCAGGGTCGGGCCGAACGTTGACCAGGACAAAAGGTTGGGGCTTCACCCGGTCGCCGTTGTAGGACAACCTGAGGCTTCGCGGCGCGTCCAATGAGAAATACGGAACCGTAGCCTGGGTGTAGGTAGCGGCGAAACAGGCCTGGGCGCACCGGCTGTAGTCCTGAAGGGTTGGGTTGTAAGGGGTGGCGTCGACGATCGGAGCCCCGGCGGTCTGCCCCACGGTCAGGTTATACCAGCCCGAGTCGCTGGCGAACGTGTTCGATGCCCTGAGGGTGAGGGAGCCACTGCCCACTGAGGACACCGAATACCCGACGGTGACGGCGGCGGAGTCCCCATGTGCCAGAGCGACGCTCACTGGACCCACGGCCATGCAAACCACATGAGACGAACTGCTGCAGGCAACTCCAAACGTATCGGACCCACTCCCGGTATTGTGAACCACATACGTCAGGGTATAGTCACCAGTGTTGGGAACTCGAGTCCCTCCGGATCCGCCATCGGGGGTGACGGAGACCGCGTGCAATTGTATGGGGACTGAGACGTATCCAGACCCTGAGGTCTGACTGCCCGTGGCCGAAAGTGTCAACGTGCCGGTCCCCGCAGCGCCTACTGAGTAGGTTGCTGCGACCTGTGCAGTATCCCCCGTTTGATCGGTCAGCGTCACGGAGCCAACACTGGTCCCGGTGCAGGTCACCCCCCCAGCCCCGACGCAACTGATGGAGTAAGTGTCTCCGAGTTCGCCGGTGAGAGTGATCGTGAACACTTGGCTATACCCACTCGTGTTGGCGGCGCGCGTCGGAGTAGACGAACCCTGTGGCGTCACGACAATCGCGTAACAGGATGCCGGTGGAGGCGGGAAGAACTGCTGACAGGGGTCCTGGGCAGCAACCTTGTTTGGTGTTGCGAATGACAGGACTAGGCTCACAACCGCGAGAAAAATCGAGCGAAGGCGAGGGCCAGCATGCTGCACGACGGACTCCCGAGGAGGTTATCCGTCCATATGGCACTACCCGTGCCGAATCCTTGCGGCCCGCCAACGCATACGGGAGAACGACTTGCCCCAAGAAGGGGACCCCGCCGTCCAGCTCGTCCACCGGACGTCCATTGGAAAACTTGGACGGCGATATCCTGCCAGAGCGTGCGGAATCGAGGGTGGGACGGCTAACGGAGGAACTGCAGACACGGGCGTCAACGGTCGAACCTCACGGCGGTGCTGCTTGAGGTGCCATTTCTCCGCCCAAAGTTGGTCGCCGAACCGACAGAACCACGAGGCACGGCGCGGTCAGGAGGGCGCGGGGAGGGCAATGCCACCACCACAGCTGCTCTCAAGTTACATCCTGAAAGGCCTGCCCATCGGTTCGGGATAGTGGCCAGGGCGGCAGGCCGCCGTTGCCGTAAGCTATGTGGCTGCATCATATAGCCTCAGTCGCAGATCAGAGCCCACGGGCAAGCGGAGGCCCCGGATTGCTCCGGGGCCTCGCTCAGCGTTTCGAAACGGTCCTTCACCTACTGAACGCACCCAAACTTGGGCTCGATGGGATTGTCGTCCATCGCCAGCCAGCGGCTCGTGCTGCCGCCTGACGTCTTGTGGCGGACCCAGAAGTACTCGAAGTACGTACCGGATTCGAGATACGGACCGACGACCGCACTGGTCGTGCTGCTGGGCACGGACACGATCACCGTCGCAATGGTTGTGTCGTTCGTGGGAGAGCTCGCAATCTCCGTGGTGGACCCTGCCGAGAACTCGTGGCGGATCCACGTGAGACCCACGTACAGATACGTCTTAGTGCCCTCCGTACTGTCGGTGCAACCCGCGATCGTGAAATTCGAAGGCGCGCAGACGCCCGAGGCGGCAGGCGTGTTGACGCCCAGCGGCAGGTGGCCGTTGACCAGGCTGTCGCCAGTGCTCTCGATGCCATTCCGCAGGTGAACGACCTCGACGTCATATGAGTTGCAAGGAGTCAAACCGCTGATCGTGTACCCCGTGACTCCGGGAGACTGCGTGCTCACCACTCCCCAGCTGCCGAAGCCGAATGACAGCCGGTCCTCCACCTCGGTCTGCGCGCTCCCGTCCCCGTTGGTCCAGGTTAGCGGTGCCGTTGTCGACGTGATGGTGCCCTTGGCCAGGGAGGTCGGCGGCCCGGCGGGCGGAATGAAGGACAAGGTGGTCTGCCCAGAGCCACCCGCGTTGAACGGCCAGGCGATGTTATAGGTCAACGTATCCCCGTCTGGAATGTCCGCCTGGAGAATCGTGTTGCCGGGTCCCCCTGTGGCCGAGCTCGTGACCTTGATGGAGTCTTTCGTCGCGTTCGAGAGCGAGAAGCTGCTGCCTGACACGCTCCACATGACGGAGTCCCCGCTCGTCAGCGGTACTTCGAAATTCCCGGAATTGTAATCCTGGATGAGAAGATGGTTGGCGTGTACCCACCCGGAACTGCTGACGTTCAGCGCGAGTGAGGGGTCCACGTCGATCCCGTACATGAAGACCTTCGCAACATTGGGATCATTTCCCTGAAGCTTGTACTCGAAGTAGACGATCTGCCGCTCGTGCTCGCAGACAGTGCCGTTCATAGTGGTTTGGACCACCATCACGCAGCTATGCACAATGGTATCGGAGCTTGACCCCAGGTGCTTCGAGAACCCGAAGGCGTGACCCAGCTCATGCGCCACTAGGGCCTCGACCTGTCCATCATTGGACGTGCTCACCGAAACCAGGCCCATGTCACTGCAGCCCGTCGAAGACGTGAAGTGGGCGATGGTGATGGTTCGATTGGCGCCCGTCGACGTTTGGCCGCAGACGAAATTGCCGGTGCCGGTCTCCGTAATGGTCAGCTGATAGGTACCCGCCCCCGAGGCGCCGAATACGGGGAGACCGTACGTCGTAGCACTGAGGCCGTTATTCCAAATGGCCTCAGCCGCCGCCAGGCGCGTGGCGGTCACTGCCGATTGGTTGGAGACCGACACGTGGATTGTCGCACCACATGCATATTGGTTTACTGTGCTCGGTCCGCCTCCCACCGTCGAGTCCTGCCAGGCGAAATCTTTGGCGGGGTTCGGATCCGCGCTGCTACAGGTCGGGTTCAAGGGATAGCTGTGTGCCCACGGGCCGGAACTTCGCAGCGCAGGGGGCAGGAGCGCCCGATCGATGGCGCATGCGGCGACCAGCAGAAGAGCGGAAGCTACAAGAATGCGTTTCATTTTCTACCTCCGGTGGTGAACGGTCCGAAGGGCGCAACCGGAAAGTGCGCATTGTGCACGCGTGCAGTTAGGGCGGTTTTGTGGCGATTAGGGCCGCCAACGCGACAAATCCCCAGAATCACCGTCGCGAGACGAAACGGAGTCACCAAATCGTGACATACCTCAGCTGCCGCGCCATCCTCTTCGACCTCGACGGCGTCCTGGCCGACTCCCGCCGCGTGGTGGAAGGCGTCTGGAAGAAGTGGGGCGCCCTGAAGGGCATCGATCCCGCGCCCTTTCTGGCGATAGCGCATGGCCGCCGAACCTCCGAGATCCTCCGCGCCGTGGCCCCGCATCTCGATATCGCCGCCGAGACGGCGCGACTGGACCGGATGGAAGAGTTCGAGACCGAGGGGCTCGTCCCCATTCCCGGCGCGCGCGACTTCGTAGCCTCCCTTCCCGACGGCCGCTGGGGCGTCGTGACCTCAGGCCATCGGAAATGCGCCGAGTTCCGGCTCCGCCACGTGGGTATTCGCATCCCCCGGGTCTTCATCACGGGGGACATGGTGAAACGAGGCAAGCCCGATCCGGAGGGCTATCTCACCGGCGCCGAGCGGCTCGGCTTCCCACCGGCGGACGTCGTGGTGTTCGAGGACGCGCCGCCGGGACTCGCGGCGGCGCGGGCGGCGGGCATGCGCGTGGTGGGAGTCCTGACGACGCACCCGGCCGAGGCACTCTCCGGCACGGAGCTCACGATTCAGGACCTTCGGGTCAGGCCAGTGCGTCTCCAAATT
>Ga0210405_10001666_pt1 | contig 24675 bp, 21 predicted proteins | sample IncBWH11MmetaG_FD_155492 | JGI IMG/M metagenome (GOLD analysis project Ga0210405, IMG submission 155492) | Forest soil microbial communities from Barre Woods Harvard Forest LTER site, Petersham, Massachusetts, United States - Inc-BW-H-11-M | ecosystem: Environmental > Terrestrial > Soil >... | reverse complement strand
CCATCGAAGCCTTGCGCTACGAGTAAAAATTGTAGCGCTCGGTTTCTGTCTTCGGATTTGTCATCCTGAGCGAAGTTGTTGTTTCGCGAAGCGAAGCAACAACGCAGTCGAAGGACCCCTTGCAGCTCAGCGGCACCAGCGGCCTAAACGGGAGTCTCCAAGGGCTTTCCCTGCTTTACAATCCCCATGTGCCCGAAACCGCTCTCACGCGCCTCGATCGCGTCCTAGCTCAACTCCGTCTCTATGAGCACCCTTTGCTGAATTTTTCCGCCAACGCCAAAGGCGAAGGCGTCGAGGTCATCATCCAGTTCAAGGATGCCTCGATCCCCGTTCACACCTACTATTTCGATCTTCATCCGCGTGATCTCGACCACCCGCAGTTCGAATGGAGCTTCCAGCGCCAGCTCTATGACGCCCTGCACGACTATTTTGTGGAAATGTTCATCCGCACCCCGCAGGATCGCGCCGACCGCCGCCAAAAAGATTTGTGAATCCCCTCCACAAAAAGATCGAGCAAGAAATCCACGAGCGCGGCCCCATCCCATTCTCGCGCTATATGGAACTCTGCCTCTACGATCCCGAGCTCGGCTACTACTCGCGCAACGCCGAGCAGTTCGGCAAGGCCGGCGATTTCTACACCTCAAGCGACGTGCATAAAGTCTTTGGTCGCCTTCTGGCCCGCCAGTTCGACGAAATGTGGCGCGCGCTCGGCTCGCCCGAGCGAATCGAATTGATCGAACTCGGCCCCGGCCGCGGCCTGTTCGCGCAGGACGTTCTCGACTGGTCCGAAAAGAAGTTCCCAGATTTTTTCCGCGCGCTACAGTACGCTCTGGTCGAGCAATCACGTGCGTTGCGCGAGCGAATCAAAGAGACTCTGCGAGATCGCTTCGAATCAGGAAAAGCCAGCTTCACTGCCAATCCCCACGAACGGTCCCCCTCAGACATCCCTACCATCATCTTCGCCAACGAATTCTTCGACGCTCTCCCGGTCGAAGTCCTAAGCGCCCAAGGTACCCTGCGAATCGATACGCACAACGGCCAATTCAACGAAACCTGGATTCCGCCTTCGCCCGAAGAACTCGACTTCCTCGACCGTTACTCGATCCATCCCGAGCCGGAAGAAAAAGAACGCGTCGAGGTCCCGCTTGTGGCACAACAATTCATTAATGGCATCGCCGCCAGCCTGCAGTGCGGATTCCTAATCGCCATCGATTACGGCTACACGCGTGAAGAGCAACTCGCCGGCCGCCATCGCGGAACCTTGAAAGCAATTCGAAAGCATTCAATCAGCGAAAACCCGTACGAAGCCCCTGGCGAACAAGACATCACGTCGGATGTAAACTTCACCGCGCTCGCCGCGGCTGCAGAAAAACACGGCATGCAGCCCTACAAACTGCTTACGCAATCTCAATTTATGATGGGCATTGGCGAAGCCAACCAGTTTGCTGACGCCTTCGAAGAATGCCTCCTGCTGCAGGAGCGCGCCAAGGTTTCGCTGCAACTCAAACATTTGGTCACTCCTGCCGGCATGGGCGAAAGCTTTCAAGTGCTATTTGCCAGCAAAAGGGTTGAGCAAGAAAGGATGGAATCGCTATCCGGCCTCAGCTTCGGCCGCAAAGTAAATCGTGGATCGAACTAACGCTTGACACCTGCCATCGTAGCTTTTTCCGGCGGCGCCGATTCCGCTGGCTTTGTCTTCGCTGCCTCGGGATACTCATACACCCCGCGACCCGACTTTCTCCCCAACCGTCCCGCCTTCACATACTGTACTAACAGCGGCGCAGGCCGATATTTTTCTCCCAACGACTTGTGCAAATATTCGAGAATGTTCAGCCGCGTGTCCAGCCCCACCAGGTCAACCAGCTCGAACGGCCCCATCGGATGGTTCAGCCCAAGCTTCAGCGCTTTATCGATATCCGCTGCCGAGGCAATCCCCTCCTGTAGCATACAGAACGCCTCGTTGCCAATCATCGCATTGATGCGACTGGTAATGAATCCCGGCGACTCTTTGATCACGACCACTTCCTTGCCCATGCAACGGCCCACGTCAACCGCGGTCGCCAGCGTATCGTCGTCAGTCTCGAGAGCGCGCACCACTTCGAGCAGCTTCATCTTGTGCACAGGATTAAAAAAGTGCATGCCCACACATTTTTTCGCGCGGTAGGTCACGCTTGCAATTTCCGTAATACTCAGAGAAGAAGTGTTCGAGGCTAGGATCGCCGTCGGACGGCAAATTTTGTCGAGCAGCGTGAAGATCTCAATCTTCGATTCCATCTCCTCGGGAACCGCTTCAATGATTAGGTCAGCTTCACGCGCCGCCTCTTCCACCGAGCCCGCATATTCAAGCCGCCGAAACGCTGCATCGGCATCCGGGGCCAGCACCTTCCCTAGCTCGACAGCCTTGTCGAGATTAGCCCGGATTTCACTTTCGGCCCGGCGCAGTGCCGTCGGCAGCAAGTCTTCAAGAATCGTGCGGTAGCCGCCCAATGCCGCAGCGTGTGCGATTCCACGGCCCATGATGCCGGCGCCGATCACCGCCACCGTCTTGACTTGCCCCGCCGTTGCTTCCGGTCCCACTACGGCCGCGCCTTCTCGAGGTCTCCAATCGCCTCATTGAGAGCTCCGCCCGCAGCACGCAAGCTGTCTGCCAGGCGTTTGCGTTCCTCGGCGCTCATTGCCGGAATTGAAATACAGATGCGGCGCAAGGTAGTCGTGATATCTTCCACGTAATTCAATGATCGAATCAGTTCACCAGATGCAAGCATGAGGGCTCCTATAAGTTTTCCGGCGGCTCTCGTTGTGACCATGCCACTTAACAAGGCGGCATCGTCCACAAAATTCTGCTAAGCCGACCTTCTATTCTGGACGCGTCGAGGCATTTAGTAAAGGTGCCATGGCGAGCCGACCGCCGGTAATTTATTTCATAAAGCAATGCCCTGGGCTAGGCTTATTTATTTGTTAACAATCACATAACCGGGAACACATATAATCCTGATTGAATCTTTTTATGGGCCATCCCGGTACCGTGGGAATCTAATTGTCATGGATGAAAAGCCTTTGAGACACTACATTTTCGCCAGCGATTTCGATCAAACCCTCACCTTCAACGACTCCGGCTATGTGCTCGCCGAGCTCGTCGGAATTTCTACTGAGGAGTTCGAGCGCAAAGCCAAAGGCATGGCGAAAATGAATCTGGTGCAGCAGGGTGCCGAGCTCGCATATTTATTGCTGCATGATCCCGAGTTCCAGGCGAAGGTTCGCAAAGAGCACCTTCACGAGGTAGGCAAGCGCATTCGTCTGAAGGAAAATATTCAACTTCTTTATCAACTTCTCGAGTCAGGAATCGACGGCTACTCATTCGACTTTTACGTTTTGTCGGCCGCGCCGGTCGAGGTGATTCACTCGGCTCTTGAAGGGATCGTCCCCAAAGATCATATCTTTGGTACCGAGTTCCGTTACAAACCTTCGGGAGAGATCGATACTCTGGTTCGTGCCACGGCGGGTTATGGCAAGGTCTTCGTTCTGGACCAATTGCTTACACAGCACGTGACCGGCCCCGACCACGTGATTTATACCGGCGATGGCAGCTCCGACGTTCACGTAATGTTGCACGTGAATGCGCGCGACGGCCTCACCATCGCAGTCTCCGAATCGCGACACGTTTCGCAGATCGCGAAGCGCACCGTGCTCAGCTCCAGCGCCCTGGCGGTGCTGGCGCCGATTCTCGAAGAGGTTGCCGGATGGGAACGCTTCCGCATTCGCAGCTTCTTCGAAGCCAACGGCATGCTCATTCAGGAGTGGGAGCGGGTTCGCACCGACTGGCTGACCGTGCGCGCCGCCAATCCCGAAAGTTCAGAACCCGCGAACGTGGCGTGATATCAATCGCTAAATTGAGACCTTACGCGCCGGGGTACGCTCACCAAAGGATCTAATGCTGCGTAATAAAAGTCTGATTCCGCTATCTCACCAGCACCAGCGCGCTCTAGCCTTATGCGTCCGAATCGACCGTGCCCAGCCCATTCCTGACCGCGATCTCGAGGCATGGCAGGCTGAGATCGAGCAACATTTTCGACAAGAGATTGGGGTTCATTTCTCAGCCGAGGAACAAGTGCTGTTTCCTGCCGCTCGTCATTTTTGTGAATTAATTCCGCTACTGGATGAACTGATCGCAGAGCACGCGGTGTTGCGCGAGTCTTTTTCCCGCGGAGAAGCCCGCAGCATGACCTCGCAAAGTTTGCCTGCCTTCGCGCAACAACTCTCCGCCCATATCCGTAAAGAAGAGCGCCAACTCTTCGAGCGCATGCAGCAGTTGATCAACCCGGAAGAACTGGCTGTTCTGGGAACGAAGCTGGATGCGGCTCTCAAAGATGCAGCGCAATCCTGCATTCTGCCAAGCGCAGCAACGAGGTTGAAGCCAGGAAAGTAACCGTTGTCTTGCGCTCCAGAATTACATCCCGTGGTAGCGCTTGAATCCCGCCGCCGCTTCGCGTCCCATGAAACGTTCCAACACCCCGTTCCTGGTCTGCCGCAGATCGACCATCACCAACCCGTCGAGCACATTGGAAAACTTGCGGTCCACATTAAAGCCAAGTAACTTGCCGCCAATCTTCGCATATTGCCGCAATAGAATTGGCAATCCCTTGCCATCAGCTTCCACATCTGTGATCGGCTCCGTGAGTTCTTCCAGATGGCGTAGAGCGTGGCACATCACTCGGCAATCCCATGGCCTTAGCCACGCCGGCCTGAACGGACGCCGCGGCTCAATCAGTCCCGCCAACTCGGCTTCCTGCATGTGCGCTTCGAAGAAGCGGAAAATCATCTCGCGCGATGCCTTGCTATAGTCGTTGCTGATGCTGACCGCGCCAAACAGCATTGGCGTCTCCGGATGAGCGGCCAGCAACCGCGCAATTCCCCTCCACAGTAAAAGCAGCGGAGCATACTGCCGCTGATATTCCGGCCTCACAAAAGACCGCCCCAACTCCAGCGCTGGCCCGATTCTTTCGAAAAGCCGCGCGTCATAGCGGAAGAGCGTGCTCGTATACAGCCCGCGCACTCCTCGCTGGGCGAGAATCTCGGCCGTGTTGCCGACCCGGTAACCGCCTACCAGTTCCTGCTTCGTCTTGTTCCAAAGCAATAGCTGCCAGTAATAACGATCAAACCAATCCAGGTCGCGCCGTTTGCCAGTGCCCTCTCCGGCGGCACGAAATGTAACCTCACGCACTCGCCCCAACTCCCGCAGCATTCGTGGAGCCTCATCCGCCTTGACCAGATAAACCGCGAGCTCGCCGCTTTCCGCCAGGCGTCGATCCGCTCCCAGTTGCCTCAATTCCGCTGCCAACAATTCCCCTGACTCGGCAGCCGCCACCGGTTGCTGCACCTTCTCCGAAAGTTTCGAACGCATAGCCAAAGGCCATGCAGCTAAAGACGATGAAATCTCCGCCCGCTTCCGGCGCGCCAGTAGATACGTGCGCCAGCGCAGATATTCTGTGGCTTCTTGGTTGTTCACGATCCCGGCGATCGCATCTCCGGGAATCACACTGCCCACCCGCACTTCCACTCTTCGTCCTTCTTGCTGTAAAAACTCCTGCAACAGAAAGGCAGCCCTCAGCTTCAGATGAATCATCCCGAAAAGATGAAAGCCCATGCTGTTTCTGCCGCAAAAATAAACCGGCAACACGGACGCACCGGTCTCACGTATCAACTGCACCGCTGTGTCGTTCCACCGTGGATCGCTGATTTCTGCCTGCGGGAGTTGCCACTGCGAGACTTCACACGCCGGAAAGATGGCCAGCATCCCTCCTCGTCGCAACCAGGCCTGCGCCTCTCGGATCTTGGTGGAATTTGACTCGCCCCCGCTTGATGAGCCGTACATCACGATGCAATGTTGCGTAAATTCCGGAACATCTTCCAGCGGAAAATTCGTCACCACTTTCACGTCTGGACGAACCCGCATCAGCAACACTGCCAGCGCCGCCCCATCCAGCAAGCCAAACGGATGATTCGCCACAACCACGATCGGGCCGCTCGCTGGGATTCGCGCCGTATCTGCCGCTTCCACGCGCAGATCCACTCGCATCACAGCCAGCAAGTTTTCCAGATCGAAGCAATCGGCGGATTGCCGCACGCGCCGGTATAGCTCCTGCATGCGTTTCGTGGGAAGAAACTCTTCCGCCAGCGCTGGAATGCCGGCAAAACCCGATGCTTGGGGCAACAATACTCCCCGCTTTCGCTCCCCGTGCAATTGGTTTGAGGGCATGTTAAAGAAATAGCGCAGGCACTTTGCAGCTGCATGAAGAGGAGGTTAAAAGCTGATGAAATGCGCGTCGCAGGGAAACTAGAAGGTAACCAGCGGTAACATGTTTACAAATGGCAGAGGCAACATGTTTAAAGAGACAGCGTCTACGTTTCCAGCCGGAAACGCGTTTCCGCCAGCGCATAGAGCCTGCGCCACACCAGCCGGTTAATCGTCACAACTGTAGCCGCCATCATCATGGTTGCTACCAGCAGCAGGTGAAAGTCTCCGCTGTCGGTCGCCTGACTGATCGTCGCACCCAACCCGGTCGTCGTATAAATTTGCCCTTTGAAGTGGAAATACTCGGCGACAATGCTGGCATTCCATGCCCCGCCGGAAGCCGTCACCAGCCCGGTCACAAGGTAAGGAAAAATTCCCGGCAGGATCAGTTTCTTCCAGCGTTCAATTCCCCGCATTCGGAAGACTGAGCAACACTCCTTCAGGTCGGTCGGTATCGCCATCGCCCCCGCGATTACGTTAAACAGCACATACCATTGCGTTCCCAGAAGCAGCACCACAATCGACGCCAGCCCCAGCCCGCCTCCGATTCGTATCAGCACCAGCAGAATAACTGGCAGCAAAGCAGTCGCCGGAACCGACGCCGCAATCTGCGCCAGCGGTTGTGCGATGCGAGCCAGCCGAGGATTGAATCCGATCGCCACTCCCGCCGGAATCGCCCATAACGCACCGATCAGCAACGCAACATTCACGCGCAGGAAGGTTGCTCCCAGCCCCAGCGCAGCCTCATGCAATTCAACTTTCTGCAAACCGCTCAGGATAATCGCGACGCGAACCACGCCGTACCCGATGCCGCCAAGCACGAGCACGCCCAGCACGCGCATCATCCATCCGCGCCATAGGGGCGCGGAAGCCGGTTCTGGACTCTGTTTCTCGTTTTTCTTCGCAAAATATAGAAGCAGCCGCTCACCCAGCGGCCGCAGCGTCTTCTGCCGAATCCTGGCGAGACCGATCGAGTGCTCGATTAAATTGAGCACCCATGACCGCGGAGCATCCACGCTCTCCACTTGCTCAACTTTAAATTTCTCCGCCCACGCGATTACCGGCCGCCACACAAACTGATCCAGCAACACAATCACCGCGACCATCGTTGCAATGCCCCACAGGATCGATGGTGTGTCCCCGGCACTGGCCGCGGTTTGCAAATACGATCCCAGCCCGGGCAATCGAAAATCCCTTGGCCCCAGCACGAACATCTCGCACACCATCAGCGCAAACCATCCTCCAGCCACAGACATCATCGAGTTCCACACCAGTCCGATCGCCGAAAACGGCAGCTCCATCTGGATGAATCGCTGCCACCAGCTAAACCGGTAAATCGTCGCCGCCTCCCGCATATCTTTCGGAATACTCTTCAGCGACGCATAAAAACTGAAGGCCATGTTCCACACCTGGCCAGTGAAAATCAGAAGGATCGCGCCGAGTTCCACTCCCAGCTGCCTTCCCGGAAACAGCGCCACCATCGCCAGCATCACTCCCGGAAGAAAACTAAGCACAGGGATCGACTGCAGCACGTCCAACAGCGGGATCATGAATCGCTCGGCGCGTGGGTTATACGCCGCGACATAGCCATACACCAGCGTAAATCCCAGACTCAACACGTACGCGATCGTGATGCGCAACAGCGAATACCCCGCATAAGCCGGCAGAGCCCACAGGCTGCGCGAAATCTCCACCGTAGGCGTGAAGGGACCGAGCCATGATCGCCCCACCGTCACGACCCCATAAAACAGCGCAATACCGGCCCCGAACATAATGACGTCGGGCAAGTGCGACGTTTCGATGTGCGGCAGTTGCGACCACAGGCGATAAGCCGAGAATCCTCGCAGGCTGATGCTTTTCTTCATGTGATGAATTCCGAATAGTGGTTGGCGAAAGTGGTTAATGGTTGTCAGCAAGCGAGGGAACGAACGTCGCCATGCCACTCTTGGTGATCACTCGCCACTGTCACTAACCACTGAACTCTGCACCAGCTGTCCGCTCTCCCGGTCGTAGTCGAAAATCTCCCCATAGCGTCCCCAATTCACGGCTGTATCGAATTGTCGCTGAACCTCATCTTCTGAAAAATGTTCGTCGAGAACGTCGCGAAAGAATTCGTCGTTGATCGAGTGGTCCGACTTCTTCTTCAGAATGCTGTCGATCTGTTTCAGAATCGTGACGTGCTCGAGCGCCGCCTCGCGGAACAAAACTTTGCGCCTCTGAATATCTGCGTCGGCAAAGTGCACTCCTTGCCCTGAAAGCTGCACATCGCCCTCTTTCAGCCACGCGAAACCAAGCAACTGGCAAGCCTCCAGAATGGGCAGCAAATCCTCCACATCCATCACCAGATCCTCGCTCAGCCGAAACAAATCTTCCCGTCCCCCGCGATCGTGCAACAACTCGACCAATCCCGCGATCCCGCCCACTCGCGCGTGCGGCAGAATCTGATACTTCGACGTCCGAATCGCGGCTCCCGCCTTCACCCCGCCCGGCGGCACGATGATCTCGCCCGTGCTCTCCGGGTCCGGCAACGCATGTTCGGTGTCCGGCTCGGTCATTACCTTATAGATATAGTCAACGAGCTCCACAAAGCGCGCGGACTTCCGATCGCGAGGCTGCACAAGCCGCACATTAAAATCCGAGCGGATGCGCGCAGGGTTTCTGCCCAATACCACTATTCGGTCCGCCAGCATCACGGCTTCCTCAATGTTGTGTGTCACAATAAAAATCGCGCTCGTCGGCATCTTCTTGTTGAGCCAGAGCTCCAATAGTTCGCCGCGCAGGTTTTCCGCCGTAAGTACATCGAGCGCGGAGAATGGTTCGTCCATGAAGAGCACTTCCGGTTCGACCACGAGAGCTCGCGCAAATCCAACGCGTTGCTTCATCCCGCCTGAAAGTTCCTTCGGGTACGCCGTCTCGAAACCATCCAGACCCACAGTATCCAGCGTGCGTAGAGCCCGCTTGCGCCGCTCCACGGCTGCCACGCCGCGCGCCTCCAGCGGAGCTTCAACATTTTCCAGAACAGTCAGCCAGGGAAACAGCGCGAAGCTTTGGAAGACGATCGCCACGTTCGGCGACTGCCCATCCAGCGGCTTGCCATGCCAGAACAGCGCACCGGACGACGGTTGTGAGAGTCCGCTCAGAATCCGCAGCAGTGTGGACTTTCCGCAGCCCGAGGCCCCCAGCAAAGCGACGATTTTCCCTGGCTCGATGCTGAAGTCCGTAAGCCCGACCACCTGAATGCGCGTCCCGTCCGGCTGGGGATACGACTTCTCAATCGCCCGGGCTTCGATAATCGGTTCGCTTGCCAAGAAAATTCTCCATCACTTCATATGCTCAGTGGCGCACCGTTTGCGTTCCGTGAATTGTTGATGAATTTAACGCCTTAGTCTCAGAGATGCTAATAGGAGCCAAGGCCTAGAGTCCGTAGTTACATAGTCACGGAAATCTATGCCGCAGAGTCTTCATCCGCCACAGCGACTGGCGCTGGCGGCAGGCGATCGGTTACCTCGGCGAGGCAGGCAAGTTTGGCGGCCAGTTCAGCCGTGAACTGCCCCGGCGCCAGACGCCATCTCCAATTTCCTGCGTGCTCACTGGGCGTGTTCATTCGCGCCTCGCTGCCCAGCCCCAAAACGTCCTGCAGTGGCACCAGGGCAAACTCAGCCGCAGAGGTCTGCGCCGCGCGTACGAAAGCCCAATGAATTCCATCCTCACAACGGCCAAGATATGCTTCCGCGTTGCTGCATTCGAGCTTGGCTGCTCCCGATTGGAACCAGCCCACAGTCGTGTCGTTGTCGTGCGTTCCGGTGTAGATGACTTTCCCTGCGGCGCGATGTGGTAGATACATGTGCGCACCTTCGTCGCCGAAACCAAATTGCAGCACGGCCATCCCGGGAATCTGCAGCCGTTCGCGGAGCGCATGCACTTCAGGCGTAATGTAGCCTAAGTCTTCCGCGAAAAACGGCAATCCTCCCAGTGCCTCGCGCAGTTTGTGAAAGAGATCGTCTCGCGGACCATCCACCCAGCGCCCGTTAATCGCGGTCGGGTCAGCCGCAGGAATCTCCCAGAACTGGTCGAAGCCGCGAAAGTGATCGAGCCGGATGTAGTCGCAGTTCCGCGTCGCCCAGCGCAACCGCTGCACCCACCACTCATAGCCCTGCGCCTTCATCACATCCCAGCGATACAGAGGATTTCCCCAGCGCTGCCCCGTCTTGCTGAAAAAATCCGGAGGCACTCCCGAAACCACTTCCGGTTCAAGATTTTCATTCAGCTGAAAAAAATCGCGATGCGTCCAGACATCCGCGCTATCGTAGTTCACAAAGATCGCAACATCGCCGACAATTCGAATCGACCGCGCCGCGCAATACCGCCGTAGCGCCCGCCATTGTTCGTGAAAGGCAAACTGCAAGGCGCTCCGGATTTTCAAGTCCGCGTCCAACTCATTGCCGGCTTGCTCTAACGCTGCGGGTTCGCGACGCGCCAGTTTCGTCGGCCACTCGTTCCAGCTCGCTAGCTTCTGCCGGGCACGCAACGCGTCGAACAACGCAAAATCCTCAAGCCACCAGCGATTCTCAGAACAAAAGCGGTCGAACCGTTCGCGAGCGTTGCCCGAAGCCGACTTAACAAAATTCCGTCCCGCCTCGAAAAGAAGCGGCATCTTCCGGGCAAAGACCTGATCGTATTCAACCGCACTCAGCTCGGGAGCAAGTCCAGTAATTTTTTCAGAAGCGATCCAACCGTGGTTCGCCAGCCGCTCCAGACTGATTAGCAGTGGATTTCCGGCGAACGCGGAAGTAGAAGAGTAAGGCGAGTTACCGTAACCGAGGGGCCCAAGGGGCAGAACCTGCCAAAGCGACTGCCGGGCCGCGGCCAGCATGTCCACAAATCGATAAGCCGCTGGACCAAAATCACCGATGCCGCCGCGCGAGGGCAGCGACGTGGGGTGTAACAGAATGCCTGCGGCTCGCAGAAACGGCATGCAAACTGAGGATTACCTCTGAAAAACCTCCGTCAGACTATCTTCCTGAGCAGGCGCTTTTCCACGCCGCTAAGGACCTGGGTGAGCCGCGCGAAGCATCACGTTCTTTGTTCTTTGCGATGCATCAATCGTGCATTTGGCTCGCTTCCTTATGGCCTACTCGCCGGGTTCGCTTCCAGCCCGTGTCAAAGCCTTCATTTCTTCCTGATTGATTTTGATCTTGCCCGACTTCTCCATCTGCTCGCGCAGGCTAGTTACGAACAATCCGAAGAGTTCCTGCTCCTTCGCCTGTAACAGCGTATCCCGGATCTGATCGCGTTTGGCGGCGAAGTCCGTATCCGATGGCGACTGCACTTCAAGCAGAGAAATCACTACGCCGTTGGCTCCGTTACTGATCGGGCCGCTGATCTCTCCCGGCTTCATGCCGAACACCGCTGACGCCTGACCGGCCATCGATCCAATATCTGGAACCTGCCCATCCGGCAAAACAAAATCGCTCGTCTTCACCGTCGCGCCCAACTCTTTCGCCGCTTTTTTCAGGTCGTGCTCCGTCTTGGCGCGGTCGGAAAGTTCCTGTGTTTTTTGCGACAGCAGAACGTTTGAACGCTCGTTCTTGAATTGCTCTTCCACTTTGGTCCGGATTTCGTCGAACGTCGGCGTCGATTGCGGCTTCACCGCCAGCAACTGAAAGACTGCGAAGCCCTGCGACGTCGAAGCCATCGCCGGCGGCGATTTCTCTGCCGTCGTAAACACCGCGTCTATGAACTGCGGCGCCGGACCAAGTCCCGGCACCATATCTTTGCGCCCGAAGAAATCGGAGGTCACAACCGTGATATTTTTTGCTGCCGCAGCAGCCTCCAGTCCCTGCGTCTTCGCCGCCTGCAGCAAATCCTCCGCCACCTTCTGCGCGGCCTGCTGCACCTTCTGTTGCTTCACGACCGGCTCGATCTGCGCCTTCACCTCGTCGAGCGTCTTCATATGCGCATCCTGCTTATCGTCCAGCCGGATGATGTGGAAGCCGTCCAGCGTTTTCACCACCCCGCTGATTTTCCCTTTGTCCAGCGCCGAGACCGCCTTCTCAAACTCAGGCCCCATCTGGCTCTTGCTGATCCATCCCAATGACCCGCCCACGTTCGAGCTTCCCGGATCTTCTGAAGACTTCTTCGCAACATCTTCGAACTTGGCCCCGCCCTGCAGTTGTTTCAGCAGGTCATCCGCGCGTTTCTGCGCTTCACTCACCGCCTTGTCGTCGATCTTTCCATCTGTACCCGGCAGCGGCATCTTGACCCAGATGTGGCTCACTTTAACCTGCTCGGGCACTCTATATTGGTCGCGATGCTGATCGTAATAGGCCTGCAAATCTTCGCGCGTTACTTCCACCTGAACCTTCCCCGGATCGACCGTCGCGTATTTCACTTTGCGTTTTTCCGGAATCGAGTTCGCGTAACTCTTCTGGTGGCTATCGTAAAACGCCTTCAACTCTTGCTCCGTCGGATGCAGGCCCTTCTGAATGTCATCCTGTTTCAGCACCGCATAGTCGAACTTCACTTTCGTATTCTGCTTGTCGAATTCTTTCCGGATGGCAGCATCGCTCACCGATGCTCCTCCGGTGATTAGCGCTTGCAGTTTGCCGATCATGATTTCCCTGCCGACCGACGCCTCGAAGGTTGTCGGAGTCAGATTGGCTCGCTGCAGCATCCCTTCATATTCCGTCTCGCCGACAAAATTCCCGCCTGGAAAGAAATACATCGAATAGCGCCCATGCTGAAGTTCGTCTTTCACTTCCTGCGGCGACGCCTTCAAACCCATTCGCTGCGCCTCGCTCAAGAGGGCCTGCCGGTCAATCAACTGATCCGCCGCCCGCGGGGTCGCTTGTTGGATCAGGAACGGCATTAGCATCGACGCATTCTGGCCATATTGCTGCGCCTGTTGTTGCGCCATCTGCTTTGCCTCGTCGCGCACTTGCTCGGCGGTAATATCTTCTCCGCCCACCTTGGCCACAACGCCCGGCTTGCTTATCGCATCGTTGCTGCCAATACCGGGAACGAATGCGATCACCATGGCCGCGCAAATTAGCAGCAGCAGCCCGCTCAGCACAATTTTCTTGAACGGCCCTTCAGTTTGCAGGAATCGGATCATCTTTCTTATCACTCCAGAAATGTCGCGGCGGAATTTCTAATTATAAACTAGACAGCATCCGCATGACTTTCAGCACTGTCGGTGGTGGGCTCTCATCCTGAGTCAGGATTTTGTTTCGCGAGTGTGAAGCAAAACCGCAGTCGAAAGCCTGCCCTGAGCGAAGTCGAAGGGGAACCCTAATCCCTTCGGCGGCTGAAGGCGTCGCAAGGAATTTCAGCCTCGGCAGACTGCGCTACATCCTCACAGCCAATATCACCGCGCGAATCCTCCAAAATCATCTATTGAAACGTATCAATAGACGTGTTATCCCTCTTACGTCCCCAACAAGGAACGAAAAAAATATGCCTTCTCTAAGATTGCCGGCCTCCCTCGTGCGCCCGCTCGCACAACTTCTTGCAATATTATTTCTGAGTCCGCAATTCTTTCTCGCCGCGGCCGCGAGCCCAGCCCTACGCGCACCGGAGCAAGAAACACCGCAGACCGAGAAACTTCCCCTCCGCGACCATTGGGCGCTTCAGTCCTCCGCCAAAGTCGAAGCCCAGGGCGAAGCCATCTCTGCCCCTAGCTTCGTCCCCCAGGGATGGCACGATGTCACCGTTCCCTCCACAGTCGTCGCAGCTCTTGTGAAGGATAAAACTCTTCCCGACCCATTTTTCGCTAACATCCTGCGCCAGTTCCCCGGCATGAATTACGGCATCGGCAAGAATTTCTCGAACATCGCGATGGCACACGACAGCCCCTATGCCGTCTCCTGGTGGTACCGCAAACAGTTCATCGTTCCCGCTTCCTACGCCGGCAAGACCGCGTGGCTGAATTTCAAAGGCATCAACTACCGCGCCAACCTGTGGCTCAACGGAAAGCAGATTGCAAACTCCAATCAGGTCGCCGGAGCCTGGCGCACCTACGAATTCAATGTCGCCGAATTCTTGAAGCCGGGAGCCGAGAATGTTCTCGCGGTTCAGGTCTTCGCCCCAACCGAAAAAGATCTCGCCATCACCTTCGTCGATTGGAATCCCGCACCTCCCGACAAAAACATGGGCCTGTGGCGCGAAGTCTATCTCACCGCCAGCGGTCCCGTTGCTCTTCGCTATCCCACCGTGCTGTCGAAGTTAAGCTCACCCGGCAATGATTCCGCGCAACTCACCGTCACCGCGCAATTAAAGAATGCTGCAGACCATCCGATCAAAGGAACCTTAAAAGGTCAAATCGAAAACGTCACCTTCGAGCAGAAAGTTGAACTAGCCGCAAGCGAGTCTAAAGACATTACCTTCACTCCCGCGCAGTTTCCTCAGCTTGCCTTTTCTCATCCCCGCCTGTGGTGGCCCGCGCAAATGGGCAAGCCAGACCTTTATTCTCTCTCCATGCAATTCGACGTCGACGGCGCAACCAGCGATCAGTCGGAAACCGAGTTCGGGATTCGCGAAGTCACTTCAGAAATAAACGCCGGCGGAGGACGCGCGTTCCACGTCAACGGCAAGAACATTCTCATCCGCGGAGGCGGCTGGACCCCCGACATGATGCTCCGTGAAGACTCGCAGCGCCTGCACGACGAGTTCCGCTACGTGAAAGACATGGGACTGAACACAGTTCGCCTCGAAGGCAAGCTAGAAACTCAAGAATTCTTCGACCTCGCCGACCACGAAGGAATCCTCGTGATGGCCGGGTGGTGCTGCTGCGATTTTTGGGAACAGTGGCCGCACTGGCAGCCGCAGGATTTCGAAATCGCCCAGCAATCTCTGCGCGATCAAATCTACCGCCTGCGCAGCCATCCCAGCCTTATCCTGTGGCTGAACGGCAGCGACAATCCTCCTCCGGCGAATGTCGAGAAAATGTACCTGAATATTGAGAAGGAGCTTCTGTGGCCGAATCCCGTCGTCTCCTCGGCCACCGGCAGGCCTACGTCGGTCACCGGAGACAGCGGCGTCAAAATGACGGGACCCTACGAGTATGTAGCTCCCAGCTATTGGGAGCAAGACACTCTCACCGGTCAACCTCGGCGCAAAAAATGCAACATCGGCGGATGCGGCGGTGCCTACGGCTTCAACACTGAAACCAGCATGGGGCCAGCCGTTCCCCCCATCGAAAGCGTTCGCGCCATGGTTGGGAAAGATCATCTCTGGCCCATCGACGACGTGTGGAACTTTCATGCCGGCGGCGGCGAATTCAAAGACATCCACGTCTTTAGCGACGCCCTTGCCAATCGCTACGGCAAATCAGAGAGCGCCGAAGACTTCGCCTTCAAATCGCAACTGCAAGCCTACGAAGGCGTGCGCGCCATGTACGAAGCCTACAGCCGCAACAAATATCAATCGACCGGCGTCATCCAGTGGATGTTGAACAACGCCTGGCCCTCCGTGATCTGGCATTTATACGATTACTATCTGCGCCCCGGTGGCGGCTACTTCGGCGCCAAGCGCGCGATGGAGCCTCTGCACCCTGTCTATGGTTATGACGATCATTCGATCTGGTTGGTCAGCAGCCAATATGAAGACGTCAAAGGCCTGAAACTCACCACCAAGATTTACAACCTCGACATGACCGAGAAATTCTCCCACGAGGACGCTCTCGACGCGCCCGCCGACAGCACCAGAAAAATCTTCACGCTACCTCAACAAGATTTCAGCCCCGTCTACTTCTTAGTCCTTCGCCTCGCGGATTCAACTGGCAAAATCGTCGGTTCAAATTTTTACTGGCTCTCGTCCAAGCCCGAGACAATTGACTGGTCGAAGTCTAAGTGGTGGATGACGCCAACCCGTTCCTTCGCCGATTACACAACGCTCACACAACTACCTAAGGTGAGGCTTAAAGTTGCAGAGCACACCGAGCGCAAAGGTGAGGACGCGATTACGAGCGTCACGCTGGAGAACCCCAGCTCGTCCTTGGCGTTTTTCGTTCGCGTAAAGGTGACACGGAAAGACACTAACGGCGAGATTCTGCCCGTTGTCTGGGAGGACAATTACATCTCCCTACTGCCCGGTGAGAAGCGAGAAGTTACTGCCACTTATCTCTCCGCCGAACTCGGAACAGAAAAACCAGCAGTACAAGTCAGCGGCTGGAACGTAGAGTAGACGATGGCACAGGCACTAGAAAGGGCAAACTAAAACGAGTGAGACACTAAGCCGCGGAACCGACGCTATTCCTCGGCGGCTCTCTTCAAATTCTCCAGCCCAGCCTCGAAATGCTTGCCCATCATTCGATCCATGTTCACGAAGACACTCATCACCTTCAGCATGTAGACGTTCGTGCCTCGCATGCTCCACGTCGCACGGGTTGAGGCTCCGTCAGGTTCTAGAGAGAACAGGTTCACGTTGTGGGCTTTAAATGGTTTGACCCAGTCGACATCAACAGAAATCCGATGGGGCGCGACCGACTCCGTAATCGACATCCGTCCGCGGCCAGCGCTGCCGGTGCTGGTCCAGTCCGAGATGGCGCCCGTGCCGCTTTCCGGCCCATTGAACGTTCTTTTCATCGAAGGGTCTTCTGTGTCCTGCGGCGCCCATCGAATCCAATCGTGGAAGTTGTTGATGAGCGCAAAGATTTTTTCAGGCGGAGCCTTGATGCTGAGCGAACGCTCGATCAGAAAGGTGTTAGGCCTGGTCGCCGCGAAGGCGAGCACGGCTCCAATCAGAACGGCCACAATGATGAGAGAGCTCAAGATCATGGGCAGCCGTGAAAATAATAACTCACCCGCCTCTACTCTAACGACTTCGGATCCGACAAGTTCTTCGGCGATTTCTTATCCAGCAACGCGACCAAGTCTTTCGCGCACGCCGGAACTCCGACTTTGTGTTCCAGAATAATGTCCCTCGCGTCCAACTTCCTGCCGTACAACTTCTCATTGGCATTTCCATCCGATCGCAGCGTTGAGCCTTCCAGAGAAATGCCTGCGAATAATCCCTTGTTGCGGGAGTAGGAAAGAATCTCAGCATTCATCACGACATCGGTGGCGCCTTCCGCCGTGCGTCCTTTCGGGCCGGCCGCTGCCGAAGCGTCCGCTCCCAGCTTCACTTTGCTCGACAGCAGCGACCGCGCTCCCCTTGGGTTCATCACCAGCAAAACGAAATCCGTAGCCTGGCCGCCGATCTGAAAGCCAATGCTTACTCCTTCCAACGCATACAGAGCCGGAGGTCCCCACGGCCCCATATAATGCTCCCCGCCGCGGCACACCATAATCCCGCGTCCGTAGCTCCCGCCCACCCCAAACGCTCCCTTTTTCACCGATGGCAGAATGACCAGACACTCAGCTTTATCCAGCAAATCCTGCGGAATGTCGTCTGGGATATTCAGGATCTCTTTCATGACTACGCCAGCATCGTGCACCCGGTCTTCTTCTTTCTCATCGTTCACAGCAAACGCAGGTGCGCACAGGCACAATGTCAGAAAAAAGGCTGCGATCGTCTTCATTTTCATCTCCATGTAATCTGGATTTCCTTTCGCCTTTGTGCCGCTTGCGACTCAACATCTTAAACCGTTCTCACCGCACCGGTCCTGAGAATCGGAGCCCGGTTACCGCAAGCATAACCCTCGCAGGAACTTGGGAGAGCGTTCCTCTCGATCAGCCAAGCATGACCAAACGGGTGCTCCTTTTGTAACTTGGCACTCGGCTCGAAACCCCTCTACAGTCAAAGAATTGGCGAACGGCCATTCACCCTTCGGCACCCGGCGTGCATCTAATGGTTAGGAGTACCCTCTGGCCATGGGTGAGAGTGAAAAATTTGGATGGTTCCGGCATGAAGTACACGCGTTTCACGATGGCTCGCCTGCTGGCTTCGCTGGTCGTGGCCTTGGTCTGCGCGTCTCCCGCCGTGGGCCAATCCGGCTCCTACACGCCATACGCCGCCACAGCCGCCTATCCAACCACCGCGGTTTCTGACGATTCTCAAGGCAGTCTTCTCACGATTCACAAACGCGTCGATGAGGTTAACGTCCTTTTCATTGCCACCGACAAGCACGGCAAGTTTGTTCGCGACCTCAACCAGAATGACTTTGCCATCCTCGACGATCACAAACCGCCGCAATCGATTCTTAACTTCCGCCGCGAGACCGATCTTCCTTTGCACCTCGGTCTACTAATCGACGTCAGCGGTTCGGTCCACGGACGTTTCGATTTCGAGCAGAACGCCGCTATCAGTTTCCTGCAACATTCCATACGCGCCGGTTTCGACAAAGCCTACGTCGTCGGCTTCAACACGCACCTCCAGATGAGCCAGGATTTCACCGACAACGTTCAACTGCTCTCCGCCGGTGTGCACAACCTACAAGATGGCGGCGGCACCGCCCTTTTCGATGCGGTTTACAAGACCTGTCACGACAAGCTGCTGAAAGATAAATCCGAACATCCCGTCCGCAAGGCCATCATCATTCTCAGCGACGGCGAGGACAATCAGAGCGAAGTCAGTAAAGCTCAGGCGATCGAAATGGCGCAGCGCGCTGAGGTTATCATCTACGCCATTTCTACCGACGACAGCGGCCTGATTCTCCGTGGCGATAAAACTCTCGAGCAACTCGCCGAAGCCACCGGTGGCCGTGCTTTCTTCCCCTTCAAGATGAAGGACATTACTCACTCCTTCGCCGCCATCGAAGACGAACTGCGTAGCCAGTATGTTGTTTCCTACAAGCCGGCCGACTTCGACGCCGACGGCCGCTACCGCTCCATCGAAATCTCCGCCAATAAGAAAGATCTGCAAGTCCGCGCCCGCAAGGGCTACTTCGCCCCTCAGCAATAGCTCAGGAAATTAATCAGCGGCAGGTTTATTCTATCTTCGGGTTGCGGCCGCCTTCGTCTTGACCGCGGCATCGGGTTGCGCGCATCTCTGTAGTTCCTGTTGAAGACCCTCGCGGATGATGTCGGTATTCCTCTCATAGGCATCTTTCAGTTGCGACAGCACGGGTTCGGCGAGATTCGCGGCGGGAAGGAACGGTTCGGCGTTAGCGCGCTGGCAGGCTTCGTTCAGCAGCGGATATTCATTGGCGAGAATGCTATCGAGCGTCGCATCGTCCCAATGAGTCACCTGCAGGCTTCCATCTTCGGTGGGAGAGAATCGAACTCCGAATGTGTCCAGTCTGCGGATCGACGCGACTTCGGGCGCTGCGTCCAGAGTAGTGATGCGCATGGCGACTCGGCGCGCGCCACTCTCGTCAGCGGCCATCGCCACTACGCAATCTCCATTAGTAAGGCGCAGGATATAAATCATGGGCACTCCGCGGAAGACATTGAGATCGTTCCCAAAGGCTCGGCCCGTCATTATGATGCTCCAGAAAATCGTACTGTTGTGATTAACCAGTAAGGATCATGAAAGTTGCGGGGGTAAAAAAAGGAAAAAGCCGGAAGCGGGAGCTTCCGCTATCCAAAAAGGAGAATAAGGAGAATCGGTTATCCTAATTTTTCTCCAATCGACTTCGCCTGCGTAAAGAGATACAGATAATCCGGGCCACCGGACTTCGAATCCGTCCCTGACATGTTGAAGCCACCGAAGGGATGCGCGCCGACCATGGCGCCGGTGCACTTGCGATTGATATAAAGATTGCCGACGTGGAAGTCGCGGATGGCGCGGTCGATCTTGTCGCGCGATTTGGTGTAGATGGCGCCGGTGAGGCCGAACTCGGTGTCGTTGGCGATTTCAAGAGCATTGTCGAAGCCGTGGGCCTTAATCACCGAAAGCACCGGGCCGAAGATTTCCTCCTGTTCGAGTCTTGACCGGGCGGGAATATCGGCGAAGACCGTGGGGCGGATGTAATAGCCTTCCCCGGCTTCGGTGGCACGCTCGCCGCCGGTGAGCAGCCGCCCATCTTTCTTGCCCTGCTCGATGTAATCGAGGATGGTCTTCATCGAGCCTTCATTGATGACTGCGCCCATGCCGGTGTTTTCTGCGGGATCGCCGATCGTAATTTTTCCCACGCGCGCCTTGAGCTGCTCGAGAAATTTATCGTAGATGCGGTCGTCAACAATGGCGCGGGAGCACGCGGAGCATTTTTGCCCCTGGAAGCCAAACGCAGCCTGCGCGACACCTTCGACGGCGGAATCGATATCAGCATCGGCGTCGACGATGATGGCATCCTTGCCGCCCATTTCGAGGATAGTGCGCTTGATCCAGAGCTGGCCGGGAGCCTGCGTTGCGGCCGTGTGGTTGATGTGCAATCCCACTTCGCGAGAGCCGGTGAAGGCAATATAGCGAGTGTTGGGATGCGCGACTACGGCGTCGCCGAAGCTGGCGCCTGCGCCGGGGCAGAAGTTCACGACGCCTTCGGGCATGCCGGCTTCTTCGAGCAGTTCGACGAATTTTGCAGCGATGGTGGGTGAGTCGCTCGAAGGCTTCAGGATGACGGTGTTGCCGCTGACGATCGAAGCCAGGGTCAGGCCGGCCATGATGGCACAGGCAAAATTCCACGGCGGAATCACCGCGCCCACGCCGAGCGGGATGTACATGAGCGAATCGCGCTCGCCCGGAAGTTGCACTGGCGCCTCGGCTTTTGCAAGACGCAAGGCTTCGCGCGCATAAAATTCGCAGAAATCGATGGTCTCGGAAATGTCAGCATCGGCCTCGCCCCAATTCTTGCTGACTTCAAAAACCAGCCAGGCCATGTAATCCATTTTGCGCTGGCGGAGCAGATCGGCGGCGCGAAACAGCAGTCCAGCGCGCTCTTCGACAGAAGTTCGGCTCCACGGCTCGAATGCTTTCAAGGCCGCGTTCATCGCGGGTTGGACGTGTTCTTTGCCGGCTTTCTGGTGGATACCAACGATCTGCGAGGGGAGGGAGGGATTCAACGACTTGATCTTGTCGGTGGTCTTGACGCGCTGGCCGCCGATGATGAGGTCATACTCGCGGCCAAGCTGGCCGCGGACGCGCTCGATGGCGGCGCGCATCTTGCGGGCGTTGTCTTCTTTGGTGAAATCGAAAAAGGGTTCGTTGATGAAGGGGCCTTGGTGCGCGGATGCGCGCGGGCGGAGGGGGAGTTCGGCGATTGCCATGGTTGCACCTCGCGGACGAAATCAGTAACGGAATTCTCCCAGTGCCAAACGCCTTATTTTAGCACTGCAAGAAGCGAGCGTTTTTCGGCCAGCTCCCAAATTCCGCTTCGAACCGATTCATGGTAGTATCGCGCGCGATTACCATGAGCAGGCAACCGCTCATTATCTGGACTGTGGTCAAGGTGGCGACTGCCGTTCTCTTCGTCGGCTGGTGCGCGCTGCATCTTCGCAGATTTGATCCCTACCTTGGCGTGTCACTGCCTAGCTGGAGCCGTATCCCGGGCGTAATTTTTATGATCGCGGGGGGCGTGATGATTTTGACATGCGGAGGGATTCTGAGTACTCGGGGCATCTTCTCGATGCCGGGAGAGCGGCTGCTTCCTAGAGAGTTCGTGGCGTTCGGGCCATTTCGCCATGTACGCAATCCTATGTCCCTGGGCTTCGTAGTTCTGATGCTAGGGCTTGGATTGTACGCGTCTTCCGTTTCCATATTGCTGTTCGCTCTGGCATTGTTTCTCTTTCTGCACCTGATTGTCGTATACGTAGAAGAACCCGGTCTGGAGAAGCGGTTTGGAGCGAGCTACCTGGAATACAAACGCTCGGTGCCTCGCTGGTTACCACAATTCGGGTTACCCAGATTCGGCGGCAAGGAGTGAACTAGATTCATGGAAATCAAACGTGTAGGAGTCATTGGTGCGGGCACGATGGGCAATGGCATCGCCCACGTGTTTGCGCGCAGCGGGTACTCGGTTGTGTTGTGCGACGTAGAGCAGCGATTCCTCGATCGCGGGCTGGCCACGATCACGAAAAATCTGGATCGTGAAGTCACCAAGAACAAGATCGCGGCTGAAGACAAAGACCGCGCGCTGAAAAATATCCAGCCGGTCACTGAGCGTGCGCGGCTCGCCGAGTGCGATTTCATCGTGGAAGCGGCGACGGAGAAATTCGAAATCAAAACAGAAATTTTTCGCGATCTCGCCCGGCTCACGCGGCCCGAAGTGATCCTGGCGTCGAATACCTCGTCGATTTCGATTACGAAACTTGCGGCGCTGACCACCCGTCCGGAAAAAGTGATTGGGATGCACTTCTTCAATCCCGTGCCCGTGATGAAACTGGTCGAGGTAATTCGCGGGCTGGCAACGTCTGAGGAGACTTTTTCGTCGGTGCGCGATCTGGCGGTGAAGCTCGATAAAACGCCGGTCGAGGTCAACGATGCGCCGGGATTTGTTTCGAACCGCGTGCTGATGCCGCTGCTGAACGAGGCCATGTATGCGGTGATGGAGGGCGTCGCGACGGCGGAGGCGGTGGATGAGGTGTTTAAGCTGGGCATGTCCCATCCCATGGGGCCGCTAACGCTGGCGGACTTTATCGGGCTCGATGTGTGCCTCGACATAATGCGGGTGATGCAGGAGGGATTGGGCGATCCGAAGTATCGGCCGTGTCCGTTGCTGATCAAGATGGTGGATGCGGGGTGGCTGGGAAGGAAGAGCGGACGGGGGTTTTATCAGTATTGAGATTTTGGGGTAGCTAGTACCCAGTACCCAGTGGAAACCCGCGGCGCTCATGACTACTGAGATAGTTTCGTCGGCTGGCCGGAGGGATTGGCCGTTTTATGGGCTCGCGGCGCTCGCCGGCATCGGAACAGGATGGGCGGACGTCGTCATCGACGATTTGCTGTTTACGGCTTTGCTGGTGCTGGCGGCGTGCATGCTGCTGGGATTTCTGCGGTCGCATTGGCCGTGGCGGTGGGTCGTCGTCGTGGTCGCGTTTATTCCGCTCAGCGAACTCGCCGCCTACCTTGTAATGGCTGTGAAACCCACACGGAGCCAGGTCTTCGGATCGTTCCTCACAGCGCTGCCGGGCATTGCTGGCGCCTATGGCGGGTCGCTGATGCGGGGCGTGCTGAATCATCTACGGCAGGGGCGGTGAACCGGTCTTGGGTATTTGGTCTTAGGTCTTGGGATTTCGCCCAGCCGCAGCGACTCACCAAGACCCAACCTTAAACCCACTCGTGAGAATCCGCGGTCTGCGCCTTCCGCTTCATCCAATCACCCAAATATCGCTTCCCGTTTCCAACACCGCGTCCATGCGGAAGAGAGTTCGCGATTGGGATTCAAAAAACACTATCGTAACTTGGAGCGCTCGAATCGTCGGGGCAGAATACGGAAAGTACTACCCCTGCCGTAGATGGTTCGGAGGACCGCGAAGACCTCCTACTCTATGTCGAAACTGAATGTAGTGGTGGCTCTAACCACGCAAGATAACGATTACCAGGCCGAACAGGCGGCATCCGCAGTCGAAGCCGCGTCCCGCCTCGGCGTAAAACTCACCATCGTTTACGGGGACAATGACGCGGTCAATCAATCCCAACAACTGGTAAAGATCGTTCAGGACCGCACGCAACGTCCTGACGCGATTCTGGTCGAGCCGGTGGGAACATCCATGCCGCAGATTGCAAAAGCCGCATTGACGGCGGGTATCGCGTGGGTGATCCTAAACCGTGAGGCCGACTATATTTCTGACCTGCGCCGGACGGCCACGGTGCCTGTGTTTGCGGTCGATCCCGACCAGGAAGAAGTGGGCAGAATTCAGGGGAAACAACTGGCGGCCCTGGCTCCGGAAGGCAACGTTCTCTATATCGAAGGCCCCTCGACTCACAGCGCGGCGAATCTGCGCACCAAGGGGTTTCTGGCAACCAAGCCGCCCGCGGTTGCGCTGAAGACCCTTAAAGGCGACTGGTCGGAACGCAGCGGGCAGCGGGCCATTAAGTCCTGGCTGTCGTTGAGTACGTCGCAGCAGCTTGATATTCGCGCCGCGGTCTGCCAGAACGACTGCATGGCGATCGGAGCAAGAAAAGCACTGCATGAACTGCCTGTGGCGGAACGTAAACCGTGGCTGGAAATTCCGTTCATTGGCTGCGACGGCGTTACAAAAACCGGTCAGGAATGGGTGCGCACCGGGCAGTTGCGCGCAACGGTGGTGCTCCCACCCATCGCCGGGCTCGCTCTCGAAATGCTGGTGAAGGCAATTGATTCCGGATCAATGCCCGCCGAACGGACTCTGTGCTCCCCACGGTCCTTTCCTGCGATTGCCGACTTGGGGGCTTTGGCCGCTCGGGCCTGAAGTATGGGCCTTGAATCTTAGACCTTAGATATTGGATTTGGGAACCAAGCTCACAGTCTTCCCGCTGTAACAGACCAAGGTATCGGATGATCGAGAAGTTACTCCCTAATCCACAGGGAGGTCGCGTATGCTTCCTGCATGTGCGTGATGGTGTCGATGCTGGCGAGCGGCAGCAAG
>Ga0210405_10001665_pt1 | contig 24679 bp, 21 predicted proteins | sample IncBWH11MmetaG_FD_155492 | JGI IMG/M metagenome (GOLD analysis project Ga0210405, IMG submission 155492) | Forest soil microbial communities from Barre Woods Harvard Forest LTER site, Petersham, Massachusetts, United States - Inc-BW-H-11-M | ecosystem: Environmental > Terrestrial > Soil >... | reverse complement strand
GTCACCAACACCTCGGCGGTGGCGCTGTTCGTCGCCGGCTTCGTTCCGGCGATGGTCATCATGCTGTGCCTGATGGCGGTGGTATACATCCGCGCGCGGCAGAACGACTGGCCAGTCGACACCAAGCCAAGCCTCAAGCGCCTCGGACACGCCGCAGTGCATGCCGCCGTCCCGATGGTGGTGCCGTTCGTAATCCTCGCGGGCTTCATCCTCGGCATCATCACCGCGACCGAAGCCGGCGCGGTGGTCGCAGGCTACGCCTTCCTCGCTGCCAGGCTTTACTACCGCAACGTCTCCTGGCGCGAGATGGGAAAAATCGCCCATGACAGCGCGATCCTCACCGCGGCGGTGGTGTTCCTGCTCGCGGTCGCTTCGGTCTATCAATATCTGATGGGCGTGAGCGGCGTGCCGCAACTGCTCGGCCAGCTGCTTGGGCCGCTGAAAGCACACCCATGGCTGTTTCTGACCGGAACCGCCGTCATGAGCTGCCTGTTCGGCATGTTGCTCGAAGGTCTGCCTGCCGCGGTCGTGCTCATCCCCGTGGTGTTTCCAATCTCGGAAGCGATGGGCATCGATCCGATCCACTTCGACATCGTCCAGACCGCGGCCGTCGGCATCGGCCTGTTCCTGCCGCCGATGGGCGTCGGGCTCCTAATGGCGCTGCGCTTTGCGGAGCTCGATGTCGGGCAGCACTTCCGCACCTATGTGCCGTACATGCTGGCGCTGTTTGCCGGGCTTTTGCTCATCATCTGCATCCCGGAGATCAGCCTGACGCTGCCGAGGCTCGCGGGGTTGATCAGGTAAAGGGGCGCGGTCCAGCGCGACCGTGAAAATAACCAGGCCAATCACGATCCTCGTATCCCGGCCTCACGAACGGGGCGTTATCTGAAGTTCAACGAGAGCTATCCGCTGCAGCACTGCGGCATCCTGCTCACCTGCACTCGCGGTGCGCAGAATCGATTCGGCCAGCAGATTGATATGCGCGCTGCTTACGGGCTCTGGCAGGGTGCCTATCGAGGCATCAAGCGCAGCGGTCATGATCTCGATCACTTCCGGTGAGAATGCAGCATCCGCAAAGTTCTTCATGGGCAACCGTGGCGCGAGGTGGCGCAACATCGCTCAACTCGTCAGGCAATGGAGAGTTCCCAGGGTTGGACAGTGTGAATTGTCCGCGCTCGCCATGCCGCCCTCAAAAAGAGGCGAGACATCTGCGGAACTGGCTGTGCCGTGACGGCAACAGATTTCTTGTTCCTGATAGGGAACAGGCTTTTTGAGTTCACATCCTTTGCCGAGGGCATAGATTGCAAAAAAACATCCGGGGCTGAGTGTATTTTTCATTCCCAATATTTTTTGAGCCCGGTAGGCCGCTGGATATACTTCCAGCGGCCTTTTTCATTGAATTTGTTTTTCGCGGGGGCAATTGGATTTCAGTGGTGCAATTCCGATGGCCCCGACAACTCACTTGGGCTGTGCCTGATGAGCGGCGTTTTCATTTCCTCGAAGCCTCCCAACTGCAATTGGCGTTGCCCGAAGACGTACCCTTCATTCGTCCTCCCGCAAGTCGACCTTTCCAATATTGGGTTGTAACCGCACTTTTTCGCGTGAAGGCGATCCTGGAGCCATTGATATGACCGTCCGTGATCGTTCCGATGTCGTGCCACGATGTTCCCGCGAAGCTCCCGCCAATATTCCCCCGCGACGTCCGGGTGAGATCAAACTCCCCCTCCCAGCGCCCACCACCACAATCTGCGATCCAGCGCCACCGACCGGCGACTGAAACTTCGGACGGCTGATCAGAGGTGCCATTGTCGACCGGTCGCTGTCCCTTTGAACGAGATCTCGGCGGGGTGTTCGGCTCTCCGCCTTCGCCTCCCGAAATCGACTTTTCAGTCTTGCCGATGCTTCCGCCCGTACTGCCCGGTTGTACCTGTGCGACACAGGGTACCGAGCACGTGCCAACGATCAAACCGCATAAGACGAAACGATGCACAGGCCTCTCCTATCGCGACTAGAGCGAGATGACACTTCTTCGAATCGTCATCTCGCTCTATCTGTTTGTTTGAGCATGATCTCCGCGCAAACGCTCCGCGTTTGTCGCGAGGGAAAACCGGTACCCACTTTTCCGGATCATGCTCTAATGTCCGGACAGTCGTTCAGCCTGACTAGTTCGCCGCACTCACCCGTTGCGCGCCGTCGGCGCAAACCGACGCGATAATGCGACATGTTTTGCCCTTCCCGCGGCAATCGGACAGGGCGTCCTCTCTGGCCTTCTGGATATCGGCCCGGGCAACGATGGCCCAGCTGGCTTCCGAGTGGGCAAACACGCCGCATTCGGTCCCGAAGAAACTGACTTCGATCGAACACTTCGAAGCGTCGCCACAGGACGCCCGAGCGCTGGCCACCGCAGCCTTTCGCGTATCCAGCGACCAGGCCATGCCCCATTTGTTGCTCGCTCTGGAATAGACGATCGCGCCCCACGGCTTCAGGCCGCTGATGTCGCGCAGCCGGCGCAGCAGCCCCTGGGTCGCCTCGCCAGTCGAGGCGAGCTTGTTGGCTTGTTCGAATTCCCGAACGGCCTGACGCGCCGCGGCGTTCATCGGGCCATCGAACGGACCGGGGTCAAAGTTGAGCTCATAAAGCCGCTCCCGGATTTCATGGAGCGATGCGGGATCACTGAGCGCGACCTTGTCGTTCGGTTGCTCGATAGTCGCTGCATCGAGGGCCGCGGTCTTTTGCTGTTGAAGGTTGATCGTCGCAATGTCTGCAAAGACCCCTTTCGGGTAGCGGTTGAGATAAGCCTTGAAAAGCTCGGGGTTCTTGTCGTTCTTGATCGACTCCCAGAACGCCAGTTCGAGGCTCTTTTCATCGAGTTGTTTGGTTGTCTCAACCGTCGTCTGGTCCGAGGCGGCCACCAGCGCCACATCGTCGCCGCCCAGCGAACCGTAGATAAACGGCTCCTGTTTGTTGTTGGTGGCTTTCAGGACGTCGTCGCGGGCATAGCCAAAGGCCCTGCGCAGATCGAGACCCGGTTTGGGCAGATATTTGACGAGCGCGGCAGTAAATGGGCTGTTCTTGCTGTCGCCGTCAGATGCGGTCGATCCGGCTTTCGCGGCGAAGGCGATCAACGTGTTCGGACTTTCGGGCTCGACCTTGGCCAAGCCCCGCCCGATGCCGCGCGAGGCAATGGTGCGCTTCATGGTCTTGTTGAAGGGATTATCGCGGCATGCATCCAGGATGACGAGCCGCAGTTGCTTCGCCGGTTCGATGACCGTCAAGATTCGATCGACCGGGATGGCCTCGTCAAAGGCGTCGATGTCGCGTTCGAACACAGCGTCGACCGGGATCACGTAGTTGGTGCCGTCGATCTCGACGCCGTGTCCTGCGAAGTAGACGATGGCTATGTCGGCGTCGCGAACGGTGTCGGAGAAATCGCGGAGCGCGCGGCGCATCTGGTTTATATTGAGGTCGCGTTTGAGCTCCACGACATCGAAACCGGCTTTCTTGAGTATCGCCGACATTGCTTCGGAATCGTTGGTGGGATTGGCGAGCCGGGTCACGTTTTGATAGGCCGAGTTGCCCATCACCAGCGCCACCCGCTTGGCGGCAAGCGCAGGTTGGCTGAAGAGCCAGGTCGAGCAGATAGCCAGAAAGATCGCCCCCACGGCGCGCATCAGGAATCCCCAAATCGGCGACGACCGGACCCTAGCATCCGAGCCAACCATCACAATAATACCGAGCGGTATATCTTTCTGTGACTAAAATCACACTTCGGGGCAACGGAATGAAATCCTACTGACGCTCACTCGCACGCAATCCGCGCAAAGGCGCCGCAAAAGAAATAGTCACAGACTTTGACAGAGCTCTGGGGATCCTGAAAAATCGTAGGGTGAACCTTTTCTGTGCTCCAGTCGGTCGCGCGCTCAAACCCTTTTGATCGGCACCAATGAGTAGCTGCGGGCGAGCCGCAATCTACAGGTCCCCATTTCATGCACCCGTCGACCCGAATGTTATTGATGGTCGGGTTTACGAAAATCTTTGACCTAGTGGACTGCTGTAGAGCACGGTGAGGTTTTTGGGTCGGTTGCTCAGCTTCCGCGCCGCCCGAAATCGACTTGTTGGTCTTTGCGATCGTGCCCCCGGTCGAGCCGGCTTGTGCAAATGCTGTCGCACCCACTGCAAATAACGCAAGCATTCCGAATACGGGTATCAAAACGGTCCGAAGGCCTACCTTCTTCCCTCCTGCCATGTTGCGCCCTCCGATCCCGACCATATTCAATGCCGGAGTGGTTGCAATCGGTGAAGTGACGTTTTGCACGTTCTGGATGCCGCGATATGTCTTATCCACCTTGTTGCGCCGCCGACACTTTGCCGCGGATTGGCGCCACCGGACGCTGCGCCTCGCCCGCCTCAAGGGTGAAGCGCTCGGGATCATGCGCCAGCCACGACATCGCGCACACAAAAAAGCCGGCGGTCTTTCGACACGCCGGCTTCCCGGTTTCCCTAATTGCGGCCGCTCACACCTTGACCAGCGGGCCTTTCGAGGTCGGGCCCTTCGACCCGCCGCTTGGACCACTCGGCTTCGGCTTGCGCGGTACGGTGCGCTTGCGCGTGCCGGGCAATTTCTCCGGCTTCGGCGTGACCGGCCCTTCGACAAATTCGAAGCCGATCTTTTCCTGCGTCGGGTCGGCCGCCGCCTCGTCCTTGACCAGCACGACGCGGACGTGACCGCCGCCCTTGAGCTTGCCGAACAGCACCTCGTCGGCCAGCGGCTTCTTGATGTGCTCCTGGATCACGCGCGCCATCGGCCGCGCACCCATCTGCTCGTCATAGCCATGCTGCACCAGCCACGCCTTGGCCGGATCAGACAATTCGATGGTGACGTCGCGGTCGGCAAGCTGCGCCTCAAGCTGGAGCACGAACTTCTCGACCACCATGCCGATCACGTCGGCATTGAGATGCGCGAACGAGACGACGGCATCGAGCCGGTTGCGGAATTCCGGCGCAAATTGCCGGTTGATCGCCTCGTGATCGTCGCCTTCCCGCTTGTTGCGGGTAAAGCCGAAGGCCTGACGCGCGAGGTCGGCGGCGCCCGCATTCGTGGTCATGATCAGGATCACGTTGCGGAAATTGACCTGCTTGCCGTTATGGTCGGTCAGCCTGCCATGATCCATGATCTGCAAGAGCACGTTGTACAGGTCCGGATGCGCCTTTTCGATTTCGTCGAGCAACACCACGCAATGCGGATGCTGATCGACGCCGTCGGTGAGCAGCCCGCCCTGGTCGAAGCCGACATAGCCGGGAGGCGCACCGATCAGGCGCGATACGGTGTGGCGCTCCATATACTCGGACATGTCGAAGCGGATCAGTTCGACGCCCAGCGACGCCGCCAGCTGCTTTGCAACCTCGGTCTTGCCGACGCCGGTCGGACCCGAGAACAGGTAACAGCCGATCGGCTTCTCCGGTTCGCGCAAGCCCGCCCGCGCCAGCTTGATCGAGGCTGAAAGGGCTTCGATCGCCTTGTCCTGGCCGAACACGACGCGCTTCAGGGTCTGTTCGAGATGTTTTAATACCTCGGCATCGTCCTTCGACACGCTCTTGGGCGGAATCCGCGCCATGGTCGCGATCGTGGTCTCGATCTCCTTGATGCCGATGGTTTTCTTGCGCTTGTTCTCCGCCACCAGCATCTGCGCCGCGCCTGACTCGTCAATCACGTCGATCGCCTTGTCCGGCAGCTTGCGGTCGTGGATGTAGCGCGACGACAATTGCACCGCGGCCTCGATCGCCTCGTTGGTATATTTCAGCCGGTGGTAGTCCTCGAAATAGGGCTTCAGGCCCTTGAGGATTGCAATCGCGTCCTCCACCGTCGGCTCGTTGATATCGATCTTCTGGAACCGGCGCACCAGCGCGCGGTCCTTCTCGAAGTGCTGGCGATATTCCTTGTAGGTGGTTGAGCCCATGCAGCGGATGGTGCCCGAGGCCAGGGCCGGCTTGAGCAGATTGGACGCATCCATCGCGCCGCCGGAAGTCGCACCCGCCCCGATCACGGTGTGGATCTCATCGATAAACAGGATGGCGCTCGGATGCGCTTCGAGTTCCTTGAGCACCTGCTTCAGCCGCTCCTCGAAGTCGCCACGATAGCGCGTGCCCGCCAGCAGCGTGCCCATGTCCAGCGAGAACACGGTGGCCGCGGACAACACTTCGGGCACTTCGCTGTCGACGATGCGCTTGGCAAGCCCTTCCGCAATCGCGGTCTTGCCGACGCCGGCTTCGCCGACGAACAGCGGATTGTTCTTCTGCCGCCGGCACAGCACCTGGATGGCGCGGTTGATCTCGGAATTCCGTCCGATCACCGGATCGATCTTGCCGTCGCGCGCCTTCTTGTTGAGGTTCACGCAGTAAGTATCGAGCGCTTCGCCCTTTTTCTTGGAATCCTCGTTGCCCTTGGTCTCGGTCTCTTCGTCGACGCCGCGGACGGGACGTGCTTCCGATACTCCGGGCCGCTTTGCTATGCCATGGCTGATATAATTGACCGCGTCATAACGCGTCATGTCCTGCTCCTGCAGGAAGTACGCGGCGTGGCTCTCGCGCTCGGCAAAGATCGCGATCAAAACATTGGCGCCGGTGACCTCCTCACGCCCGGACGACTGGACGTGAATCACCGCGCGTTGAATCACCCGCTGAAAGCCTGCGGTGGGCTTGGCGTCGTCGGCACCGTCCGTCACCAGGTTTTCGAACTCGGTCTCGAGATAGTTGACGAGACTGGTGCGCAGCTTGTCGAGATCGACGCTGCAGGCTCGCATGACGGCTGCCGCATCCGAGTCATCGATCAGCGACAGCAAAAGATGTTCGAGCGTCGCATATTGATGATGACGCTCGTTGGCAATCGCCAGCGCACGATGCAGGGATTGTTCTAGGCTTTGGGAAAAAGTCGGCATTCGCGTCCTCTGTGGCCCCCGCCATCATGATCGCCGCCGCCCGGTCAGGCAACAACAACCTTCGTCATATATAGTTACATCCAATCATGGCGAAAGACCGGTTCCCCCAACCGGACCAGGTCTTACAGGCACGCTCGCGTGATTCTTAAGGATTGCCCGTGCTTATCCGGGTTCGCCCACATTAACCGGCGTTCATCCAACGGGGCCGATGCAAAACTCGTTCCGGTTTTGACGGATCCTGCGCGACGTCACTTCTTTTCCATCACGCATTGCAGGGGATGCTGGTGTTTGCGCGCAAAATCCATAACCTGGGTCACCTTGGTCTCGGCGATTTCATAGGTGAAGATGCCGCACTCCCCGATCCCGTGATGGTGGACGTGCAGCATGATCTTGGTCGCGGCCTCGACGTCCTTCTGGAAAAATTTCTCCAGGACGTGGACCACGAATTCCATCGGCGTGTAGTCGTCGTTCAAGATCAGGACGCGATAGAGATTCGGCCGTTTTGTCTTGGGCTTGACCTTGGCGATCACGGAAGTGGCAGGACCGCCGGTTCCGCCGGCGCGATTTTCATCGTTGCCCATTCGGGGAGAGATTACGCCGGCAGCCGGCAGGGACGGATCAGGTCTGGTTATCAATTGTAACATGGCACAGGCGTTCGAAGTCCCCATGGGAAACTGGGCGGCGACCGGGCGATGTTCTCACATGGGAGCCATCGAACATACCCGGACACTTTCCAGATCGCCGTTCCCGGCCGGCCTGACCCATCAATTGGATCGATAGCCGGAATATGGGTCCGGCTTCGGTTTGCTGCAAGCGCGCAGATTTGGACCGGACGCAGCTTGCGACAGACCGATTCCCGGATCGGCGATGTCCGAAGGTTAATCAATCCCGGCAGGTTTGACAAAGCCAAGGCACGCAGCGCTTCCGGGCTTCGAAACAGGCCGGATTTTGCCGATAGAGGTCCGCAAGGCGCCGTCTCGTGCGTCCACCACGCAGCCGGTTGCGAAATGTTATTCGCGACGAGCCGCGAGGATAGGTATCCAGCCATTCCAGGCAAGAAAAACCCGGCCTGAAAGGCCGGGCCTTTGAATTTCAGGAACCCGCGCTTAGTGGGAGGCGGCGGGCGTATACTTCGCGACAATGCCCTCGAGCGGCTTGAAGGTCTGCCTGGCGAGATCGCCGTAAAGACCTGCGATCTTCTGCGACTCGGCCACGAAAGTCTCGTAAGCCGACCTCGCGAATTCCGTCTGCACTTCGATCGCCTTGTCGAGCGACTTCACGCCGGACAGCTTCTCGACGAATGATTTCGTATCCTCAAAAGATTTCCTGGTGTAGTCGCCATAGGCGCTGGCGATGGCGTGAAAGCCGTTCTGAAGGCTCGCCGCCGATGCGACGGCCGTTTCAAGATGCTCTTTTCCGTACTGCTGAATGTCTTCGACCTTGACCATGGTGGAGTTCCTTTCCCAGACTGATGTCTATCGACCTGCCGGGAGGTCCCAGCCCCCTGACGCATCCCTGCATAGTGCAGCGCACAAAAAAGATCAAGCAACTTGTGCGACGCACAAATTGCTTGTGTTTTCCACCGAATTCCGGAGTTTCGCGCAAGCCTTTCTTAATCTTTTAGAAACCGCGGCCACCTAACCTGATTCCCGGACTTGTCCGATTTCGGACGGGCTCAGAAATCTGTGTGTGTACAGCGTCTTAGCCAGGATAGCGGCCTGGTCAGCCGGCCGAGCGGAATAAGCGCTCAAATTCGGTAACTGAGCAGGGAAACGTCGCCGGCCGTCGGGCATAATTTGGCCTCACGAACCGGTGATCAAGACAGAAATGGGACGGGGAAGTTCATGCTTCGCACAACCTTCGCTTCCTCGCGTGTTTTGCGGGTTTGCTGCTTCGGGTTCGTCGCGGTCACCACCGCGGTCACTTTCACCATCAACACGGCCGAGGCGCGTCGTTCCAGGCATCATCATGTGCGTCACCACGAGACGCATGACAGTTACAGCCCGGCGTTCTCCTCCATCGTCGTCGACGGCAACTCCGGCGCAATTCTTTCGTCGAACAATCCCGACGCAAGCCGCCACCCCGCCTCGCTCACCAAGATCATGACGCTTTATCTGCTGTTCGAACGCCTCGATGCCGGCAAGATGAAGCTCGACACGGAAATGCAGGTGTCGGCGCGCGCTTCCGAACAGGCGCCCACTAAACTCGGATTGCGGCCCGGCCAGACCATCCGGGTCGAAGACGCCATCAAGGGGTTGGTGACGCGATCGGCCAACGACGCCGCTGTCGTGATCGCCGAAGCCGTCGCCGGCGACGAAGATGATTTCGCCAAGCTGATGACCCGCAAGGCGCGCGCGCTAGGCATGCTCAAGACGGTGTATCGCAATGCGTCCGGGCTGCCCGACGACGAACAGGTGACGACGGCGCGCGATCAAGCGACCCTTGGCCGCGCCATCCAGGAGCGCTTTCCACGCTATTATCGCTACTTTTCGACGGTGGCGTTCAACTTTCGCGGCCATTCGATCACCAACCACAATCATCTGCTCGGCAAGGTCGAGGGCGTTGACGGTATCAAGACCGGTTACATCCGCGCGTCCGGCTTCAATCTCGTCACCTCGATGCGCAGGGGCAACCGCCATCTGGTAGGCGTGGTGCTGGGGGGCCGCAGCGGCAGCTCGCGCGATGCCATCATGCGCAACCTGCTTGCGGAAAATCTCGAAAAAGCCTCCACCAGACGTACCGTCGTGGCGATCACCGAACGCAATCCCGTCGATGCCAATGCCGATGTCGCGGAAGCCGAGGCCACGACGCAGCCCGCACAGATGGTTCAGGTCCAGGGCGCCGTCCAGGCCGGTTCGGCTGCACCGGCGCCACGAACCGTGAGCCCGAACGCGACGGCGGCTCTGGCTCAGCCCAAGTCTGCGTCAAAGTTCGAATCCAGGTCGGAATTCAAGCCCGAGCCGGAGCCGCTTACGAGTGGCGTGATTCAAACCCAAGCGATCGCGGCAATCCCCGGTTCGTCCGAGCCGATGAAGCCTGTCAAGGTGAAGACGGTCCAGATCAAGGCGGGACAGGTCAAGCTCGCCTCCGCAAGCCCGGCGCAGCCGGCTACCCCCGCGACCAGCGCAATAGCGGCCCGCGCGGAAGTGGCGGAGACATCGAGTGCGGTAGTCGCCAAGGCAGAAATCGGAAAGGCCGAGACTGGCAAGACCGAAACCGCAAAGGTCGAGACCAGCAAGGTCGAGACCGCCAAGGCCGGCATGCCGCCTCAGCCGGCGAATCACGGCACCGGAAATGGCGTGCTCGGTGTCTTGCCGGCATCGAGCCTGCCACCCTCCTCCCAGGTCATGGCCTACGCCGACCCCTCCGCTCGCGCGCAGCCGCTGCCGCCAACCATTCAGCAAAACGGCGCGGTCAAACCCGAGGCCACCCGCACGGGATGGATCATTCAAGTCGGGGCGCTTGAGACCGAAAGCGAAGCGCGGCAGCGCATCGAGGCCGCGCGCAGCCAGGCCCACGGCCTGCTCAACAGGGCTGATCCCTTTACCGAACCGGTTGTCGCCAAGGGCGACAAAAAGCTGTTTCGGGCCCGCTTTGCCGGCCTCGACCACGACCAGGCCGAAGCGGTATGTCGGATGCTCAAGCGCAGCGACATTTCCTGCATTACCGTTCGGAACTGATCGAGCGAACGGCGAAGTCGGCACATCCGGGTTAAACCCGGATTTTGCAAACTTCTCGTCAAGATTTACCCGTTAAACCTTCAGAGGTGAATGATCGACCACGCCGGACAACGGCGGGCGGCGACTCGGGCGTCAACCGGAAGGAAGCAGCAGCGGCTCGCAATTCACAGCGTTTGATGGCGTGCCGGAGTTAATTGTGATGCGTACGAAGCAAAACCTCCTTGGCCTCGTTTACACGGGCGGCGAGGTACGTCGACCCCCCTTGGTCGGGATGCAGTTTCTTCATGAGCGCGCGGTGCGCCCGGCCGATCTCGTCGCGCCCCGCCCCCGCTTGCAGGCCAAGGATCTGATAGGCCTCCTCGTCCGTCATTTTGCCGCTCGCCGCCGGGCGGCTCTGCCCCCGTGCCGTGTCACCTTGCGCGTTCTGACGCCAGGCGGGAAACCTGCGGTCCAGATAGCTTTCAAGTAGCGGTACGCTTTCGGCGTCCAGGGCCGGGATCATCTCCAATAACTGCGGCAGATCGAATTCCTCCAGGGAATGGCCGGCATTCGGTCCGGCCACGATCTGGCCCGAAAGAGAGCCGCTGTCATGATCGAGCGTCATATCGAAAAACCGGGAGCGCACGCGTGAGGTTTGCCCGGGCGAACGCTGTCCGCCGCCGAACAGTCCGCCGATACTGGAAAAGCCCGACGCTCCGAACGGCGACCAGCCCAACAGCCCGGCACCAAAGATACCGAGCGGGATCGCGACGGCGAGTTCGCCCTTGATGCCGGTAAAGGCGGCGACCGCGAGCGCGACCACACCGCCACTGATCTTGATCGCGCGGGCTAGCACAACCGGATTGGCTGCGCGAAACATCTGCAGCAGCGCATAGAGAAGGATAACGGCGACGACACCGGCGATCAGGGTAGGCATGGCTTCAATATAGTGCGATCGGCTGCAAAAAGCATGCTGGTTTGATCTGCCAGGGAGATTGGCGGTCACGAAAGCCCGGTGGCGTTGCCAGCGTGGTGCGATTATTCTTGTGAGCCGACGGCAGCGGATAGCGATGGAGCGCGACGATGGCAGCGCAGGGATTGACGACCATCAAGAGCAGCCACGGACCCCAAGATACCATGAGCAGGCTCGAGGCCGCGGTAAGGGCAAAGGGCATGACGGTGTTTGCGCGGATCGATCACTCGGCCGGCGCATCGGCGGTCGGTCTGTCGCTGAACCCGACGGAAGTCCTGATCTTTGGCAATGCAAAGGGCGGAACGCCGCTGATGCAGGCGGTCCAGACCATCGGGATCGACCTGCCGCTGAGGGCGCTGGTCTGGCAGGATGCGTCCGGCGAGACCTGGCTTTCCTACAATGATCCGGCGTGGCTTGCGAAGCGGCATGGGCTCAGCGGGACGGAAGCGCCGATCGGCAACCTGACCGCCGCGCTGGATGCGGTCGCGAGGGCGGCAGCAGTCGGGTGACCTCAACCCGATACTTCTCGCTTCAGCCATTTCTCGCTTCGGCCGCCCGCCGGTCGCAGCGATATCCAGATTACTTCATCTGGCCGAGCAACCTGGCCGCGCCGCTTCCGCTCTTCGACAGCCGCAGCAGCGCCTCGCGCCCACCGGCCGCATAGGCCGCCGCCGCGCGCAGCAACTCGCGCAACTGCGCCGCCGCACCTGGATCGAACCTGCACCATGCGCCACCCGTCAGGCGCGCGATTTCCCGGAACGCCTGTTCGGCGGTCGCATCATGTCCCTCCTGAAACATGAACACCGGCACCTTGAGCAGGCCGAGTTCGCCCGCCTTCACGCAGAGGTCGTCGACCCTCTCCTCCATCGCGTCGCCGACAAACACCACCGCCCGTACGCCGGAGGCGACAGCCTCGCGACGGGCTTCCGACAGCACCTTGCCGATCTGGGTATTGCCGCCGCGGCAATCGATCTTGCCCATCAGCTTCGCCAATTGGGCACTGTCTGAAATCCACCCGGTCGCGCGGCATTCATCGAGGCCGCGATAATAGACGAGGCGGATATCCAGACTGCCAAGTGCCGCCGCCTCGCGAAACATGTCGGCTTGCAGCGCGCAGGCCATATCCCATGTCGGCTGCCGGCTCATGGTGGCATCGAGCGCGAATACCAGCCGCCCCCTGCTACCTGCCGCGTGCGGCGACATCGCTCTCGCCTTGGCGACGAAAGCGGCAATGTCTTCCGAAGCCGACGGCCTGGACTGCGGCAACGAACCGGTCTTGCCACCTTCGGACATCTTGTCGGTAGATTTCGGTTTAATGGGTTCGCCGGACATGAAAGCTCGCGAGCTGGCTGCAAGCCATATGTGGGCCGCGACCCCAAATCGGTCAATGCGCTGCCAAAGTCACACTTAAGCGGACCTTATCGCGGGCGCGGGCAATCGTCGTCAGTTTCGGGAGACCGGTGCATGGGAAGCAGCCGACCCGGCCTCGGTCATTGCCGGTGGGCCTTTGATGTCCACCGGCCTGAGCGGGCTGTCATCGTCAAGGAATTTGTCGAGCATGCCCTGGATCGATGCCTTTGCCTCGTCCGGGCCGGTATCGCGCATGTCGTTGTGCTGGAACGCGGTCCGGACCACCGTGATCCCTGCCTTCTCACAGATTGCGTCGTCGGGAACGACGCCGGGGTCGGGCTTGAAGACCGGATCCTTCGAGCGGAACGAGAGGATCTTGAATTTGCCGTCGGTCATGAACGGCACGCGCAGATTGTCGAGCGTCACGACCTTCTTGATCCGATCGGGATACAGCTTGGCGAAGTACATCGAAATGTCACCGCCGTTGGAATGTCCTACCATGGTCAGGTGATCGTAGTCCGCGTTCGGCTGGACCTTCTTCAGTTCGTCGATGGCAAAACGAATATTGGCGATGCTGCGCTGATATTGCGGCAGACGGCCGACATACGGTTCGCCTATTTTCGTCACCAGGGGAGCGTCGGTCGCAAGATCGTGCTGGATGCTGGCCACCATATAGCCGCGGGCGGCAAAGACGTTCGCCAGAAATGAGTACTCGGTGAATCTGACGGTGTTGCCGTGATTGAGGATCGCCACCGGCAACTTGATCATGCCGGCGTTCGCCTGCAATTCCCTGTCGCGCCGTACGGCGACGTCAATCTCGACCGGACGGTTGCCGCGCGCCGGGTCATTGAACATCAACGTCTCGTGCCTGATCGCCCATTTGCTGGCGCTGAAATAGGCGACCGTAACAAGGGCAGACAGTGAAAGCAGAACGGCAATTCCACGTTTCATATTCGTCCTCGGCATAACCGCCTCAATGGTCCGAGTTGCATCCCGGGACTCTGCGGTTTCTCGTTCGTAATTATAGGTCACAGCGTCGTGACAGGAAGACCAAATATTGTGACTTGGCCGCCTCATCATTGTGCGGTGCACCCGATCGTTATGGAGAGGTCCAACCCGAGAATGGCGCCAGAGCCTCCCCACGATTGGACGCCGGACGGCAGGGGCGGGTTCGGAGCTTGGGCAAAGGCCCTCTGAAAACAGCGGCCTTGCAAGAACGGACTACCGGTGCGGGGCTTAGCCGGCCCGACAGTAGCATCTTACCGGAAGGTTTAGGCGCCGAGGATGTCGTGGATTTCCAGCGGCTTGTCGACCTGGGTGAACCATTCGGCGCGGTTGGCCGCGCGGCGACGCCCGCGCTCGTCGAGCGGCAACTTCAGCTGGCGCAGCAGGCTGGTGACTTCCTCGCGCGCCGTCACATGGCCCATGTTCGGGCGCGTGCCGAGGGTTGCCTCGTCGAGGTCGTCCAGCGCGGTCAGGCCGCGCGGAAAGAATTCGCGGTAAACGACACGTTCGGCAAAGCCGTCAATCGAGCGGAAGCCGAGCCGCAGCGACAATTCATTGAGTCCATCGGCGACAAGCTGCTTGTTGCGCGATCCAAGCATCGACAGCCGGTTGCGCACGACGATCCAGTCGGTGCTGGCGCCATCGACCTGCCGGCGCTTGCGCCGGGTGTCGCGCACCATCTCCGCATAATGGCTCTCGCCGGTGACAGAATAGTTCTCTGGGTCGACGGTGCCGAGAACGTCGAAATCGAGGAAGCTGTCATTGATCGGGGTCACCAGTGTATCGGCCATCGAGTGCGCCAGCCGCATCAGATAGCTGTCGGAACCGGGGGTATCGATAACGATAAAATCAAAGGTCTGCTCGACCGCGCCCACCGCGTCGGCAAATTGCTGGAACTCGGACGACTCATTGTCGGCGATCTGCATGGTCTCGCCCATCTTGATGCAGCGATGGACCGGAAGTTCGAGATCAAGACCCGTGCGGTTTGCCCAGGCGCGGCGGTTGTTGATGTAACGCGTGAAGCTTTGCTGGCGGCAATCGAGATCGATCGTGGCAACGCGCTGGCCGGCTTTCATCAGCGCGACGGCGATATGCAAGGCGGTGGTGGATTTGCCCGAGCCGCCCTTCTCGTTGCCCAGCACAACGACGTGAGCCGAGCCGGATTGACCCTGACTAGTCTGCACCAACATGCTTCGACCCCCCGTTGGATATCTTCAAATTACGCGCGACTGCGGTCAAGTTAAATGCGCACTCGTTCTCTCAAATCGCGATCCGGTGTGCCTTTATGATGAATCGCCCGCACCGCACGGTACGCCGGCGTTGGACTGCACGATTCGGCGCGTGGTTATCAACGCCGGCTTGTCCCGTCGGGATGCTGGCCTGCTTGGCGGCACGGCATCTGCCTTGATAAGGTCGGCGTGCTGCCGCAATGGCAGACACCGCCGACTTCCCGACCTCACAGATCGAGCCCCGATGTCGCCAAGCCCCATGATCGTCCGCACAATCCCCGCGTTACGTCGCGCTCTCGATGGCCTTCGTGCGCGAAAGGCCTTGATCGCGCTGGTGCCGACCATGGGAGCACTCCATGACGGCCATGTGTCGTTGGTTCGGTTGGCGAAGCGCCGCGCCCGCAGGGTTGTGGTGTCGATCTTCGTCAACCCGACCCAGTTTGCCCCGTCGGAGGATTTCGGATCTTACCCGCGCACCTGGAAGGCCGACGTCGCCAAGCTCGCAGCCGAGGACGTCGACCTGATCTGGAATCCCGACGTCAAGACGATGTACCCGGAGGGCTACGCCACCCGCATTCTCACCGAAGGGCCGGCCACTGCCGGACTTGAGGATCGCTTCCGGCCGCACTTCTTTGGCGGGGTCACCACCGTGGTCTGCAAGCTGTTTACGCAAATCCGGCCGGATTTCGCGATCTTCGGCGAGAAGGACTTTCAGCAACTGCGTGTGGTGACGCGGATGGCCGGGGATCTTGACCTCGGCGTCAAGGTGATCGGTTCCAGAACCGTACGCGAACGCGATGGGCTCGCGATGTCGTCGCGCAACGTCTATCTGTCGCCTGAGGAGCGGGGCGCCGCGCCGATTCTATTTCGTGCCATGAAAGAAAGCGCCCGCCGCCTGCGCGCGGGCGATGACCTGGAAGCCGCCATGGCCGGCGGCCGGGAACTGGTCACCGGCGGCGGGTTCACCGTGGATTACTTCGAGGTCCGGCACGCCGAAACGCTCGCCCGCGTGACTTCTGCCAACGACGGACCGCTGCGGATCCTGGTCGCGGCCAAAATCGGCAAAACCCGCCTGATCGACAATATGGCGGTTTGAAGATTTAAATTTGGCTGGACCTACAGCAGCCCGAGATCGCGCAATTCGCGTCGCATCGGCTCGGGCATCGCGGCGACGCTGGCGGCTGCTGCCTTGCCGAGATCGGGCGGAGCGGCATCCTCGGTGAAGTATCGCCAGCCCTGGAATGCGCGCATCGGCCGCGGTGATACTGCGACCACCTTGGGCTGCATCACCAGACGACATCGCCCGATGCCGTCGCGATCGCGGAAGGGTTCGATCGCGATGAGTTTTTCGCGGGCGGCAATTTCACCGCGGATGACCCAGAAAAGTGAACCACCCGCGAGAAGTTCCTCGGCGCGCTTGGGCGTCATCCGCGTGATATGAATATGGTGAGGCGGCAGGCCTTTTTTCCTGGCCGCCTGAATACGCTCGGCGACCCAGCCTTTGAGTTCCTTCACCGACTCGCAGCCGACGGCAAGCTTGATGAGATGAAGCGGCATGTTTTCGAGGTTAGCGATCAGCGCCGGCTTTTGAAAGGCTCAATTATTCGAGGCTGACGGAGCAGCAGCGGTCGCTGGCGCGAGCGAGACTGGCGCGGGGGTGCGCGCAGGTTTCGGGGCCGGCTGCTTCTTGGCCGCCGCCAGCGTGGGCGACGACGCCGCAGCCGGGCGCGCTGACGGCAACGGCGCATTGGTGGCCGGCGTGGCTGTACGGGCAGATGATGTCGCAGTCACGCCGGGCTCCGGCGTCATGATGCTGACCGGCGGGGTGGAGGCTGCACTTGGAAATTCGGCATTGGTAGGCCTGCCCGTCGGCACGCCCGGGACCAGCGCCGCGACCGGCGCTACCGCGGGCACGGGCGGCGTATTCCACGTCGGCGCGTATCGCGCGATCAGGCCGTCATAGACCCGCTCATCCATGTTGGCCACGATCTGATGGCGGTCGGTCAGCGCATCGAACGCCGCGCAGTCCGACGGCGTGCAATGGTCGCGCACGACCAGTACGTAGGCCATTAGCCCATATCGGTCGTGCTCGACCGCATGGCGCAGCGCCTGCAGCTCGGGTGTGATGATTTTGTTGGCGGCCGTCACGTCACCCAGGGCTGTCAGCCGGGTGATCTGCGAAGCCGCGTAAGATAGTGCCGCGGCAGCCGACTCAGCGGAGCCGAACAATGTCCTCTCGCAAGAGGTCAGAACCGTCTCTCCGGCCAGATCGTCCACACACGACAACGCTGGCAGGCCAGCGATCATCGGCGGAGACGATCGGGTTTCCGCGCTCATGCCAGCGCCGCCGGAACCGAATCCGCGGATTGTGGCGGTAACCGCAATACCAACTGCGAGCAGCGCGATGATCGTCAAGGCGCCGTTGGCAACCGACTTCTCGGCGCGCACCAGCGTGATGATGACGATAACCCCGAAAAATCCCGCCGCGGCCAATGTCAGCCACGTCGGAAAGGTCGGCGAACGCCAGATCTGATCGAGCGAGTTGGCCCAAGCCCAGTTCATGCGCGATGTCCCTCAACGCAGCATAGAAAACATTCGGCGAAATTGGGTGCTGATGCTTTCGCAGTCAGCCTTTCGCAGCATGATTCTGCGAACCGGGCCTTTTGACGGCGGGCGAAATGGAATCCATTTCACCCTCCCGTTGCGCACAACTTTAGGAAATGGCGAGCTGACTTTCCTTGGCCACCCGTTCGAACGCTTCGGTCGAGTTCTTGATCCGGTACTGGCAGTCGTCGCCATCGGTCGGAAGTAACCGGATCACCTCATAGGTGCCGCTCGCGGCCGGCCGTGCGACATTGCTGGCCGTAAAATAGACAGTCTCTCCAACGTTGTATTTATGCTTCAACGCCATCTCCATCACGCGAAAACGTCGGCCCGGCCCACGGTCCCGCCTGCCTGGGCCGACTGAAAAACAGCGGCTGTATAGCATGGGCCAGGTCTTCTTGGCCAGTTACATCCGCGTAGGAAATGCGATTATTTTGCTGGTTTCTCAGTAGGATAAACGTCAATGGCGGGTTCCGGACAAATCCGACGGGTGTCGCGTGGAACCGGGCCCCTTTTACCGTTCGAACGGGGCCGACCAAGCTGCAGGTTCCCCGCAAAAAGCCACACTCCTCCTCCGGCCAAAGGCCTGGAACGCCTTGCGAAGGTAAACCCGCGGCGTCCAAGCTGATCCGCGCGACCTTCAGGCAGTATGGGGCAGCTTGCCGTCCGGACTGGCGTGATCCACCGCTTTGGGAAGTTGCTGCGCCAAGATCTGGGCGAGCTGATCGACCGGAATATTGAACCGCGCGGCCAGTTGCTTGACGGTGTCGCTGCCCAACACCTGCTGCAACTGCTCCGCCGTGATCGGCAGGTTCTGGCCGTTGCCGATCCACGACTTGACCTGATCGCCCAGGCCCGCCTGCTGCAGTTTGGCAACAATCGCCGAGAGCCCGCCTTGACTGCCGTTGCCGAGCACTTCGCTCAATACGACCGGCAGCACCGCGCTCTCGAGCTGACCGAGTGCGCTCTTGAATGCGGGTGAATTTTCCAGTGAATCGAAAATACCCATGGTCATACCCCTTACTGATGCGCGAAGTCGGTCTTGAGATTCAGACCGCTTTCGCTGGCTGCCGTCAAGGCGGGAAGCGTCCAAAAATCCGCTGTTCGCGGGCTCACGCTGTCTCGAATCTGTCAATCACCAGCGTTTCGGCGAGGCCTGCACTGGTCCATTCCTGGAAGGCCGGCAAGGCCATCATCGCGTCCATGTAGCGCTGCACCTCCGGCGTCGCCGCAATCGCGTAAGTACGAAAGCGATGCACCACTGGCGCGAACATGGCGTCCGCCCCGCTAAAGGCACCGAACAGGAACGGCCCGGACTGGCTGAAACGCGCGCGGCAGTCGGACCAGATCTCCTGAATACGCGCAATATCGGCGCGGGCTTCGGCCGACGGTTTGATGGAACTGACTGGCCGATGCAGGTTCATCCCGCATTCGTTGCGCAACGCCGCGAACCCCGAATGCATCTCCGCCGAGATCGAACGCGCATGCGCCCGCTGCGCCCGATCCTCGGGCCACAACCGCTTTTCCGGGAAACGCTCGGCGAGGTATTCGACGATGGCCAGTGAATCCCAGATCGTGACATCGTCATCGATCAATACCGGCACCTTGCCCGAGCGAGTGACATCGAGAATCCGCTTTTTGCCGGCTTCGCCGGTATAGAGCGGGATAAAAATCTCCTCGAAGGCGATGTTGTTGGCGCGAAGCGCCAACCATGGCCGCATCGACCACGATGAATAATTCTTGTTGCCGATCACGAGCTTCAACGCCATGCGAAACGATCTCCCTATTCGGTACGTCATAATGCCACGGCGTCCGGCGAGCATTCAAGGCGCGCCCGCATCGTCGTGCCAATTGTCGCGATCAACCGTGCGTGGCATCACCGGCCTGAAGGGGGCTAACGCATAGGCGCCTACCGGCACTTTGGGAAATCAAATATGTCGCGCTGATCTCAATCCCACTTCGGCGCGAAACCGTAATCGGTGAGCCGGCCCTTGGCGCTTCCCATCAGGGAAATCTGGCTCATCTCATCATCCGACAGCTCGAAGTCGAATATCTCGATGTTTTCGGACAGCCGCTCGATCTTTGAGGTTCGCGGTATCGCTGCAACATTCTGTTGCACGAGCCAGCGCAGGCAAACCTGGGCGGCGGTCTTGCCGTGGGCTTGCCCAATCCGCGCCAGCGTCGGATCGTTCTTGATCCGGCCCTTCGCAACCGGACTATAGGCGACAACGGCCATGCCGTGGCGTGCACAGGCCTCCAGCACTTTGGACTGGTCGAGATAGGGATGATATTCGACCTGATCGCACGCTAAAGGTTCCGGGCACAAAGCTGTCGCCTCCTCGATCAACGCCACGGTGAAATTGGAGACGCCGATGTGTCGCGCCATGCCGAGCTTCTTGACGTGCGCCAGCGCGCCGAGTGTCTCGGTAAGCGGCACCTGCGGATTGGGCCAGTGCAAAAGCAGGAGATCGACTTCGGAAAGGCGCAGCTTGGTCAGGCTCTCCTTGGTGGAGCGCTCCAGATCGTTCGGAGCGAAATGGGTGGTCCAGACCTTGGTGGTGACGAACACGTCGTCGCGCCGGACCCGCGAGGCGCGCAGGCCGTCACCGACCTCGCGTTCGTTCTCATAGACCTGGGCGGTGTCGATATGACGATAGCCGAGCTTGAGCGCCTGCTCGACAATACGCGCACAGATGCGCCCGCGCAGCTCCCAGGTGCCTAGCCCGATCGCGGGGATCCTAGCGCCGTTGGCCTCGACGATTTGCATGGCGGCAACTCAAAGCAAGTTTTGCCCCATTATGTCCCCGCGGCGTCGTGCTGCCAACCAGCGCCGCGCCGGATCGAGGCCCTGCGAACAAGCCGTTTTCTCAATCAAGCCATTTTATTGATCAAGCCATTTTCTTGATCAAGCCTTGGCCAACGCGGAAAACACCGTCTCCGGGGCGTGGGCGATAACGGCGAGAAGGGCGCGCGCCGGCCCTCGTGGCAGGCGTTTGCCCTGCTCCCAGTTGCGAATGGTTTCGACGGGAACGCCGAGCCGGCTGGCGAATTCCAGCTGGGTCAGGCGGGCGCGGCGGCGAAGATCACGAACCGCGGGAGCAGTTTCCGCGGGCGCGGCAGATGGCGCCACCGGGGAAGTCATCGGGGGTGCCAGAGCCATCGCCGGAGCGAGCGGAAATTCCCGCCCATCCCGTAATTCGACAATCCGTCCGTCCGCTTTCAGCCGCAGGCGCTGCATGTTCCACTTGATTTTCAAGGTGCGATCCGGGAATCACGTTTGCCGATCGCACGCGCCAATAGTCGGCGATGCACATTAAGGCTTGATTAACGATACGCGGCCCCACCGTGCACGGCTATCACCGATTTGGACGCTGACTTGGACGCTCAATGAATGTGCTGACGGCAAGCGTTGTTTTTACGCTGGCGGGAATCGTGGCAGCGACGGCTGCAGACTGTCCGCGCCAGGGGACGCTCGGTACATCGCGCGTTCTCAGCGTCGATGCCGCCACCACGCCCCGGGTCGGCCTGAAGAGTTTTCCGCAGACGCTACCGCTCAGGGATCACGAGGTAGTCCTGACCTTCGATGACGGGCCCTGGCCGCCCACGACCACGCGGGTGCTGGCGGCCCTTTCCCATGAATGTGTCCACGCAACGTTTTTTGTGATCGGAAAATCTGCCTCAGAACATCCCGAGCTGGTGCGCAGGATCGCGGCGGAGGGCCACACCATCGGGCATCACACCTGGTTGCATCGCAGCCTGATGCGGATCAAGCCGAGAGAGGCCGCGGAGGAGATCGATCACGGCATCTCGGCGATCGAGTTGGCCTTGCACGGGGTTGCGACCACCACCCCAAGCACGCCGTTTTTTCGCTTTCCCGGCTTTGAGACCACGCCGGCGGCACTCGATCTTCTGCAATCGCGCGGAATTGTGGTGTTCGGCGCCGATTTTTGGGCCAGCGACTGGAATCCGATGACGCCAAAAGGGGAACTGAACCTGATCACCGACCGGCTGAAGGCCGCCCGAAAGGGCGTCATCCTGTTCCATGACACGAAAGCCCGGACCGCAACTATGCTGCCTGCGTTCTTGCGTTATCTCAAGGACAACGACTATCACGTGGTCCATGTGGCACCGGCTGCACCGGATGCAGCCAGCTCCAACTGAACCCGAAATCCCTGTGAACGTTATGCAATTAAGGCCGCATTCACGTCGCAATATGTAATGATGGCTTCGATTGGGCATGCATAACGGTGTTGTCTTCATGAGCAGTTTGCTGGGCATCCGGATCAGGCCACGGGCGGCGCTGACCTTTGCGCTGCTTGCCTGGATCGTCGCACCGGCCGCGTTGGCTGCGGACTGCCCTGGCCATCCCAACGCGCTCGGAACCTCACGAACGCTGGTGGTCGATCCGAAGGAGCATCCCTGGCTCGGCATCATGCAGTATCCGGAGACATTGCCGCTTGCAGATCATGAGGTGGTGCTGACGTTCGACGACGGACCGCTGCCGCGCAACAGTAACAAGATTCTGGAAATTCTCGCCTCGCAATGCGTGAAGGCGACCTTTTTCACCATCGGGCGCATGGCACAGGCCTTTCCCGAAGGCGTGCGCAGGCTCCGTGATGCCGGCCATACCATCGGCACCCACACCCAGGATCATCCGCTCAGCATGAATCGCATGTCGATCGAGCGCGCCAGGCAGGAGATCGACGACGGGATTGCGTCGGTGAAAGCAGCCCTCGGAGATGACGCGGACGCCTCGCTGGCTCCGTTCTTTCGTATCCCCGGGCTGCTACGCGCCGATATTGTCGAGGAATATCTGGCGGCGCAGGGCATCCAGATCTGGAGCGCCGATTTTCTGGCAGACGATTGGCGGCATATTTCCTCCTCGCGCGTGTACGACCTCGCGATGAAGCGGCTCGAGGCGAGGGGAAGAGGGATTCTGTTGCTTCACGACATCCAGGCGCGAACCGTCGCGGCATTGCCGAGGATCCTGAGTGAACTGAAGGCGCGCGGCTATCACATCGTCCACGTGGTGCCGGCGACCGCGGAGCAGCCGGCGACGGCGACGGAGCCGGAGCAATGGCGGTCGCACCCGTCGTCCGAAGACGTTGCGCAGTGGCCCAAAATCCCCAATTTCATTTTCGCTGACGCCGGCGCCCTTCCCGCGCCCTCGCTGTCGGATTTCGACCTGGTCGATGCTCGGCCGATCGCGCTTGGCGAACCGTTCGATCGCCCAAGGCGGCCTGCGCACGGCGTTCCACTTCCGAGCGAGGTTCCCTGGCCCCCGCTATCCGAGTTTCCGCTTCAAAATGCCGCCGCAACCCTGCCCGCGCCGGCGCGGAGCCTTTTCGAAATGCGGGCCGGGTTGCACGTCGCCCTGCATGGTGCTCCATCCCCGCGTCACGCGGAACAAGCCGGATCGAGCGATCATCAAACTGATACGAAGGTGTTTTCTGCCGATACAGGTGATTCGCGACGTGCCACCCACAACAAGCTTCGTATCGGGCGAAGCCTCGGGCGCAACCGGCACCACGGCGCGTCCAGGGTTGCCGGACGCGAAATCCGTCCCGCAGCAACTGCCCATCGCGGCCCGCAGAAACATTTGGTGCAGGTCAAGAAGAGAAATGTGTGACGCCTAATCCGTCACGATCTTCGACACGCACAACAGGACGATCAGGGCAAGAAACAACAGGTCGATATAGGCTTTCATTTCGCCGGCGTGACGCAGGGCTGCAACATCGGTGACGGTCTGCTTGCGCTGCGCCGATGCCGCAGGCCCCTCCCCGGCCAATCCCGAAAGACGGCGCGCTTCACCCTCGAGCCGCTCGATGCGCTGAAAGAAATAAAACGATCGCAGCGCCGAGGCCGCGCGCATCGCAGCATAGACCAGCACGAGTATCGCGACGATCGCACGCTGCTGATACTTCTCCAGGAAATTCAGGCTGTAATAAACCAGCGCCAGAAATATGAAATTGGAGAGAAACCGATAGCCGTAGCTCAGAAATTGCATGCGCGCGTCCCCATCCCCAGTAAGCTTGGCTTTCTTGATCGAGCACTACTCGAAAGATTCTGTCATCTGGCCGAAAACTGCCAGGCTCGGTCCAGCGTCCCTCCCTACGCCTCGGCAGTTACAGTGAGGCGACGATCCCGACATCGCATCGAATGCCGATTGCGGCCCCCGCGGGAATTGCTGCTGTACCGGCAGCCGATTGCCCATTCACGTCCGCGCCTTCCCCGGAGCGCGGCATTCCAAGGATTTCTGGTGCGCTCGGAGGGACTCGAACCCCCACGATTTTACTCACTGCCACCTCAAGGCAGCGCGTCTACCAATTCCGCCACGAGCGCGCGTGTCGCCTTTAGCAAAAGAGATTTTGAAGTTCAATAGGTTAGCATGGTCGTTTCGTCTGTAAACAGAATGCGATCATGAGAACAATTAAGGATTTGGCCCGTAAACTGGACCGAAATAAAATTTGAAAAATGGCCGATTTGTCGTGTTTTGGCGTGTTTCGATGAATTGGGCTTTCTGATTTCAAAACAAAGGGCGCTGCAACAACACCGCGCCCGCTCGTCTCGAAACCGTCTAAAATGACTACGCGGCTAACACTTAGCAGGACGCAGGTGACGAGGGGTGAAATGCGCAAAGGTTGGAGCCAAACTGAACTCGCCATGCACGCCGTCCTGCAATCTAAGGGAGCTTCTGGACGTGCTCTCGTATCGAATTATGAGCGGGGTCGGATATTTCCGAATCCCTTCCATTTAAAAGCGATATCGGCAGCTCTTGGCGTCCAGCCGGAGGCCGCCGCCAGATTTTGAGATTCCGACAGTGCAAATTGAGACGAGGGACTTGGGGGACGGCATGATGCTGTTGCGCGTCAATCAACCGGTTGAGTGGAAAGTCGGAATCAAGATCTTAGAGCTATTGCGCGG
>Ga0210405_10001664_pt1 | contig 24687 bp, 19 predicted proteins | sample IncBWH11MmetaG_FD_155492 | JGI IMG/M metagenome (GOLD analysis project Ga0210405, IMG submission 155492) | Forest soil microbial communities from Barre Woods Harvard Forest LTER site, Petersham, Massachusetts, United States - Inc-BW-H-11-M | ecosystem: Environmental > Terrestrial > Soil >... | reverse complement strand
AGACCGTGAGAGCGGCACAGGTAACCGCGACCAGCGCTTCCATCTCCACGCCAGTTTGCGCCGCGGCGGTTGCCCGGGACTGGAGTTCCACTCCATCTTTGCACAGGCGGGGGGTCACATCAATGTGGGTGAGGGGGATGGGATGACAAAGAGGTATCCACTCGGCGGTGCGCTTGGCGGCTGCGATACCGGCGATCCGCGCGATTTCGAGGGGATTGCCTTTGGGATTTTTCAGGCTGCGGACGGCGCGCAGGACTTTCGGAGACATGCGGACGAAGGCGTGGGCTACGGCGGTGCGGGTGGTAACGGCTTTGGTGGAGACGTCGACCATGCTGACTTCGCCGCGGGTGGTGTAGTGAGAGAGTTTTGGCAAATCGTCCTCGTAGCAACGGCCCGCCCTGAAAAAAACCATTCGGGATACAAAATGCGCACCTCGGAAGGCGGCCCTATAAAAACACAGGAATTAGATTACGTCGAGGCGCGGCAGAACGGAAACTTTCTCTCCCGCGGGAATGTCCTGGCGGTCAGCCGGAACGACGATGAAGCAGTTTGCGTGGGTAAGTGCGGCGATGTCGCCAGAGCCTTGCCAGGTAAGCGGCTGGACTTCGGGAGAGATGCCGGTCCATTCGAAATGAGCGGGAAGGAAGTGGGTGAGTCCCGGTTTTTCGTGAAGCGTTTTGGTGAGGTTGGCTTCGAGAAGCGGCAGAGGACGCGGGCGGGCGCCGCCGAGCACATCGATTGCGGGCGTGACGAAGAGTTGGAAGGTGACCATGGTGGAGACGGGATTGCCCGGTAGGCCGAAGACAAAGGTGTCGCGGCAGCGGCCGAATACGGCGGGCTTCCCTGGGCGAATGGCGACGGCGTCGAAATAGAATTCAGCGCCGAGGGATTTCAGTACGGTTTCGACGAGGTCGTATTTGCCCATGGAGACCCCGCCTGAGAGAACCAAGATATCTTCCTTGAGTCCGAGTTCGATTTTGGCGCCGAGGTCGTCGACGCGATCAAGGGCGTTGCCTAGCGGAACGGGTTCGCCGCCGGCGAGGCGGACTTGCGCGGCAAGGGAGGCGCTGTTGCTGTTGCGAATGTGAAAGGGGCCGGGTTTTTCGGTGATGGGGACAACTTCATCGCCGGTGGAGAGTATGGCGACGCGCGGACGACGGGCGCAGAGCAATTCCGCGGCGCCGACTTGCGCGGCGAGGGCGAGTTCGGCAAAGCCGAGGCGGAGGCCCGGCTTGAGGGCGATATCGCCGGAACGGGCTTCGCTTCCCTTTTTCACGATGTTTTGGCCAGAGTTGGTCGCGCGCTGGAAGGTTACATTTTCTCCGGCGCGGTCGGTGAATTCGATCATGACTACCGCGTCGGCGCCTGCGGGTACGGCGGCGCCGGTCATGATCTGGACGCAGGAGCCGGGAGCGAGCGGCTGTGTGACGGAGTCGCCTGCTTTGATTTCGCCGACGCAGCGGAGGGTTGTACCTTTGACGGCGTCGGAGGCGCGAGCGGCGTAGCCATCACGAGTGGAGCGGTCGAAGGGAGGATAATCGCGGTCGGAACGGATTTCTTGAGCGAGGGCGTCGCCGAGAGCGTCTGAAAGGTTCTTTTTAGAGACGTTGCGTGGGTGAGAGATGACGTGCGGCGTGGTTTTTTGGATGACGACTCTGCGAGCATCTTGGAAGGAGAGCATTAAGGCGTCCTTGAGAATCGAAGACCAGTCATTGTAACGCGAGATTGAAGTGGAGGGACTTTGGGATGAAGAAACACTAGGAAAGAAGGAGTGCCGAGGGAGGTTGGTTGCCCTTTGGTTGTAAGAGACCACGCTCACGTTTTGTCGGCGGGCGGCGTCAGATCGAACTGAGAGTTAGAGCCAGCGGGCGAGGAGAGTGCCGGGCTGGATGATGGTGGCGTCGCGCTCTGGGCCGGTGGAGATCATGCCGATTTCTACCTGGAGGTAGTCGGAAACGAAGCGGAGGTAATCCATCGCAGCTTTGGGAAGCTTGGCGGCATCTTTGAGGCCGTAGGTAGATTCGCACCAGCCGGGGAGCGTTTTGTAGACGGGCGTGACCCGCTCGTACACCTCGGCGGAGGCAGGCATTTCGTGGATAGGCGAGCCTTTGTAGGTGTAGCCGACACCCACCCGGATTTCGCGCTGGGTGTCGAAGACGTCGAGCTTGGTGACGACGAGCGAATCGATCCCGTTGATCATTTTAGCGTAGCGGAGTTCGGCAAGGTCGAGCCAGCCGCAGCGGCGCGGGCGTCCGGTGACGGCACCAAATTCCTTGCCTCGCTCGCGAACTTCCCGGGCTTCCAGGTCGGGCATTTCGGTGGGGAAAGGACCGCCGCCGACGCGCGTGGTGTAGGCCTTGGAAATGCCGAGGACGTGGCGAATCTTGGTGGGAGGGACGCCTGTACCCGTTGTGGCGCCTCCGGATGTGGCGCTGGAGGAGGTGACGAAGGGATAAGTGCCGTGGTCAATGTCGAGCATGGTGCCCTGGGCGCCTTCGAAGAGGACCGACTTGCCTTCGTCGAGGGCGCGATTAGCTAATTCGGCGGTGTCGCAGATGTAGCCTTTGATTTTTTCACCAAGGCGGAGAGTCTCTTCGACTTCGTGCGAGAAATCCACGTTTGCGCCATAGGCTCCCTGGGCGATGCGGTTTTTCTCGGCGACGACGCGGGCGGCCTTTTCGCGAAAAAGAGCGGGATCGAGCAGATCCACCATGCGCAGGCCGCGGCGGGCCATTTTGTCTTCGTAGGCAGGACCGATGCCGCGCGAAGTAGTGCCGATTTTATTTTCTCCACGGGCGGATTCGGCGGCTTTGTCAAGTTCGCGGTGGTAAGGAAAGATCAAGTGCGCGCGATTGCTGACGTGCAGGCGGCCCGCGACGCTGAGGTGGGCCTTTTCGAGCATTTCGATTTCGTTGACAAGGGCGGAGGGGTCGACGACGACTCCTGGGCCGATAATCACGTGCTGCTTGGGGCGAAGGATGCCGCAGGGAATGAGCTGGAGAACGTAGCGGTCCTTACCAATGATGACGGTGTGGCCTGCATTATGGCCGCCGGCGACGCGCGCGATATAATCAAACGACCCCGCCAGATAGTCGACTACTTTGCCTTTGCCTTCATCGCCCCACTGCGCGCCAACCACGACGACCGATTTCATTCGAAGATTCTCCTGGACCCAACTACAGGAACACGAGATTTGCAGTTAATCTCCCGGCAGGACACACGGGTCCTCAGTGCAAAATCCGCGCGACACACCAATTTGAAATCGTACGATGGGCAAGTGTGGAAGGCAAGCGAGTAGTCGGAAGGAAAAATTCGGTGTTTGGGGATAGGTTGCAGGGACCAACGGAAGATCACACGTCATGTAAGTAGTTGATTCGTCCAGCCTCTTACTGCGTCATAGTAGCTGGTTTTATGGGGTATTTTAGGGGTTTTGTTCTCATTTCTCAGAAAACTAACGAAAAATAACAGGTTCGAGGCTCCAACTGTTCAAGTCCAAACTTGAGAACAGAACGATAAAAAGCGTATTGAAAGCGGAACGCCTGAGAACAACTGTCTGGGTCCATCAGACTCCCGTTTAAAAGGACACGTGCAAGCATCTTCATAGGTTGCCATCGCATATTCCCGGACTCGTCCAAGGGTTTGTGCGTCCGCGCGATGGGTAAACTTCCGGATGCACGGTGATCACGGAGCGAGCACGGCGACGATGACGCCTCCCTGCTCAGGAGTTGACCTCTCAATTTGACGGCGGTGACTACATCTGGTTTTGCTTTGTTTAATCCCATCACCGGGCACTCCATAGCTGACCTCACACGCAATTTGGAGTCTGCGGCCCGGTAGTTGGTGCCAACGGAGTTCGTCTTACCTAGTCACGAATAGCTTCGCGATGGATCGACTGGCTTTTGTGAGTTGTATCGTTGCGCTGACCGGCGGATACTTCGTTTTTCGACTGAGTTCGCCATGTGTCGCATATGCCGCCGGATTCAGGCACGAGTTGGTTGACTCGGCAGAGAAGCGAACGGTTTACTGGAGCGTGCTTTTGCTTAGTTTGGCTGAGCTTTTGAGGGTATCGCCAAACTTGCATCCCGGTTTACAAATGTGCTACTTTGCTAAGCATGGCTAAGCGAAACACAGGGAAGCTAAACTACCTCGAGCGCGTCTTGCCCGAGGGCCTTCTGGTGGATGCCGCATGGCTCGGCAAAGGGGGCTATTCCACATCGCTCCGCAGCCAATACGTTTCCGCCGGATGGCTCGAACAGCCCGCCCGCCAAGTCTACCGGCGACCGAGGGGATTGCTCGGATGGCAGCAGGTGGTGATCTCCCTGCAAACCCTCCTTCGCTGCCGATTGACCGTGGGCGGTCGCACAGCCCTGGAACTCGAAGGCTACGCGCACTACCTTCCGCAGCGCACCAAGGAAGTGCACCTCTACGGACCCGAACGGCCCCCCATCTGGCTCGGCAATCTGCGGATAGGAGTGCGGTTTCTCTATCACAATAGTCAAAGACTCTTCCCCACCCAAGAACTACCACGGGCCGGCCGGGATCTTGTTTCGACCGCGCACCGTGCTCGCGGCACGCATCCCGACTCCCAGAGTACCTTTCTCGTTCAGCCGTGGGGCCAGTGGGACTGGCCCTTGACCCTTTCCACGCCGGAGCGCGCCCTACTCGAACTCCTCGACGAACTCCCGGAGCAGGAAAGCTTCGAGCAGGTCGACAAGCTGATAGAAGGGCTCGCCAATCTCAGCCCGCAACGTCTTCAAAAACTGCTCGCCGCCTGCCGCAGCGTGAAAGTGAAACGGCTTTTTCTGTTTTTCGCCGACCGGCATCAACACGCATGGGCCAAGCGCATACGAAAAGAAAGCATCGACCTCGGGAGAGGAAAACGGATGCTCGTGAAAGGCGGCAAACTCGATCCCACCTATCAGATTACGGTTCCGGAGGATCTCGTTGGGGTTCCGTGAGGTCTATCGCAGACAGGTCCAGCTGCTAATCCGCGTTCTCCCATCCATCGCGGAGGAAGCATGCTTTGCGCTCAAAGGCGGCACGGCGATCAATCTGTTCGTCCGCGACATGCCCCGCTTGTCCGCCGACATTGACCTCACCTACCTGCCGGTTCAACCGCGTGCCGAATCCCTGGCGGCCATCGACGCGGCGATGAAGAGAATCGCCGACCGCATCCGCACGACCATCCCCGGCGCGCAGGTGGCGCAAACTGCCCTCCGGCCCGAAAACACGGTGTACAAACTGCTGGCTCGCGCCGACGGAGTCCAAATCAAGATCGAAGTTACCCCCGTCCTGCGCGGCTGCGTGTACGACCCGGAATTGCGCGCGGTCTCGCCCTTCGTCGAGGAAGCGTTTGGATTCGCCGAAGCACACATCGTTTCCTTTGCGGACCTTTATGCCGGAAAGATGGTGGCCGCGCTCGACCGGCAACACCCTCGCGACTTCTTCGATATCCGCGGCCTTCTGGCAAACGAAGGAATCAGTGAGCCATTGCGCCGCGCCTTCCTCGTGTACCTGCTTAGCCATAACCGGCCACTGTTCGAAGTGCTCTCGCCACGGAAAAAGTCCTTACAGGCCGAGTTTCGACGAGGCTTTCTCGGAATGACTCCCGAACCGGTGCCCCTCAAGGCTCTCACCGATTCCCGGGAAACTCTTATTAATGTTGCCGTTCGCCAAATGCCCGATCCGCACCGGCAGTTTCTGCTTTCCTTCGAACAGGGAAAGCCAGATTGGAATCTGCTTGCCTTGCCGGGCGCCGCTGAACTGCCTGCGGTGCGCTGGAGGCAAGAGAATCTCGGCAAACTCAGTTCCACCCAGCGCGCCAAGCTCGTTTCCCGTCTGGAAGCGGTTCTTCAAGAATCGAAGAAAAAGTAGTCACCCGACGACCAAGGTCAATTCGGAGCACGCCCACAAACTCGAAAGGGCGAACAAGACCACAGGGGAGAGAGGAAAAAGAGCAGAAGCAACAAACAACTGCTGCGCCACCTACACCCTAGGGTGGGGATTTTTCAACCGGGCCACTATGGGGATTCTTGCACCGGCGCTGACACATCGAATGGTCTTCGATGCGAGCACTTCTACGAGTAGCGTCGTCATCCGGCTCCGCAAGCGGTTCCCAGGTGCTGGTTTTAGCTGACAGGAAGGTTCATGCGTTGCAGAAAATTTGCAAAGCGTAGGTCGGAGCGCAGGGCATACTTCTGTACGAACAATTTTAGCGTTGACAATGTAGCTTCATGAAGCTACATTGTGATTATGAAAAGCGTGGGCCTTCGGGAACTGAAGAACAAGTTGAGCGAGTACGTTCGGGACGTCCGGTCTGGTGAGAGCGTGTTGGTGACGGATCGCGGTGAAGTCGTTGCAGAACTCCTCCCAGCGGGACAAGGGCTCGATGAGACGGGTGTCCCTTCCGGGCTAATGGCACTGGCGAGGAAAGGGCAGCTGACGCTCGGCGCGTCAAATGATGCGACGTTGTATCCGAAAATTTCACCTCTCCTGAAGCGACATCGTGCCGCTGCCCTCCTCGATGAGGAGCGCGGTACCCGGTGAACGTCTATGCCGAATCCAGCGCGGTGTTGGCGTGGCTGCTAGGGGAAGCGACTGGCCGCCGCGTCCGAGAGGTGCTCCGGCGTGCGGATCTTGTGATGGCCTCCGATCTCGTCCTCATTGAGTGTGATCGCGTGTTGATTCGTGCGGTCACGCTTGGAGAAATCGATGAAGCCACGGCCGCCGATCGCCGGGCGCTCCTGAATGCAGCCGCTGCACACTGGCACCTGAGCCGAATCAATTTGGACATTGTTGACAGAGCGAGACGTCCGTTTCCCACGGAACCAGTGCGTACCCTTGATGCGATTCACTTGGCATCCGCGTTGGCCGTACGCTCCGCGGTCCCGAATATGGAACTCCTAAGTCTTGACGATCGCATTCGCCGTGCTGGTGAGCAGCTCGGATTCCACCTTCAACCGAGCTGACCAGCGGCTGGTCTGTTTCGGACTATGCCAGCCATGGCATACCGATGGCTGCCACAATCAACAGGATGATGCCGACGGTGCTGGGTTGTGGTTCACGATATCCAAGGAGAGACAGTCCAGACCTAACGATGGCGGACGCAGCGACGACGAAGAGCAAGCCTCCGGCCACACGAGCAGCCAACCTTTCAGATTCCACCGAATCAGATTCGGAACGGAAATCGCCAAAGGACAATGGCCGCCGAAAATAGTTCAATGGCGCTGTCGCCGCCAAATCCCAGAAGAACAGGGCTTCCGGACTTCCAAGCCGCACCGAGCGCTACTGTGGCTTCAACGCTCATCCAGGCAAGGGTTAACATCTGCAGACGGAATACACGACGCAGTAAATCTGGAGCCGGGGACGCCGCTGATATGGGCATTTGATCTGGTATTTTACTTCTCGGAGCCAATGTTCCCCAGGACGTTTTGTCGTCGCCAACGCTGAGTCAAGGGTGCGTCGGGCTCGCAAACACGATCACAGGCCTAGAATTCCAGGCGCAATTGAAACGCGATCATGCGCGGCGTGCTGTCACCGCCCAACCCAACGCCCAGCAGGCCGGTCGGCGGAGAAGTCGTGGAAGTAATTGCGCCAAACCCGCTCTGAGTGGCAGGATTTCCTGGAATGCCCGCCAGCACCATGCTCGGAAGCGCGAAATTCGGACGGTTGAATACATTGAAGAACTGGACGTCGAAACGCAGCTTCACGCGTTCGGTCAACGGAAACCGCTTCGTAAGGTAGAAATCACTCCATGTGAAATTGGGGCCGCGCAGCGCGTTACGTCCGAGGCTCCCGAATTGACAGTTCTTTGGGCTGTCGCCTCCTAAGCACGCGCCAGTACTTGGGTCCACGGTCGAGACAAAAGCATTCGGATTAAGCCACTGAACCGTGCCCGGTTGTGTAACGCCTGGAATGGGAGTGTGTTCATAGATCGGTACGCCAGGAACAACGCTCGCGAATTGCGGCCCACTGCCGTTTACAATTCCACTTCCTGCTGAATAGGGCGTGCTCAGGATGGAGAACGGAATCCCACTGTGCCAAAATACAGTGCCCGACACTTGCCAGCCGTTCAGCGCGTAGCCAAGAGGCCGGTTTCGGACTTTCAACGGCAATTGATAGACATATTGAGCGTTGAAATTGTGCCGGATGTCGTAGTCGCAGGGACCGTAGTCCCGCGCCAAGTTTCCTGGGAGAGGGGAGAGGATTCCGTCTGCTGAGAACGACAGGAATCCTCCGTTAGAGACGGTGTCCATGCAACGGCTCCAGGTGTAGTTCAATTGTCCCATCAAGCCGTTTCCAAAACGCTTCATCGCGGTGATCTGCAATCCGTGGTAGTGACTGTTTGCTCCGGTAGAGAATTGTGTCACTGTCCCAAATCGCGGATCAGGAGATTGCCCGTATGGGAACGGCGCGAAACATCCATCGCATACCGTCTGATAACCGTTGACCTGCGTAAGATAGGGCTGGTTCACTGCGCGAGTCCCGACGTACTGGGCACGGATGCTTCCTGTGGTTCCCAACTGGTGTTCCAGGCCAAGACTCCACTCCATGAAGTATGGCGCGCGAAGTTTTCCATCGGGCACCGTCGTGATAGCGACCGGAGGAAGACACTTGGAAGGATTCGCTTGCGCAGACGCACAGGAGAGCTGGCCCTGGGAGAACCCTGAAGTAAACGCCTGATTGGCGGCTACAGTCGCGTCAACCGCACTGTTAGGCACTCCCGGAGCAATGGTTGTGCCACCCACTGTTCCCTGAAGTCCGCCCTGGAAAGTTTTATTGTAGGGCGGATTGAAGCCAATGGTATCGGCGATGGTGCCAGGCAATATGTCGCTGAAAACCCCGAAGCCAGCACGCAGCACGGTCTTGGGTTCAAACTGCCAGGCGATGGCTGTTCTGGGCTGGAGAATCGCCAGGGGCGTCGAGGAAAACACGTTGCCGAGACCGGTCTGAATGGCGACGTTCAAAGGCTGATTCACATCGTGCGAGATGGAATCAAAAGATCCCCTCAGACGAGCGATATGCTGATGCGGATTCAACGGATTGGAATTCAATGTATCTCGTATCCCGAAGCTCCACGTCAGCTTCCTGGTCACCTTCCAAGTGTCCTGTGCATAGAGATCGAGATTGAGAAAATTGAAAGGCTCGTTCGCGGAGGTGGGGAAAGTCTTTGTCGCCGTGGATGCGACTCCGTAAATGTATTGCGCCAGGGTGTTGTACGTCACTTTCGGAACCGTTCCCTGCCCAAAATCATAGTCATTTAGCCGCAGGATTCGCGTATTCGTCCCGAAGCGGAGTTCGTGCGCGCCGTGACTCCAAGCGAGATTGTCGTTGATAAAGAACCGGGAGGCGCGTCGTCCCTGTACCCAGGTATTGTCCAACCCTCCCACCGTTGTGAATGCATTCGGCCCCGTGCCGTCCAGCACGATGGGAAACGCGGAGAGCGTCTTCTGAAAATCGGCAGGCCCGAATATGCTCCCGTACCATGAGAATGCCGGGTTGAAATAGTTCACCAAATTCTGCGAAAAGACGTGGGTATATCCCGCTGCGAGGGAGTACAGCGGTTGCGGAGAGAACGAGTCGAACACGGAATTGATGGGATCGGTGAAGGCAACTTGCAAGCCGGTATCGGCCTGAAAGCGAAACCAGGCCGTATTTTTTTCGTCGATGTTGTAATCGATTCGAACCGTCTGGACCTGTTCATGATCCACGCTTGATCGCGAGACGCTTTGGCGATTCGCGCAGCCGTTTCCATCATTTGTAAGGGCGGGCGAACCTCCACGTACATCGAACGGACAGCCGAGAACCTCGAGAGGCGCTCCGCTGGTGTTTCCATACAACGAAAACATCTTTTTATAAAAAGGCACCAAATCGGGCTCGGCTGGATAACACGATCCGGGTGGCGGTGCGCAGCCGGTTGTCTGACCCAGCGGGAGTTGCTGTAGCACGTAATTCTGAAATGCCGGAGTTGGCACGGTAGTGGCCGTGACGATGGGCAGCGCGATGCGAACCCACTCGCTATCGAAAAAGAAGAACAGCTTGTCGTGGACAATCGGCCCGCCTACACTGCCCCCAAAGTGGTTCACTGTCGATCGCGGCTTGTGCTTTCCTGCGGCATTCGTGAAATAGTCGGCTGCGTTGAACTTCGCGCCATTCCACAACTCATATAGGTTCCCGTGAAATCGGTTCGCACCGGACTTTGTGACGTAGTTCACTTGGGACGCTCCGTACCGTCCCTGATCGACAGCGTAGGAGAGCGCATTCACCGTCACTTCCGATACCGAATTCAATCCGAGCACGAGGTTCGTCGAGAGTCCGCTGTTGAGATTTGTCAGCGGGTCGTTTGATTCCAGTCCATCGACGATGTAACCGTTCGAGACAGCGGGTAGGCCATTGAACTCCACGTTGCCGAACCCATTCGTGCCGCCAATGGAATCGTTGCTGCTGCCCGCCGTATTGATGAGCGCGCCTGCCGCAAACTGCAGCGGGTAGGTTAAGTCGCCGCCCGGATTCGGAAGGTCCTCCATTGCACGCGCATTGAGAGTCGTGGATGTATTCGCATTCTCCGGGTTGAGGATTGGAGCTTCGCTGCTTATCTCAACGGTCTGCTGTGACTGGGCGATCTTGAGTGTGAAATCGACAGTTTGCTTCTGACCCAGGCTGGCTGATACAGCGTCATTCTGCCGCGGTTCGAAGCCTTCTGCTTCTACTTTGACCGAGTACGCACCCGGCTTCAGCTGAGGAAAGTTGAACCGTCCCGAGTCATCAGTAATCGCGCTTCGCCTCAGTCCAGTCTCCTTATTCGTGACCGTCACCGTGGCACCAGACACCGTCGCACCACTTGCATCGCTCACTTGGCCGACTATCGCGCTGGTGGTCTCACCCTGGGGGAAGGTTGCTTCAGGTAAGAGAAAGTGAAACAACCCGGCAAGAACAAATATCGAAAGAGTCGAACGCAGCATGGTTGCCGGTGCAGTTCCATTCATCCGGGCCGTTCGCATAGTTAACCATACTTAAGATAAACAATTAATGCAAGTAAATACGGTGCAAGAAAACGAAACCCAATTGCTTGAGAAGGTCCAGAGGAATGGATCGGTCCCTCTCGTGATCAAAGGAACGCTATTTGTGGTAGATAAGAATCTACCGTGTCTCGCTGAGATACAGATCCCACATCATGCATACGATTCAGCGGTTTCATTGGGAGGTGTTTGCAGGGAAATCCTCGTAAGGCGCCTTGCGTTTACCGGAAGATTCGGCACGGTCCCATCCGTGATTGTGGTTGGCGCATCCAGAAGCAATCCAAAACGCGGAGCATCAATCGGTTGAAAAAATACCCGACCATTCGGTTACGAACCGAAGGGTCGGCTGGATTCCCTCTCCGAGGCCCAAGACAACGGTTTCCAAGACCGTTGTATCCGATTACGGGCCTAGAACCGCTGCTCACGAGGCAGGCGCGTCCCCATCCCCGTTGAACCTGTGACACCTGATAAGGGTTCAGATAGGCTGCGTTTGGTTCTCAAGTTGCCCGACAAGCCAGAAAACGGGTTGATCAACTAATTGAAAAACCGGAAGATGAATTCTGGTGGGCCCGGTAGGATTCGAACCTACGGCCAACGGATAACAGCGATCAGATAACAGGAAGCTGGCGGGAGTTGGAGCGGCATTGGCGGATGCGCGGCGCGGCGGCGCGGGCGTTCTTGATTCCGGGGGCGGCGTCGGATAGCGTCGAAGATGCGGGATGCCTCTCCATCTCGCGTAGTATTAACTGCACTTTTGAGAATCCAGAGGGAGAGAGACTTGACGAATCCGATCATTACGTTGACGACCGATTATGGGACGAACGACCACCTGGTGGGCGTGCTGAAAGGCGTCATCCTGAGAATCAATCCCGACGTGCAGATTGTGGATATCACGCACGGAGTGACGCCGTTTGACCTGCTGGATGGCGCGACCGTGATTGCCAACGCGTATCCATACTTTCCACCGCGCACGATTCACGTTGTAGTTGTGGATCCCGGAGTCGGGACGGAGCGGCGGCCGCTTCTTGTGAGCGGGCAGAATCAGTATTTCATCGCGCCGGATAATGGCGTGCTCTCGGGCGTGTTTGAGAAAGAGCAAAATTTCCTGGTGCGGCACCTGACCGCAGAACACTACTTTTTGCATCCTGTGAGCAGGACGTTTCACGGGCGGGACGTTTTTGCGGCGGTAGCGGGATGGCTATCAAAGAACTGGCAGCCAGGGAGCATGGGTGAAGAGATTACGGACTTCAAGCGATTTGCGCTGCCGCGGCCGAAGGAAGCGGATGGGCTGCTGAAGGGCGTGGTACTGAAGGTGGATTCCTTCGGGAACCTGATTACCAATTTCCGCGGCGAGGATTTGCCGGCAGCGGCGATCCAAAAAGGCGCGATCAATTTGCAGGTGGGCAGCCACGCGATCAGCAAACTTGTGCCGACGTTTGCACATGGGAATGCCGGCGAGGCGATTGCGTATGTGGGTTCGAGCGGGAATTTGGAGATAGGCGTGAACAAGGGGAGCGCCTCGAAGACGCTGGGAGTGGGAAGAGGGGCGCCGGTTTTGTTGAATAAGGGGTAGGGCGAGGTACGGTCTAGGGCCAGAGGCTCGATAGATGTTAGCCCACAGGGGCGCCAGGTTCGATGGTGGGTGAAGGGCGAGCCCCGGAGGGGCGGCAGATTGCAGTTGCCGAAAGGATCTGTCGCCCTCCGGGGCTTGTTGTGTTTTGAGGCGTTGTCCCAGGACTTACGTCCTGGGCTAGCGTCTGCCGGCCCTTCGGGCCTCAAGAGCGGGCTTAGCGGCTGTTTTCGAGGGCCGTCATTTGGGAGCGGGTGCGGGGATCGAGCCAGTCGCGCCATGCATCACCCAACAAATTAAAAGCCAAGACCGAGAGCAGGACCGCTAGCGCGGGAAAGACGACCACGTGCGGCGCGTCGAAGAGGTGACTGCGCGCGTCGTTGAGCATTGCGCCCCAGCTGGGCAACGGGGCGAGAACGACGAACCCGAGGAAGCTCAGCGTGCCTTGCGCGGCGACCGGAGGCTTTGCCTAACGAGCAAAGACTTTCCTAGGCAGCGGCTGGCGCCGGTTGTTTCCGCCTCTGCCAGTAACCCAATGCCGCGAACAGAAGGACCGCAGGCACGCCGGTTAGTCCACAAGCGATAAAGAAAATGCCGTAAGCGTGAATGAGGCTGTGCGTGGTGCTCAGGCTTTCGACCGCAGCACCGGAAAATCCCTTTAAGATCTTTCCCAGCCAGGCATAGGTTGAACTTAAGAGCGCATACTGCGTGGCGGTGTATCCCAGATTGGTGAGACTCGACATGTACGCGACAAGCGCAACCCCTGCAAAGCTGATGCCGAAGTTGTCACTTACCATGACGAGAGCGAAGAGAGGAATGCTCGTGCCTGCGAACGCGAGAGTCGCGTATGCCGCAATCGCGGCTGCCTGCACAACGCCCCCGATGACGAGCGCGCGCATGTAGCCAAGCCTCAGCGAGCAGAATCCGCCCGCTGCGATGCCTGCAAACGTAGCGACGAGTCCGATTGAGCCGCGCACCGCTCCGACCGTTTGCTTCGAAAGACCGAGGTCATGGTAGTAGGGATTCGACATCGGACCCATGATGAAGTCCGGCAACCGGTAGAGGCTGATTGCCGCTAACATCACAAGCGCGAGCCAGCCATGTGCACGGAAGAAAGCGATGAACGGTCCCACAACAGCGTCGAAGAAACCGCGCGGTGTCCAAAGCGGCGCTTCGCGTTTTTTCCCATCTATCACCGCATCCGCGCATTCCGGTTCCCTCGCAAACCAGGTCGCGATCATTCCAACGGCCATACATGCGCCGTAGATACCGTAGGACATGCGCCAACCCACGGCAGCTGCCACGATGAGGATAAGGGAATCCGTAGTCAGGAGCGCCAGGCGGTAGCTGAACTGATAGGCAGACGCGAGGACGCCTTGTTCTTCACCGTCGTCTGCCGATTCAATGCGCCAGGCATCAACCACAATGTCCTGTGTCGATGAGGCAAACGCGACGACGAGCGCAAAAGCGCCAAGCCGGCCGAGCCCGGCTTTCGTGCCAGTTCCGCCCATAGCGGCCAGCGCCAGCCCGACGACGATCTGCGAGAACATCATCCATCCGCGCCGATGTCCAAGCCGTTTAAACAACGGCAAGTCGACGCGATCCATCAAGGGCGCCCACAGAAACTTCAGCGAATATGCAATGCCCACCCAGGAAAGAAACCCGATCGCTGTCAGGGAGGTGTGTTCATCGCGCAGCCAGTAGCCGAACGTATTGCCGACCAGAAAAAAGGGAAGGCCTGAAGAAAACCCGAGCAACAACATTGTTAGCGTTTTGGGCCGCAGGTAGTCGGCGATCCGGTGCTTGTGCGGACTCACGCCTTCATTGTCTACCGGAGCTTCACGAAACTCAACCCTCCGACAGCGATGTGGATAAGAAGAAAAACCAGGGTGAGCACCAGCCAGAGCGCCGGAAGCGTGAGCCAGAGACGATGGAGAAAATGGCGGACCATTCGGGTGGGGGGCCTAGCGCTCCTTTCCCTTGGGTTTTCCTTTCGAAACTGTGACGGTCGTGGCGGCGGCTGCCTCTACCTTTCTTTCTTCCGGATCGCGGAGCCGTTGAATTTTCACGCGAGCAACGCGCCGGCCATCCATTTCCATTACGGAAAAGCGATAGACGCCGTATTCAAAACTTTCGCCGCCACGCGGAATGAAACCTAGCTGGGCCATGACGAAGCCGCCGACGGTTGCGTAGGCGGGATCTTCGGGCAAGGCGATGTTGTATTGCGAGTCGAGGTCGCGAACGTTGAGGCCAGCGTCGAAGACGATCGCGCCGTCGGCGAGAGTGAGCGGGCGTTCGACGACGTCAAACTCGTCGTGAATTTCGCCGACAAGCTGTTCGAGCAGATCTTCCTTGGTGACCAGGCCGAGGATGCTGCCGAATTCGTCTACCACCATGGCCATGCCAACGTGGCGCGCGCGGAGTTCCATAAGAAGTTCGCTGGCGGGCTTGGTTTCTGGAACGATGAGAATCTCGCGGAGGACGCGGCGCAAGTCGAAGGGCGGACCGGCCGAAAGTTTTTCTTCGAGGCGGCGTTCGCGGTCGAGCAGCACCCACATCATGTCCTTGATATGAACGAAACCAAGAACGTGGTCCACCGTGCCGCGATAGACGGGGATACGCGAGCGCTGTGTGGTGGCGAAAACTTTCATGACCTCGTCGAGTGAGGCTTCGACAGGGAGGGTGTGCATATCCGGGCGCGAAACCATGATTTCGCGGACCTGCAACTGGCTGAGTTCGATGGCACTGAGAATGAACTTCTCTTCCCCAACGGCGAGTAATCCCCTTTCACGAGCTTGCTGAATCTGAATTTGCAGTTCTTCGGTGGAATGGGCCACACCATGTCCGGTCGGCTTCACAACACCAAGCGCACGGACAATGGCGCCGGAGATACCGTCAAGAAGGTCGATGGCCCAGCGGAAGGAATTGAGAAACCACGCGAACGGGCGCGCGACCATGAGGGCGACGCGTTCGGCGCGAGCGAGACTGATCGTTTTCGGAACCAATTCGCCGAAGACCACGTGGATGGCACTGAGGATCGCGAAGGAGAGAGCGAGCGCCGCGGCGTGGGCAAGGAAGAGCATGCGCATGCTGCCGTCTGCCGGCAGTAGGCTTTGGAAGAGTTTAGCGAGAGTGGCCTGGCCCAGCGCGCCGATGGCCAGGCTGGTCAGTGTGATACCGACCTGGACGCCAGAAACGACACGATGGAGATCGGAGAGGAGTTGCTCGACGATTTTGGCCTGCGAGCTGCCCCTGGCGACCAATTGACGGACGCGCGAGAGGCGTACAGCGACCAGAGAGAATTCGACGGCGGCGAAGAAACCGTTGAGGGCCACCAGAACGAGAACTCCGATGATCCGGACAAGGAACATAGGGCGGAGAGAACCTCCCAGCGGCATTGTAACAGTAGATTTGGGTGGAAAGAGGAAGGCGTGGACCGTGGTTGTCGAATCGAAAGAATCGAAAATTCAATAGGAACTCGGTAGAAGACGCTGGTGCGGCTGGGCAGGTTGCACGGTGTGGCGGTGTCCACTAAACTGAAAACTTCTACCTCGAGGTGAAACTCGCTTTGCGCACCGTCCTGCGTTCCCTATTCGCCATAGTCGCCATTCTTGTGATCGTTTTCGCCACGGCAATCTGGTGGCTGGTGTACCGTCCGCTTCCGCAATTAAACGGCTTCGCGACGTTGCCTGGGTTGCAGGGCGAGGTGACAGTGGAGCGCGACAATTGGGGCGTGCCGCACGTCCGCGCGAACTCTGTGGAAGATGCGGTGGAGGCGCAGGGATACGTCGTGGCGCAGGATCGTCTGTGGCAGATGGACTTGATGCGGCGGGCATCGCGCGGGCAGCTATCGGAAATTCTTGGCCCGAGAACCTTGAAGATTGACAGGGATTTCCGGAATTTGAATTTCGGGCGGGCCGCAGATCGTGACCTGCAGGAGATGAGCCCGGAGTCGCGGAAGCTGCTGGAAGCGTATGCGCGGGGCGTGAACCGGTTTATCGAGCAGCATCCGGAAACGCTGCCGATGGAATTTACGCTGCTGAAATACAAGCCGCAGCCGTGGCAGCCTACGGATTCTCTGGTGTTGACGGGATACATGTACCGGACGTTGACGGATACGCGGGAAAGGGAAATCCACCGAGCGGTAGTCGCGGCAAAAGCGGGGCCGGAACTTGCGAAGGATCTCTTCAGCGACGAATCCTCGATGGATCATTTTGTGGTTGGCGACCCAAACGTGAAGGAGCGGGCAAGTGCCGACGCGGAAGATGATGAGGATGACGAGGACGAGATGGACAGCGAAGACGTTCTGAAGGCGGGCCTCATCCGTCCGGATTTGCTCGAATCGATCTCAAAACCAGACCTTACTTCCTTGATGGCAGGCCAAGTGGAACAATGGCTGCGGGCCGGGCAGCATGACATTCGCGGGACGCTGGGCAGCAACAACTGGGTGGTGAACGGAGCGCACACGGCAACGGGCAAGCCTCTGCTTGCGAACGACGCACATCTGGAGTTGACGATTCCTCCGATCTGGTACGAAGTGCACATAACGGCTCCGGGATGGAACGTGAAAGGGATCACGTTTCCGGGCGCGCCGCTAGTGATTATCGGGCACAACGATCGCATAGCGTGGGGCGTTACAAACAACGGTGCGGACGTGCTGGATCTCTATATCGAGACATTCAATCCTGCCAATCCGGATGAGTATCGCGTGAACGGGAAGTGGAAAAAGGCGGACGTCTATGACGAAGTGATAAAAGTAAAAGGTGCGCCCGACGAACACATGCGGCTGGTGGTTACGCGGCACGGCCCGGTTATGCAGAACACAGGCGACAAATCATACGCGATGAGATGGACGGCATTGGAGCCCGGCGGGCTGGCGAACAGCTACAACGTGATGGGAAAAGCGAGAAATTGGAAGCAATTTCGCGAAGTGTTGCGGCAGGTGTGGGGCCCTGCGCAGAACGTGGTGTATGCCGATGTGGATGGAAATATTGGATATGTGATGGCCGCGCGGGTGCCAATCCGCAAAAAAGGGCACGGGGAAGTTCCGGTGCCCGGAGATACGGACGAATATGAGTGGACCGGTTACATTCCGTTTGAGCAGTTGCCACAAAGCTTTAATCCCGAGAGCGGATTAATTGTCACTGCAAACGCACGCGTGACCGGGCCGGACTACAAACCGTATCTGACGGACCGATGGGAAGAGCCGTACCGGACGGCGAGAATTTACGACCTGCTGCACGACAAGCATGATTTGCGGCCCGAGGACATGCTGAGGGTGCAGACGGATACGTACAGTTATCCGCACGTGTTCATTGGTGAGCAGTTGGTCGCAGCGGCAAGGATCGCTCCGCCGAAAGATCCGCGCGCGCAGAAATTGATTCAACAGGCAAAGGACTGGAACGGGATCGCGGATGTGAATTCTTCCGTGCTGACGTTTTTGGATACGGCGATGTACTGTTCGCTGGATCTGATTCTGGAGCCGCACCTGGGCAAGGACACGGAACTTTATTCGTGGAGGAAGCTGGCGTTTCTGCAGAAAGTGCTGACGGAGCGTCCGCCGCGGTGGCTGCCCGCGGAATTCAAGAATTATGACGAGCTGCTCAGTGCCGCCGCGGACCGCGCGGTGAAGAGGTTGGAGGAAGAGACGCACAGCAGCGACCCGGAGGATTGGGCTTGGAAGCGATTCAACTATCTGGACATGCTGCACCCGATCGGGCGTGAGGGGATTCTGAAGAAGTTACTGAGCAAATCGGGGCAGGCGCAATCGGGGACGCTCTTCAGTCCGAGGGCAGCGTCGCAGCATCATGGGCCTTCGGAGCGCTTTGTGGCCAATTTGGGGGATTGGGACAATTCCATTCTGCTGATTCCAGCGGGCCAATCCGGGCAACCGGGCAGCGAACATTATTCAGATCAGTTTTCGTACTGGTTCGAAGGCAAGCCGATTTATGAACCGTTCAGCGACGCGGCGGAGGCCAAGATGAAGAAGCACTTGCTGACGCTGAAGCCTGCGAACTGAGACTGGTTTCCTAATTTCATGCCAGAACTTCCGGAAGTTGAAGCGGTTGCGCGAGCGTTGCGCCCGCTGGTGAAGGGGCAGCGAATTCGCTGCCTGCACATATTTCATGCGATTGCGCTGAAGCCACAGCTTCCTGCAGATGTAGCGAGAATTGTGGAGGGCCGACGCGTCCGAGAAGTGTTTCGCCGGGGAAAGTATCTATTTCTGGTGCTGGACCGCGGGCTGGTGGAGATGCATTTTCGTTTTGACGGGCAACTGGTCTGGTTTTCGAGCGCGAAGGAGTTGCTGGAGAGGGCAAATGCAGACGAAGATGGAATACATGTGGATGTCGCGTTGGAATTCGGGAAAGGCGCGCTAGGATTTGCGGACCGACGGCATTTCGGGCGAGTCCATGCTTGGGAATCGGAGGCAACGTGTCGCCCGCTTCGAAAACTGGGAATGGACGCATTTGCGAGCGGGTTCACGGCGAAGGAGCTTCACCAACGATTGTCGCGGTCGAAGCGGCCACTGAAGGAATTTTTGCTGGATCAAACGCGTATCGCGGGGATCGGCAATATCTATTCGAGCGAAGCTCTCTGGTATGCGCGATTGGACCCGTGGCGGCGGGCGGACTCGCTGGACAAGACGAAATCGGCGAAACTTCATAAAGCGATTGTGTACGTTCTCCGGCGTGCACTAGAATGTTGTGAAGATCCAGCGCCGGACTTTCGCGACCCGAGGTGGTGGTTTCGAGGATTGGAAGAGATTTTGCGGGCCTATCAGCGCGAGGATTTGCCGTGCCGGCGTTGTGGACGGCCGATTGTACGGGCTGAGCAGGGCGGGCGATCAACGTATTACTGCAAGAATTGCCAGAAGTAGGCTAGCGGCCGGTAATTTGAACTTAGTTTAATTCGGGCACGATTGGCGGATGGCGTGAACCAACCTGCAGCAAAGAAACCTGAACCGCAGAAAAAGCCGGATTTTGAACGCTCACTGGCGCGGCTGGAGGACGTGGTGCGCCGACTGGAAAGCCCGCAACTTTCGCTGGATGAGGCAATGAAACTGTTTGAGGAAGGCGTTGGACTATCGAGAGAATGCCAGAAGCAGCTCGAAGAGGCCGAAGGGCGCGTGGAAATTCTGCTGAAAAAGGCCGATGGCAAAATGGCCGCCGAGCCGTTTGAGGCCGAAGGCGAGAACGAATCGTGAACGATTCCCTATTGCTCAAACGGGACTTTCCGCCAATCCGATGAAGCTTCCTCCCTTTTTTGAAGAAGACCGAGTGGCAGTTGACGCACAACTGGAGAAGCTGTTGCCAGCGGAATCGGTGCAACCGCCATCCATTCATACGGCCATGCGGTATTCCGTGTTTGCAGGCGGCAAACGCATCCGGCCGATTCTATGTCTGGAAGCGGCGCGCATTTTCGACGCGGAAGTGTCGCCGGCGCTGTATCCGGGATGCGCGATTGAATTCATCCACACCTATTCGTTGATTCACGACGATCTGCCGGCGTTGGACAACGACGATTTGCGCCGGGGAAAGCCGACCAGCCACAAGAAATTTGGCGAAGCCACTGCGATTCTGGCGGGCGACGCACTGTTGACGCTGGCGTTTGAGACGATTGCGGCGGCGCCGGTTATAGCGGAACGACGCGTGGCGATGGTGACGGAGATTGCGACGGCGGCGGGAACAGTGAGGGGAATGGTTGGCGGGCAGGTGGCGGATCTGGAAGCGGAAGGCCGGCCGGTCAGCCCGGAAATGCTCGAGTACATTCACAGGTCAAAGACGGCGGCGCTGATTCGCGCTTCGATTACCTCTGGGGCGCTTTGTGCTGGGGCACCGGCGGACGACGTGGCCCGGCTGCGTCGATTCGGAGAGACAATTGGCTGGGCGTTTCAGGTTACGGATGACATTCTTGATGTCGAGGAATCTTCGGCGGCACTGGGCAAGACGGCGGGCAAGGATATCGCGCAACAGAAGGCGACTTACCCGGCGGTGTATGGGCTGGAACGCTCCCACCAGATTGCGAAAGAGCTGGCCGACAACGGCATTTCTGAATTGGACGCGTACGGCGAGCGCGCCAGCCGGCTGCGAACTATCGCGGAATTCCTGGTTCTTCGCCGCACCTAGCCACACATTCGATGAACGCCAAAATTGAGCGCAAGCGACTGGACGTGCTTCTTGTGGAGCGGGGGCTGGCCGAGTCAACGCACAAAGCTCAAGCGATGATCCTTGCAGGCGAAGTGGAAGTGGAACAGCAACGTGCGGACAAAGCCGGCGTAATCCTGCCGGACACAGCACACATCGAAGTGCACAGCCGACAGCAGAAATTCGCGAGCCGCGGGGGCATTAAGCTGGAGGGGGCGCTGGAGGATTTTCATATCAGCGCTGCGGGGAAAACGTGCTTGGATATTGGTGCCTCCACGGGTGGGTTCACGGATTGCCTGCTGCAGAATGGTGCGGAGCGCGTTTATGCGGTGGATGTGAATACCGACCAACTGGCGTGGAAACTTCGTGGCGATCCGCGAGTGGTGCGCATCGAAAAGAATGCGCGTGAACTGGCGACGCGGGATTCGCCCGAGTTTGTTGACTTAGTTGTTGCCGACGTATCCTTCATTTCGGTCACGAAAATAGTGGCCGGGGCGGCCGCATGTGCAAAGACGGGGGCGGACATTCTGATCCTGGTCAAGCCGCAGTTTGAACTGGAGCGCGAGGACGTGGGCAAGGGAGGAATCGTGCGTGAAAGGGCGCTCCACGAAAAGGCGGTTGCTAGCGTGCGCAACGCGATGGAGGCGCTTGGATTGAGCGTGCTTGGAGTTGCACCGAGCCACCTGCCGGGGGCCGAGGGAAACCAGGAGTATTTCCTTCACGCCCGAAAAGCGGCTGGGGTAGAATCGCGGTAATCCATGCGGCCTGAACCCACCTTCAAAAGAATCGGCGTCATCTCCCGGCCAAGACGCTCGAACATTGCGGAAGTGGTTCCGCCGCTGTTGAAGTGGCTGGAAGAGCGTGGCGTGCCCACTGTCTACGACAACGAGACGGCAACGGTCCTGAAGAAGGAGAACGGTGGGAAAACGCGGCACCAGGTGGCGCAGGAGTCGGATCTGTTGCTGGTTCTGGGCGGCGATGGAACGATTCTGGCGGCTGCACGCGAGGCAGCGTACCACGGGATTCCGATTCTTCCGATCAACATGGGCAGCCTTGGGTTTCTGACGAGCTTCACTGTGGAAGAACTTTATCCGGCGCTCGAAAGTACGCTCGCTGGAAAAGCTACGATCGAAGAGCGCGTTTTGTTGCTTGCGGAGCGAACGCACAATGGTGAGCTTCTAACACAGCAACGTGTTCTGAATGATGCCGTGGTTCACAAGGGAACGCTGGCTCGCATGATTGAAGTGGAGCTGCACATCAATGGGGCGTTTGTGTGCAGATACCGCGCCGATGGACTGATTGTTGCATCGCCAACCGGTTCGACGGCCTACTCACTTTCGGCCGGGGGCCCGATCGTACAACCCGGAGTGGAATCGATTTTGATCACGCCAATTTGCCCGCACACGCTGAGCGACCGGCCGGTGGTGGTGCAGGACACTTCGTTGATCGAATTGAATTTGTCGCAAAGTTCGGATTCCGTCTTTCTGACACTGGATGGGCAGACGGGCGTGCCGATGCAGATCGGCGACCACGTGCGAATCACACGCGCGGCCGAGCGGCTGAAACTAATTCAGCCACCGAATAAGACCTATTTTGAGATTTTGCGGAACAAACTGAAGTGGGGCGAAGCTTAGCCTTCAGGCGAGAACGTCGGTACGCAGCAAATCCTTGCGCGTTTCGCGGCGGCGGATGAGTTTTGCAGTGGCCCGATCAACCAGGACTTCCGCGGCACGGCCGCGGCCGTTGTAGTTGGAAGACTGGGCAAAACCGTAGGCGCCGGTTACCCAAACCGCAAGCAGATCCCTTGGAGAAACATTTCCGAGCGGCCAATCGAACAAGAAAGTGTCTCCTGTCTCGCAGACGGGCCCCACAACGTCCGCGCGCTTCGTCCCGTTCGCCCAGGAGGCACGGTTTTGCACCACGCGCGTGACAGGATGTGGCGCGTCGTAGAGCACGGGGCGCATCAGATCGTTCATGGCCGCGTCCAGGATGACGAAGGACTTTCGTGAGTTCTGCTTGGTGTAGATGACTCGGGAGAGAAGAACGGAGGATTCGGCGATGATGGAGCGCCCGGGTTCGAGAAGAACTTGAACGCCGAGCGGGCGGGCGACGTCGGCAATCATTTTGGCGTAGGCTTTACGGGACGCGGGGCGTTCGTTGGTATAGCGCACGCCCAGGCCGCCCCCGACATCCAGAATTTTTAGAGTGATGCCCTGTTTGCGCAGCTCGAGCAAGTATCCGGCAAGGCGTTGCAGAGCGCGGCGAAACGGTGCGAGTTCGACAATCTGCGAGCCGATGTGGGCGCTGATTCCCTGCCAGCGGATCGCCTTTGTGTTCTGGCGGGCAAGATAAAGTTTGCAGGCTTCAGGCCAAGCCACGCCAAATTTGTGATGCTGGAGGCCAGTTGCGATGTGTGGGTGCCCGCCGGCCCTCACATCGGGATTTACGCGGATGGAGACTCCGGGAGGCGTCTCGCGGCCACGTACGCGACGCGATGATTCCTCAATCAAGATTTCAAGCTCGGCGGGAGATTCGACATTGAATTGCAGAATTCCAGGATCACTGGCGCGAGTGCCACGATAGCGCAGTGCCTCGCGAATTTCTTCGCGGGTCTTTCCGACGCCTGAAAAAACGACGCGCTTGCCCGGGACGCCGATATGGCCGAGGTGTTCGAGCTCTCCGCCGGAGACGATGTCGAAGCCGCTGCCAATCCTAGCGAGAAGCTTGAGAAGCGATAGATTTCCGTTGGCCTTGACCGCAAAGCAGAGGAGATGAGGAATCCGGTCAAGGCCGCGGTCAATTTCGCGAAAAGCATCGGTAATGGCACGCCGGCTGTAGGCATAGGTTGGCGTGTCGAAGCGCCGGGCAATTTCAGACAACGGCACTCCTTCGCAAAAGACTTCGCGCACGGATCCGCCCGTCTTTTTCCAGGAGAATTGTGGAGTGTGGGTTGCCGGGTCGACGTACGGCAACCCACGCCGAGCCTTGCCGGGGGCGCTCATTTTACCTTCATGACCACCAGCGTGCGGTCGTCGGACAGTGGCGCGCTTTGGGAGAACCAGTCCACTTCGTTGAGGACGCGGTCGGCCATTTCTGCGGCGGAAATTTCATGGTGCTGCTCGATGAGCTTGCGCAGGCGTTCCGTGCCGAACAGTTGCCCTTCGCTATTGTAGGTTTCCGCGATGCCGTCGGAATGGAATACGAGGATGTCGCCAGCTTCGAGTGTTACGCCCCACTCGTCGTACGTTACATCCTCAAAAATGCCGAGAGGAAACCCGGTGAGTTCGATGCGATCGCAGCGGCCATCCTTGTAGAGAAGAGGCTGTGACTGGCCAGCATTGGCGACGCGAAGTTTCTGGCGGCCCTTTTGCCAGGTGGCAAAACAGGCAGTCATGAAGCGACCCTCGATGCGGCGTTCGCCGACCAGCTGGTTCATCTGGCGCAACATCTCGGCCGGCTGAAGTTTCTGCGGTGCCAGGCTGCGCATAATGCCGATGGAAACGGCGCCGTAGAGGGCGGCAGCGGTCCCCTTTCCGCTGACGTCGCCGAGCGCGATGCCGAGCTGCTGCGGACCGTAACGCAGGAACTCATAAAGGTCGCCACAAACTTCGCGCGCGGAGAGATAACGAGCCGCAACGTCGAGGCCGTAGTCGTCGGCGGGGACGGGGCGAAGGAGCGCGCCTTGAATGCGCTTCGCGGCCTGGAGATCGCGTTCCATGCGAGCTTCATCACGGGCAACCTGTTCGTAAAGGCGGGCGTTTTCCAGGGAAACCGCAAGATTTGCCGCGAGAATGGTGAGTGTTTGCACATGTTCTTCGGTGAAGTAATGAAGCTGCGGGCTTTCGAGATCGAGAACACCGATCACCTTGCCCTTGAAGATCATCGGGATGGCGAGTTCCGAACGCGTTTCGGGATTCACCATGAGGTAGCGCGGATCGGTGGTGACATCGGGGAC
>Ga0210405_10001663_pt1 | contig 24692 bp, 14 predicted proteins | sample IncBWH11MmetaG_FD_155492 | JGI IMG/M metagenome (GOLD analysis project Ga0210405, IMG submission 155492) | Forest soil microbial communities from Barre Woods Harvard Forest LTER site, Petersham, Massachusetts, United States - Inc-BW-H-11-M | ecosystem: Environmental > Terrestrial > Soil >... | reverse complement strand
GGCCGCGATCGCGTTCAATTCGCTTTGGTCGAAGAGCTGCCTGCCGTTCAGCCCAGCGTGGAGGTCACGTTGCTACTGGCCGTCGTAAAATTTGACTCCTTCGAATGGGCGATCGAGAAAGCCACGGAGTTGGGCGTGAGCACGATCGTGCCGCTTGCCGCCGAACGCAGCGAGAAGGCCTTGCTTGCCGCCGCAGCCAAGCGAGCGGAGCGCTGGAAGAAGATTCTGCTGGAAGCATCGCAGCAGTCCCGGCGGGTGCGCGCGCCGGTGTTGACCGAAATGACGAAACCAGAACACGCCTTCGCTTCCGGCAGAGACGGCGTACGCGTACTGCTTTCCGAGCGGGCCAGTGCTTCACCCATGCGAAAAGTCCTGCAAGGGCAGCAGGCCACAAGAGCGGCCTTGGCCATCGGTCCGGAGGGCGGCTGGACCGAAACAGAATTTGCCGCTGCGAATAGTAGCGGTTTCCTGGAAGCTTCGCTCGGCCGCTTGATCCTGCGCACGGAAACCGCCGTCGTTGCCGCGCTGGCCTCCTTGAACTACGCCCTCGACAGCGAACAATCGGCCTGACGGCAGCCTTAAATGCTCCTAAAATTTCGATAGGTGCCTACGATCTCCTTGCAACACCAGGACGGCTCCGTGAATCTCAATATATGTGAGGGAGAGCAGCCCTCGGCAAGGCACGCCGCTAAATCGCAACTGGCGCGGGCCGCGACGGCCATGCTATAAATACTAGATAGCAAAAAATGGAAAGACCGGACGAAAAACAGCCTACGAGCACCACCTCACCGAAGCTCGCAGCTCCGGCAGCGACGCTTGTCGTGACCGTCAGCCAAGCGGCTCCCACCATGAGAAGTCAGCAGGCGAATAGCACTGCTGGTTCTGAGCGCCCCGCGCCGCCGCACCTTTTGCGCCACGAAATACGCGTCTGGACGCGCGACCTCTTGATCGCCATCGGTCTGGCGCTGGTGATCATCGTTTTCCTGTACCAGCCGGTAAAAGTTGAAGGCACCAGCATGGCACCGCTGCTGTCCGACCAGGAGCGCATTTTTATCAACAAGTTTGTTTACCGCTTCGAGCCGATTCAGCGCGGGGACGTGGTGGTGTTCTGGTATCCGCTCGATCACTCGAAATCCTTCATCAAGCGGGTGGTGGGCTTGCCGGGAGAGTCGGTGGAAATCCGGCAGGGCGCCGTGTACGTCAACGGAAAGATTGTACCCGAGCCCTATGTCCCGCCGCAGTACGAAGACTTGAGCGATTTTGGTCCGGTGCGCGTGCCGAAGGATAGTTACTTCGTCATGGGGGATCACCGCATCAGCTCCAACGATTCGCGCGTTTTCGGTTCGGTGGGCAGCCAGTTCATTTACGGGCGCGCCGTCTTTGCCTACTGGCCGGTGGATCATTTTGGTTCACTTTCCACCACGGAAGCCAACACCAGGTGAATGGCGCCTTTTGATGAAAAATACGGGAGGACCCACTGACCGAAGTTCAGCACCGACCTGCGATACTCGCGCTGGAAGACGGGCGCGTCTTTAGCGGCCGCGCGGCGGGCGCGATCACGCGCCGCGGCGGCGAAGTCGTTTTCAATACCAGCCTCACCGGTTATCAGGAAGTTTTTACCGACCCCAGCTACGCCGGGCAGATTGTCTGCCTGACCTATCCACACATCGGAAATGTCGGCGCGAACGTCGAAGATGAGGAATCGTCGAAGCCGTACATCGAAGCGCTCATCGTGCGCGAATTCTCTCAAGTGTCATCCAACTGGAGATCGGCGGAGACGGCACAGTTGTATTTGAACCGGCATAAGATTCCCGTGATCTGGGACATCGATACGCGCGCGCTGGTGCGGCACATTCGCAACGTCGGCGCGCTGCGCGGATTTGTTTCAACAGACGGAACGCCTGCCGAACAATTGATTTTCGAGGCCAAGCAATTGCCCGGCATGGCAGGGCAGGAGCTTGCCAGTCGCGTCACCTGTGCGAAGCCATATGGCTGGGATAAGGGCTCCGTCGAGGTGGCCATCTCGCCCTGGTCCGAGCAGATGGGCGAATCCGACGCGGAGGCCGAGGCGCGAAGGCATCGCGTGGTGGCTTACGACTATGGGATCAAGCAGAACATTTTGCGGCTGCTTGTGGACCACCACTGCGAAGTGTACGTCGTCCCGGCGCAAACTTCCGCCGAGGACGTATTGGAGATGAAGCCGGACGGGGTATTTCTTTCGAACGGCCCGGGTGATCCCGAGCCGATCACTTACGCGGTGGAGAATATTCAGAAACTCATCGGCCGCGTGCCGGTTTTCGGCATTTGCCTCGGGCACCAGTTGTGCGGACTGGCGCTCGGTGGAAAGACCTTCAAGCTGAAATTCGGGCATCATGGTGCGAATCATCCGGTAAAAAATCTGCTCACCGAGCAAGTGGAAATCACCGCCCAGAATCACGGGTTCTGCGTCGATCCGGAATCGCTGCCATCGAGCCAAGTCGAAATCACTCACGTCAATTTGAATGACGATACAAACGAAGGCATGCGCCACAAATCCAAGCCGCTCTTCAGCGTGCAGTATCACCCGGAAGCCTCGCCCGGCCCGCATGATTCGCACTATTTGTTTACCCAGTTCACGGATCTGATGAAGGAGTTCGCCCAGCCGGGCAGTTCGCGGCGCTAAGAAAATTACACGGGAGACAATGCCGAAGCGGAAGCACATCCGGAGAATCCTGGCCATCGCTGGTGCCGTGCTGGCCGCGTCCCTTGCGTCGGCCCAGACTCCCAAGTTGAACATCAAGACCAAGCATGGCCTGCCAATGGAGGAGCAGCGCAAGTCCCAGATGGAGCGCCTTGCCAAACAATACGATTTGAAAAAATATACTGTTACGCGAGACATCTTGATCGAGCGCGGGGCCATGAATCATTCCTATCCCGTGCTAACCCTGAACCTGCGCTTCCTGGACAACGATGACCTGGCGCTTTCGGCTTACGTTCACGAACAGGGGCATTGGGTTCTGATGGGACGGCATCGCGCGGACAATCCTGCTTTATTCGAAGATTTGCAGCGAACTTTTCCTAATGTGGAGATTCGCGTTCCGGACGGTGACGGCGAGCTGCGCAGCAGTTATTTTCACATCGCGGTTTGCATGCTGGAATGGCAAGCCATGGAAGAACTGGTCGGCCCCGAGCCCGCGCGCAAAGTGATTGAATGGAAACAGGGCGACCACTACAAGGCGATTTATGCGACGCTGTTGGATCGTCGCGAGCAGGTTGAAGGCGTGCTAGGGCGCCACGGAGTGGAGTGGTGAATTAACATCTAAGCGCAGCCTTGAATTTGACTCGGTGCTGGCAGCTGAGAACGAAAAACGGGGAACGGGGAACTTGCCGAAACGCAAAGACATAAAGAAGATACTGATCATCGGGTCGGGGCCGATCGTAATCGGCCAGGCTTGCGAGTTTGATTACTCTGGCGCGCAAGCGTGCAAAGCACTGCGCGCGGAGGGGTACGAGGTCGTGCTGGTCAATTCGAATCCGGCGACCATCATGACCGACCCGGAGCTTGCGCATCGCACGTACATCGAGCCGCTGACCAAGGAATATCTTGAAGAAATCATCGCGCGGGAAAAACCGGATGCGCTGTTGCCGACGGTCGGCGGACAAACGGCGCTGAACCTGGCCGTCGAGCTTTCCGAAAGCGGCGTCCTGGAAAAATACAAAGTGGAGATGATCGGCGCGTCGCTGCGCGCCATAAAGGTCGCGGAAGACCGCCTGTGGTTCAAGGATGCCTGCCGGAAGATTGGCCTGGAAGTCCCGGCGTCCGCGCTGGTGAATAATGCGAAGGACGCATTGCGGCTCTGCGATCAACTGGGATTCCCCTTGGTGATTCGGCCGTCGTTTACGTTGGGCGGAACGGGCGGCTCGATCGCCTACAACAAGGAAGAGTTTGGCGAAGCCATCGCGCACGCGCTGGACATGAGTCCGGTGCACGAAGCGCTGGTGGAAGAATCCGTACTCGGCTGGAAAGAATTCGAACTCGAAGTGATGCGCGACTTCCGCGATAACTTCGTGGTGATCTGCACCATCGAAAACTTCGACCCCATGGGCGTGCACACCGGCGATTCGATTACCGTTGCTCCCGCGCAGACACTGACGGACAAAGAATTTCAGCGCATGCGCGACGCTGCCGCGGCGATTATCCGCGAAGTCGGAGTCGAAACGGGCGGGTCGAACGTGCAGTTCGCCGTGAACCCGGAGAATGGGCGCATGGTGGTGATCGAGATGAATCCACGCGTGTCGCGCAGTTCGGCGCTGGCCAGCAAAGCCACCGGCTTCCCCATTGCGAAAATCGCCGCGCGGCTGGCCGTGGGGATGTCGCTGGATGAGATTCCCAATGACATCACGAAGAAAACGCCCGCGTGCTTCGAGCCTACTATTGACTACGTCGTGGTGAAAATTCCTAAGTGGCAATTCGAAAAGTTTCCCGGCGCGGACAGCACTCTCGGCACACAGATGAAATCCGTCGGCGAGGTTATGGCCATCGGCCGCACCTTCAAGGAAGCGCTGCAAAAGGGAATTCGCTCGCTGGAGCCGAGCACTCCATGGCGTGCCCCTTCGGAAACGCCGGATTCGCTGCTTCGTGAAAAATTGGCGACGCCAAGACCCGACCGCATCCACTGGCTGCTGACGGCCATGGAGCGCGGGTTGCCGGCCCAGGAAATTTGCGAGCTGACGAAAATCGACCCGTGGTTCATCCAGCAGATTGAAGAACTGACGGCTATGAACCGCCGCGCCGCGGCAGTGACCGTCGAAACCGCTTCGAAAGAACTGTTGCGCGAGGTGAAGCGCCACGGCACCAGCGACGAACAATTGGCGCAAATCTGGAGGACGACCTCCGCTTCCGTGCGCTTGCAGCGCGCGCGTTATGGCGTGACGCCGGTATTCAAGCGCGTCGATACCTGCGCGGCGGAATTCGAATCGTTCACGCCGTACCTCTATTCCACTTATGAAGACGAAGACGAGTCGGACGCCCAGGCGCGGCCCAAAGTCATGATTCTGGGCAGCGGACCGAACCGCATCGGGCAGGGAATCGAATTCGATTATTGCTGCTGCCACGCCGCGTTCGCGCTGCGCGAAGACGGTTTCGAAACCATCATGGTGAATTGTAATCCGGAGACGGTGTCGACGGACTACGACACTTCCGACCGGCTGTATTTCGAACCGCTCACGCTGGAAGACGTGCTGGCTATCGTGGAGCGGGAGAAACCGCAGGGAGTGATCGTGCAATTCGGCGGTCAAACCCCGTTGAATCTTGCGCTGGAACTGAAGCGCAACGGCGTGCCCATCATTGGCACCGCGCCGGAATCGATCGACCTGGCGGAAGACCGCCGCCGGTTTGGGCGTTTGCTCGACGAGCTAAAAATCCCGCAGCCGCGCAACGCCACCGCGCTGGTGCCGGAGGAGGCCGCTCGCGTAGCAGCGGAAATCGGATTGCCTGTGCTGGTGCGGCCAAGCTACGTGCTAGGCGGGCGCGCCATGGTCATCGCCTATGATGTGAACACGGTTCAGGAATACGTGGCCCAAGCGGCGCTGATGGGACCGGCGCGGCCCGTGCTGATCGATCAATTCCTCGAAGAAGCGACGGAAATCGATGTCGACGCGCTGGCCGACGGCACGGACGTGGTTATTGGTGGAATTATGGAGCACATCGAGGAGGCCGGCGTACACTCCGGTGATTCTTCCTGCGTGCTGCCGCCCGTGAGTTTGTCGCCCGCGATACTCGATACCATCCGCGAATATACCAAACGGCTGGCGCTGGCATTGAAAGTGGTCGGATTGATGAACGTGCAGTATGCCATTCAGCGCGATACGGTGTACGTTTTGGAGGTGAATCCGCGCGCCTCGCGCACCGTTCCCTTTGTGAGCAAGGCCACCGGAGTGCCACTGGCCAAAGTCGCGGCGCGATTGATGACCGGCAAGAAATTGGCGACCATCCATCTGCCGATTGTGCAGCACAACGGCGTGGCGGAAATTGCCGTGCACGAATTCTATTCCGTGAAGTCGCCGGTGTTTCCATTCAACAAATTCCGCGGCGTCGATACCATCCTCGGCCCGGAGATGCGCTCCACCGGCGAAGTCATGGGGATTTCGACTTCATACGGACTGGCGTTTGCGAAGGCGCAGCTTGCGGCGGGGCAGCGTTTGCCGCGGCAAGGTACAGTCTTTCTCAGCGTGAATGACCGTGACAAAAAGCATCTGGGAGCCCTTGGAAAAGAGCTGTCGTCGCTGGGTTTTCGGCTGCTGGCCACGCGAGGAACGGCGGCGGCGCTGGAAGCCTCCGGGATTGCGGCTGAAGCGGTATTCAAAGTAAACGAAGGGCGGCCGAATATCGTGGACCTGGTAAAGACAAGCAAGATCGATCTGGTGATCAACACGCCCCTGGGGCGCGAATCGTTCTACGACGAAAAATCGATCCGCCGCGCGGCGATTCGCTATAACATACCGTGCATCACCACGCTTGCCGCGGCGCATGCCGCCGCGCGCGGGATTCACGCGCTTCTCGATCAGGGAACAGAAGTTGCCGCCTTGCAGGATTTACATCGCGGACAGGCCGCCGCTTCCGGCGTGCCCGCATCAGGAGATTAAGCCGTGCTATTTTCAGGAGTTTTCGCCGCTTTAACCACCCCCTTCTCGCAAGATGGGTCCGTTTCGCTCGCCGACCTGAAACATAACGTTCAACGTTACAACCAGACGGACCTGGCAGGCTACGTCGCGCTGGGTTCCACGGGGGAATCCGTGCTGCTCACTCGAGCGGAGATGGACGTGATTCTTGCGACGGTAAGAGAATCAGCGGCGGAAGAGAAGAAGCTGCTCGCGGGCGCTGGAGCCGAGTCGACAGCGGAAACCATTGAACGCACGAAACGCGCAGCCGAGTTTGGGTATGACGCGGTGCTTGTGAAGACGCCGCATTACTACAAACCCGCCTACAAGCCCGAAGTGCTGATCGCCCATTTCCGGCGCGTGGCGGACGAATCTCCTATTCCGGTTATGCTGTATTCGATTCCGCAATTCACGGGGATTTCTCTGTCGGCCGCCGACGTGGCTGCGCTCGCCGAGCATCCCAACATCATCGGCATCAAAGACAGTTCGGGAAATGTACAAGGCATTGGAGAAATCATCGGGGCGACTCCGCCGGCATTTCAGGTCTTGGTGGGCTCCGCGGCGAGCATGTATCCTTCGTTGGCGATTGGCGCGCGCGGGGCAATCCTGGCGCTGGCGTGCGCGCTACCGGAAAAATGCGTGGCCCTGTTCGAGTTGTTCCGGCAGGGTCACCACGACCAAGCGCGCGAACTGCAATCCATTTTGGCCCGCGCCTCGAAGCTGATCGTTTCCGAGCCTGGCATAGCCGGCGTAAAGCACGCCATGGACCAGCGCGGCTACCGCGGCGGCCTTCCGCGCTTGCCACTTGTCCCCCTGCACCATGAACAAAAGAAGCGTCTTACTGATTTTCTGGCCAGCCTGGAACCGGCTGCGGCGAGGGTCTAATTCCAAATAATCCCTCGCAATTGATGAGACGTTTTCACCCGAGGTTCATCTAACGGCTCATGGATTGTCGCGCTCTCTCCTTCCACCAACTGCCCCACCAACCGAAGCTGTTTCTGGAACACCTGGAACACTTTGAGAAGGTAAAGTCCTTCTACTTTCATCCGCCCACCATGTCCGCTGTCACTCGCTCCGCCCGGAGATTGGACTATCCGGGCGACCGGCGCGCGGAAGTAACCTCCGTTCTTCGCAGACAGAACATCGCCCTCGGTGCGGGAGCGGAAGCGTTGGCCAACCTGGACCGCCTTGAAAAAGGTGCCGTCGCCGTTGTTTCCGGCCAACAGGTCGGATTGTTCAGCGGACCGGCGTATTCCGTTTATAAGGCGCTCACGGCGGTGCAGATCGCGGAAGAATTGACTCGCGGCGGAATTCCTGCCGTGCCGGTATTTTGGATGGCGACGGAGGACCATGATCTCGACGAGGTCCGTCACTCCACGTGGTTCAATCACGGGAAGCTGGTCCGTTTTGAATTGCCGGTCGCCGCGGAAACGGGGCGGCCTGTGGGACGGATTCCGCTCGGCGCGCAGATCGCGCCTCTGGTGCAAGAGGCTGCCGAATTGCTTGCGAACCAAGGCAGCGACCTGCTCGCGCAATACCTGAGCGAAAGCTACCGCCCAGAGGAAACCTACGGAAGCGCGTTCGGCAAACTATTCGCCCGCTTGTTTGCGCAGCAGGGGCTGATCCTGATGGACCCGCTGGACGCCGGCTTCCACAAAGTGGCCGCGCCGCTTTACCAGCACGCGCTGGCGGAACGCGACGTGTTGAACGAAAAGCTCTTGCAGCGCGGGAAGGACTTGGACCGCGCCGGATTTGACGCCCAGGTCAAAGTTACTTCGCGAAGCACATTGCTGTTCCATCTGGGCGACGGCGTGCGGCGGGTCATCACGGCGAGCGCTGGAGAATTTCAGGCCGGAGAGAAAACCTGGGCGCGCGACGAACTGGTGCACAAGACGCACAGCGAACCGGAAAACTTCAGTCCCAACGCGCTTTTCCGGCCCGTTGTGCAGGACTATCTGCTTCCCACCGCGGCATACATTGCTGGCCCGGCGGAGATTTCCTATTTTGCGCAGTCGGAAGTGGTGTACCGGTATCTTCTCGGAAGGATGCCAGTGATGCTGCCGCGCGCGGGATTCACGCTGGTGGACGCCAAGGCCAACAAACTGCTGCGCCGGTATGGCCTGGCGGTCGAGGATGTTTGGGCGGGATCGCAAGCCATTCGCCACAAAATGGAGGGCAGGTCGGTTCCCGGCGCCTTGGCGAAGAGCTTCGACCGCAACCAAAAACAGATCGCCAAGATGCTGGCGCACCTCGGCAAACAGATCGAGAAGCTCGATCCCACGCTAAAAGGCACGGTTGAGAAATCGAGGCAGCGGATCGAATTTCACATTGAAAAACTACGCCGGAAAGCGGGCCGGGCCCAGGATCAGAAGGCCGGACTTATGGCGGCGCACAAACAATATCTCGAGTCGCTCTTGGATCCGCATAAGGGCTTGCAGGAGCGGGACTTGTGCCTGCTGCCGTTCCTGGCGCGATGGGGAGCAGGCGGACTCAGCGAATTGCAGAAACTTTCGACGGGAAAGAAAATCGGGCATCACTTCGTCATTCAGTTGCCGTAATCCAAGAGCCGCTTTCCCCATTTCCTTGGCCGCGTTAGAAAGCGGGCTACAAGGCTTCCCACAGACCAGACAGGGCAGAGTACGTTGCAGCAGGTTCCTTCTGTTGTGCCCGTCCGGCGGAATCCATTGCCCGCCGGGAAATCTCTCGGGCGATCGTAAGCCGCCCGGAATAGGCGTCTGTATCGGCCTCCAAGCCCAGCAATTCGTCCTCAGCTACCGGGGTGCCCGCCGGCCGTGCTACCTGCTGAGCAATACCCGCCACATCGTGATGCAAAAAAGCAGTCCGATACAGGGGAAGATGAAAAAAGCGTTATTCAGTTTGCGTTCGAGAGCTTGCTGATAGGTGGCCATCGCCTCATCCAGTCGATTTAGAGCGATGTAGTTGAACATGAGGAGGGTGCCTTCATCAACGCCTTTCTCATATTGTCCAATAGCCGGGTAGATTGCTCCTGACAAGAGATTGTGCGGCATCTCCGAGCGCGGACAGGCCTGTATCCAAGCTCGCAGGTTTGTTCGGCCTTTTCCATGTTCCCGGTGACCGCCTTATGGAAGCGAGCCGAGATGAAGAGTCTTCAACTGCTGGAAATAAGTCTCTTCGAGTGCCTTGTCCTTCCAGCGCTGCGCCGCAGTGTCTCCACATAATCCTATCGGTGATTAACTTCGGAGGAAGGCGGAGGCTTGGAGGAGATAATACCCTTTCCTTCCTTCAGTTTGTAGAAGCGGTCGGCGGCCAGATCTGTGAGAGTCTCCTTTTTTCCAGAGGGCCAGGTAATATCGGCTTTGTCCACGCGGTCGTGACTGCCAAGCCCGAAGTGAAGACGAAGATCGGGTTGGGAGAGATAACTGCCGCTGCTGAGGACTTCCCCGGTCTGGACGAGGTCGCGAGCGGTCGCCCGGACGCGGGCGTTCAACGCAAGACGATTGCTTTGCGTTCCCTCCAATTCGAAGCTGATCCAGTGATTCGGCGGGAGACCCTGGGGCTGCAGGATGACGGGCTCGCCCTTGAGATTTTCAACCACGATTTCGATGCGGCCGTCGTTGAATAGATCGCCGTACGCCACTCCTCTGCCGACCCGCGGGACCTGGATGGCAGGGCCCACGAGGTTGCTGATGTTTTTGAATTTGCCGTTGTGAAGATTTTCGAAAAGCAGCATGGGTTGGCGGTATTTCGTGCCGACATCGGCCGTGTCCACCTGCGGATAGACATGGCCATTGACCATGAATAAATCGGGCCAGCCACTGTTGCGCCAATCAATCAAACCGTCGCCCCAACCGACGTAGGCTGTGGTGCTGGGGGCGATGCCCGAGGCGTAAGACTCGTCAACAAAATTCATGCCGCCATCGTTGCGGTAGAGAACGGTGTATTCATCGCTGAAATGGGTGATGACAATGCTGACGCGGCCGGTGTGAAGATAATCGCCCAATGCAACGCCCATGTTCGCTTGTTCGACGCCATCCTGACTGACGGCCACGCCGGCGAGAAACGCAACGTCCTTAAAGTTGCCCGAGCCGTCGTTGCGATAGAGATAGTTAGGCTGGCCGTCATTGGTGACGAAAAGGTCGAGGTGGCCGTCCTGGTCGAAGTCGGTCCAGACAGCGGTGAGGCCAAAACGATTTTCGGGATCGGAGACACCCGCGGAACGGGAGACGTCCGTGAACGTACCGTTGCCGTTGTTGTGATAGAGATTGTCCGGCGAGCCCTTGAGACCGCGCGGGCCGCATTGAACGTTAATGCCGTGGTACTGGCAGGTCTTGCTGGAGCCGAAGGCGGGTAGATCATCGAGGCTGAGGGCGACGTAGTGTGAAACGAAGATGTCCGCAAAGCCATCACCGTCATAATCGCCGAATGCGCCACCAGTAGCCCAGCCCGAATCGCTCGACAAACCGGCTTGCTTGGTGACGTCCGTGAAGGTGCCGTCACCATTGTTGCGATAAAGCACCACGCCGCCGAAACACGTGACAAGCAGATCAGGCCAGCCATCGTTGTTATAGTCGCCCACGGATGCGCCCATACCCCAGCAGGGATAACCGACGCCCGCCTTGTCGGTCACATCGGTGAAAGTGCCATCGTGATTGTTGTGGAAGAGCGCGCTACGGGCCTTCTTGCCAGCGAGTGCCATTTCCACGCTTTGGGCGTTGGTGAAATAAATGTCCGGCCAGCCATCGCGGTCATAATCGATGAGAGCGACGCCACCGCTCATAGATTCGACGATGTATCTTTGTTCGGGACTGGAAAGATGTTCGAAGTGGATGCCGGTGGAGGCAGTAATGTCCATCAGCTGTGGCAAGGAGCCGGCGCTCAAAGAGTTGGCCGCGCGAGCGGAGGATTGGGCAGAAGTTTCAGTCGGCTTCTGCGGTTTGGGCTTGGCAGGAGATTGGGAATAAAAGGAGCAGACCACGAGAACACACACTGCACCTGCGCCGCAGATGGTCTGGGTCACGCGCATCGGAATATCCGCGAGTCCATTGTAAAAGGAGCGAAGAGGAATACCAATCCCGCCCCTAGCGGCCGCTATAGCGCATTTGCACGGCGTACAGTGAGCTGCGCGCGGCGATGAAGAGAGTTTTGCGGTCCGGTCCGCCGAAGAGAATCTGGGAAGGCCGCTCGGGGACGTCGATAGCGTCGATGAGCTTGCCGGAGGGATTGTAGACATAGATCTGGCCGGCGGCGATATAGACATTCCCTTCGCTGTCCTGGGCGACACTTTCCCCGCCGCGATCGACGAAGAGCTTGACATTGGCGAGAGTTCCATCGTCGCCAACCGTCGCGCGGTAGGTTTTCTGCTCCGATTCGTCGGAAACGTAAACCGTCTGGCTAACAGACATGGGAGCCAAGCCGAAGGCGCGCAGTACATCGTGGATTTTCGAACCGTAGTAGAGTTCGCCGGTCACAAAGTCCTCGCCTGCAGGAATGAATGTGCTGTGGTCCGGAGAGACATACTGATAGGGCTTCTTCCTTTCGACCATTCCGGTGAAGTCGTTTTCATTGCGCCAGTAGTCGATGGGAAGGACAGGAGTCATCCCGGGGCGTGGAGCGCTTGGCTCCGGCTTGAGAAGAGTGAGTTGGTCAAAATCGGTCCCAGGCTTGAAGGTGTAAACGGTTCCGTTTCCCTGGTAGGAAATAGCCAGCAAGTTGCCGGACTTATCGAAGGCCAGCTGAACAGGATCGATAGGATTGTCGCGGACGATGGAGAGCTTTCGCGTCTGCGAGGACCAACAATAAATCATCTGCCATTTGGCGTCGACAAAGTAGATGTCACCGGAAGCGTTGATGGCGCCGCCGGCGATATTGAAGAAACCGCCAGCGAGTTTGTCGACCTTTGCGCCGGAGGCAAGCACCTGGGAGGGTTCGCGGGTGCGCGGCGGTGGCGCGTTGCCGGAAATGTCCAGCCAGGCGAATTCGCGTTGGCGAATTTCGACGTCGTGGGTCTGGTCGTAGACGGCATTGTCAAAAGAAACCTTGCTATTGCTATAGCAGTGGACGTTGCGGAAACGGATTTTGTTCGAGTTGCTGACTTTGACGGCGTACGGAAACGGCTGATAGCTGCTGACAACGCGATACATGTGCAGATTGGCAATCGTAACGTCGCTGGAATCGCGAATCTCGAGAGGCAGCGCGAAGCCGCCCTCGCCGCGCTCTTCTTCCGTTTGCAGGGCGTAGATTTGCCAGTTGGAAACGTTATGTAGCACGATTTCGTTGCGCACGTGATGTTCGCTGGAAAGTTCATAGACGCGCCCGCTTGTTGAGGTATTTGAGACGTAAAGGCCGGCCTGTGCAAAGGTGCTGGGAGTCCAAATGTCGACGAAAGTACCGCCACCGCCATCGGTGACCCACAGACTGGGATACTGGCCGTCCCAGCGCCGGTTGATGTTGGAATCAGCGGTGTGCGTATTGTTGTAAATCTGCTGCCAAACTTTGCGAGCCTCGTCGGGAGTAGAACCAGGTTCCACGGTGCCGTGACCTCCGAGGAAGCGGACGTCGTTGATCATCGAATCGCTGCCCGCCATCCACTTTGCGGCCACGGCACGCGGATTGATGCCATTGGTGTACAGCCCGATGCCAGTAACGATGTTTGTGCCCCCCTTGGGTGTTTCCAGCAGCGCTTTGGGGCTGCCGACCCCCTGGAATGCTGCTGTGCCGTCGGTGATCAGGATGCGCGTGACGCTAGGATGCATACCGATGAGAATCGTGTCCGGCTTGAGTGTGATGGTATCCGTGACGCGATACTGGCCAGAGGGAAAATAGAGCGTTTTGTGCTCAGCAACGGCTTTCCTCAGCGGTTCGGTGTCGTCAGCAGTGCCGTCACCGCGGACGCCAAGCGAGAGAACATTCACCCACGTATTCATCGGCGGCAGGTCGTGAATATCGGATTCCGTTGGTGGAGGAAGCTTGGTTAGCGGCGTGGCGTCAAAAACACTCTCGATCGAAGCGACCGCGCCGATGTCGTCGTAATGGAAGCCGTGAGAAAACGTCTTGACGGCATACATCTCCTGCGGGCCGGCGAATTGCTTGCCGCTTTCGCGGAAAGACGCGAACACGGGCACGCCGCGGCAGACGACATTTTCCATGTTGATTTCGGTGCGCACGCCCTTCTCATTGCTTATGATAACGGCGGGCCCGCTAATGTTTTCCATGCGCGCGTCCTTGACCCAGAGTTCTTCGGAATAATTGGGATCGATCGAAATCGCCGCTGGAACATTCTTGAATTGCGGCCGGATGAGCGTAAGGCCTGCTTCATGTTCGCGGATGGCGGCTTCTCTTTGGCCTTCAAACGTGCTGTCCATAACGGTGAACTGCCAGCCGGGTGAAGGCTTGCGCGTCCAGATGCCGTACTTGCCCCCAAAAAAATGTAAGTCATAAGCGACGTTGCCGCCTTCGTGAATTCCTGCAAGCCCGGAGCCGACGTGGAAATCCATGTGCGCGAGGAAACAGTGCTGCGCATAGTGCGCGCGAACTCCGACAGCCCCGGGATTTCCATCCTGAATCTCGATATCAACGTTGCTCATCGCTGAGTAGAAAGTTCCCGGACTGGCGTCTGGTGGAGTTTCTTTCGTGTCCGATTTCACTTCCCGTCGAGAGCGTCCCGTGCCCGGCAGGCCACCGGCGAAGAAAATCATGTACGTGGGCCCTTCCTGAAAACCCGGCGTGTCGCGACCCAGCACGAGGACAGGGCGGGTCTTGCCGTAACCGATGACGCGAATTCCCGGCCACATGTAAATTGTTTTTGTTACGCGGTAGCGGCCGGACGGCAGGAAAAGAATCCCCTGGTTGGTCGTTTGCTGGACCTCGTTGATGGCTTGCTGTAGGGCGTCCGAATCATCGGCGACACCATCTCCGTGGACAGGGAACTTGTCAGGGGTGAGATAGACGGCCTTCGCGTCGTCCAAGCGGTCGGCGTAGTAGGAATCGGCAAACAGCGGGCAAGCAGAAAACAGGAAAGTCGCCAACGTAAGAAGCGTCTTCATCATCGCAAAGGCCCCTTGCTTGGTTTTGTAAGAACCACGCTTGCTTTTCGTTTCTTCGAAATACGGTTCGCCTTGTCGTCGCGGTGTATGTCCTTGCGGCGTGCGGGAGATGCTATACACCATGAACGCGGGTACAGTATAGAAGGAGAATCACTAATTGCGAGGCTCGTCCTCGTTTTCATTTTTCCCTGGCACTAGGCGCATCTGCCGGTAGAGCTCCCGGAGCTTTTCCTTCATTTCTTTGTATTTTTGGTATTCCTCGAGCTCGCGCTTTGCATCCGCCGTACGGCCCATCTGCCTATAGACCGTGCTCAAGCGAAAGTGCGCCACCGCGCTGGTTGGATCCAGCTTGACGGCATGTTCCAGCAACGGCAAAGCCTTCTCGGACTTATTCATGGACATCAGCACTTTCGCCAGACCGATGTTGGCTTCGGCATCGTTCGGCTGTAGCTTCAGGGCGCGCTCGTAGTGCTCGTTTGCGGCTTTCTGGTCACCCTTTAGCGCGGCCAGATCGCCGAGCCGGCATTCAGACTTTTCATCCGACGGGTTGGCGTCCAAGGACGCTTCGTACTCACTCTCCGCTTCTTCCCGTCCATTGGGAATTGTCGAGTTGTTGAGCATTTCAGCCAGTTCAAAATGGAGGCCGGGAAGTTTCGAATCGACCTTGAGAGCTTCGCGATAATTTGCGATGGCTTCGTCGGCTTTGCCCTGTCTGGCGAGCTCGTGGGCCATCATCTGGTGGGTGCGGGCGGAATTAGGGGCGACCACGATCAAGCTAAGCCTGGATTCGTCGGCAAGATCCGAGTAGACCCGGTACGCGGTATATACAAGTTCAACATTTGTCGGGTCCAGGTCGCGGAGGACGCTTACAGTCGCGGCGGCCTTATCCAAATCGCCTGTTTTTGAATAAGTGTCGATCAGTTCCATGCCTGTCTCAATGCGAATCTTTTGCTCCTTGAGCCTTGGGAACGCACTTTCCAAATCGCCAAGCGCGCTCTTGATGTCCCCGGTCCGCTTTTCCGCCATGCCGAGGAGAGCTTGAATTTTCCAGAGGGCCGGTTGCAGCTTCAGCGCGGCACGCAACTGGGGAATCGCCTCAGCGTACGCCCCCTGAAAAGACAGCAGGACGCCGAGGTTGCCGCGGGCGTCGACGTTGTGGGGATCGAGGGCGACGATGGCTTTGAATTCGGGCACAGCGAGATCGGGCTTGTTCTCTCTCAAATACTCCTGTGCCTTGCGGCTGTGTTCTTCGACTTGTTGCTGGTGGCTCGGGGCGGATTGGCAGAAGCAGGAAGGGGTGACCAAGACGAGTACGGCGAAGAGGGAAACATTGATTGCCATTATCCGCATATCGCTAGTATACGGCGAGTGAATAGCCTTTCGTGGTTTAGTGCTAACGAAAAAAGGAGGACGGCGAGGTTCCGCCGTCCTCCCCCCCGACTAGGGATGAAGTCTAGAAAGTGAACCGGGCACCGAGTTGGCCGCTGCGCGGAGCAACCGTGGTTCCGTTACCCGTCAGGGAGCTGTCGATGATTCCGAAGTTCTTCAGGTTACTAATGTCACTGTGTGGGGGCTGGAAGCTGGGATGGTTCAGCGCGTTGACAAAGTCAGCACGCAGTTGCAAGCCAAAGCGCTCCTTAAGGTGGAACTCCTTGGCTAGCGACAGGTTGACAACGCTGAGGCCCGGCCCGCGCAAGGTATTTCTACCCTCTGTCCCGAAGGCGAAGTTAGCCTGGTTGGGATGAGTGAAAGCAGCGGGATTGAAGTAGCTGATGCCCTGAGTGGCTATGGCAGGAACATTGGAAAAGGGGTCGCCGACCCGGTTGAGATAGAGTGTGCAGCCGTTACCACACTTTGAGTTGCCATCCTTGCCGGTATTGGAGTCAACCACGGTGAACGGATTTCCGCTCTGTTTGATGAAGGTTCCCGAGATTCGCCACCCGCCCGCAACAATATTCGTCACTTCATTATGGTTGAGGTACTGCTTGCCCTGCCCGAAAGGCAGCTCGTAGGAGACGATGCCCTTGAAGGCATGCGGAACGTCGAAGTTGGAATTGCCGTAGTTGGCCCTCGGGTTATTCCCGATCTGCCAGCGCTGCGTTCCCCCGCGGCTGCCCCATCCGGAGGAATCCTGTTCGTCCAGGAAATGCGACCAGACATAGTTGACTTGGAAAGTCAGGCCGGAGGAATAGCGCTTCGTAACCCCGACTTGCAGCGCATTATATCTTGAGATTGCGTTGTAGTGGTTTCCGCCGATGGTTCCAAACAACGGGAACGGACGCTGAGCCTGTGTGGTGACGCTCGCGGCCAAGACCGTTGGGTCGGTGATTTGGTTGAGGTCTGTCGGGAACTGCAAGTGGCTGCCGTTGCTGCCGATGTAGGCGATGGACGCCGCGTAATCACGGGCGAACTGGTGTTCGACGCTTAATGTCCATTGTTTGATTTTCCCTACAGGGACATCGTATGGGGTGTAGGTCACACCTTGAGGGCGGGCGGGCGTGATATATGTCAAAGGCTGCCGCGCTGCCGGCGAGCCTACCACGTAGTTCAGGATGGGGCCGGCGGTTGCGGCAGAGGCCGACAGGGCGATGAGCGGGTTGGGACCGGTTCCGCTGTTTACATCCGTCACGTCGCCATGACTGGTGCCGGTTGAACCAGCGCCTAGTCCCTGGCCGTACGTATCTTCGCTGAAGTTATAGGAATATATGCCAAAACCAGCGCGAACCGTGGTGTTCCTGAACCTGCTTGGACTCCAGGCAAAACCAATACGCGGCAGGAAAATGTTGTAAATCGGCTTCTGCAGGGTGGTTCTGTCGATTTGGCCGCCAAACCACATCGAGCCGAGCGCCCCGTTGAGAGGATTAACGATATTCGGATCAAACCCGCCGATAGCGTTGTGCAGTTCGCTCATGCCGGTGGTGGCTTCATAGCGCAAGCCGAGGTTGACGGTGAGGTTCGAGAAAACCTTGTAATCATCTTGCACGAAGAGTTGCGGGCTTTTGATGCGCATGTAAGTCACGGACTGGTTGGTCGCCGTCCAGCGAAACACATCGCCCAGCAGGAAGTCCGCGAAGGAAGCACCACCCGGAACGCAACCCGGAGGCGCGGGTGGACAGTTTTGTTGCGTATACGACCCGTTAAAGGTGAACTGACCGGCGTCCACGTTGCCCCACGGCGTGGTGTTGCCGTCGCCCATCAGCACTTCCACACCGAAGTGGAGGATATGCCGGCCCTTGATCAGGGTCATCACGTCCGAAGGGTCATAGAGGTGCTCGATGTAGATGGCGTTGGTGCCGGGCTGCAAAGACGTGCAGCAACCACCGCTGAGGTTGAACGTCGGGAAAATATTCGCCTTCGAGTACTGAAGCCCCAACTTAGAAGCGGCGTCGAACCCAAGGGATAGTGGCACGAACCAGTTGCCTTGCTTGGTATAACCCATGCGGAATTCGTTCACCAACGTCGGACTAAGGGTCCAGGTATCGGAGAGCTGTACGTTGTACCCGTCGATGTCCCCGGAAAAGCAGTTGATCGGGCAGGGCCACTGATTGAAGTTCTGTCCTGGGTTGTCCTTTTGGGTAATGGAAAAGGTTACGCGATTGTTCTTCATCAAGTCGTAGTCGATGCGGCCGAAATAACGAAGATTCGGGTTGGAGGAAGGGGAGGTGAAAAAGAAGTTGCGGTCGGTAGCGCCAGGGGCGCCAGCGTTTGGCAATGGATAAAAGGACAGAGCCTTCAATGCCACGGAATCGACCCTGTTGGCAGGGATAATATTGTTGGCAAAAGCCGTGCGCGTCCCGCCGATTGCCGCCGTAGTCGGGTCGTAGATAGTTGGCTGGCCGGTGAAATCATACTGGCCCGGATTGGCAGTCCCCATGCCACGTTCTGCGAGCGTGGGAACATTGCTGAAGTGTGGATTGCCCGCGCCTTTGTTTGTAATTTTGTCGCGGACAAAGAAGAAGAAAAGTTTGTTCTTGATGATGGGGCCGCCGACGGAGCCGCCCCACTCGTTGTACCGCAGACTGGGTTTTACCTGACCTGGTGTGCTGAAATAGGGCCGCGCGTTGAGCACGTCATTCTGCCAGTATTCGTAAGCGGAGCCATGAAACGTGTTGCTCCCGCTCTTGCTGATCTGGTTGAACACCGCGCCGCCGATTCCGTACTGCGCGGAGAACGAAGAGGTGCTGACTTGGACCTCGGAGATGCTCTCGAAGATGGAGTTGTCGACATTGCCGCTCACCGGTAAAACCACGGTCGCGCCGTCGGCAAGGAAGTTCGCGTAATTCGGGAGATTGCCATTAATGGAAATGGCGTCGCCCGCGTTATACGCGCCACTGCCTTCTGAGGCAGGTTGCGAAGGGGCGCTCGATGCTCCGGGAAGGAAGATATTGAAGTTGGCCCAATCGTTGCCGGTGATGCCCGCGCCGAGTTGGGGCAACTCATTTATGGTCTTTTCCTCGAGGATGGTTCCCTGCTGGCCGGATTCGGTCTGCAGCAGCGGCGCGCCTGTGCCTTCAACGTGAACTACTTCTGTCATCGCACCGACATCGAGGGATGCGTCCACGGTGATTACAGAAACCTGCAGCACAACAGGGCCATGCGTGACCTTCTTGAATCCGGCCTTGGTGAAAGTCAGGTTGTAATTCCCAGGACGCGTCGATACGGTATCGTAGATCCCCTTGTCGTTGGTGATGAAGTCCTTACTCTCACCCGTATCAATGTTGGTTAAGGTGACGGTCGCGCCCGCAATTGCGGCGCCGGTGGAATCGGTCACGGTACCGCGAATATCACCGGAATTTGTATTCTGCGCAAAGGATAGGCTGGCCGCGATTGCCAAGAAGCAAAACGCAAAGGCAAAACGAACTGCTGTTCTCATTGGTCCCCTCCAACGATCGAGCTAAACTTGCTGACTCTCGTTCCCATACACCCATTAGCCCACGTATGTACCAGCCGAGTCCGGCCTCCGGAGCAGGCAGGTCAGACAGACAAACGGTTGTCTTGGCCAGTTCGTAGTGGATTTCTGCTAAATTCTGAGCGCATTACAATCCGTCCGCTTGCGGTTGTCAAGAAGAAAATGTGATAAAACGCATGTAGATAATCGTTTGTCTAGCAGTCCTGTTGCGGTCGCCGAAAGTAAACGCTTTCATTTCGCGTCGAGGGGACACCCCCAATGTTCCTGAAGCTTGCCACTGCCGCTTCTCTAGGCGCCGCCACCGCCACCCCTCCGCTCTCCTAGCCCAGTCCCGCTGCCCGTGCTAGGGCTTGGGTCTCAGTGTTCCGGAAGATGTCTCTGTCATCGGCTTTGATGACATCAGGGTGGCGTCGTTCAGCCACCCCAGACTCACAACCATTCGTCAGCCATTGTCGAACATGGGCAGAATCGCGGCGCAATGCGTTCTGAACCAGCTCAACGGATCGGAACGATTCCGGAGACAAATCACGGTCGAGCCGGAACTTGTTGTCCGGGAGTCCACGCGGGCGGTCAATCTAGGCACCCAGGCAAGCAGCGCAAAAAAAAGGCAAGACCACACCAAAATCTAGAGCCGGTTTTGCAGTCACGGATTGAAGCCAATCCCCGCACCAGGGCATGCTCACATGGCGAGGCAACGACTCTCGAAGGCTACACGCACGCCAGAGTGATCGCTCGGCGAGGAGCTGTGAACCTATCTTGACGAGCAAGTGTTCCCAAGAACCCCCAGGAAGGTAGCAGTACAGCAGAATACATTTCGCCAACTAATTCACTTTAAATTTACGTCTGCTCTCATCATGAGCGGCGGGTGTACAATCTCGAGTATCGGAGGGCCAATATGGAAATCCCGGTTAATATGCGTCCAGTGCGAGTCGCCCGTCGCATTTCCGGCACTGGTGCTTCCGGCGCCATGCGCCGCAAGTTGTGGCATTGCTGCCTTTTGGTGGCAAGGCTGCTTCCAAAAGAATTGGCAGTGTGTGCCTTCGTCGTTGTCTTTTTGACACCGTCGCTCCCGGCCCAGCAAAATGGTTCAGCGAGCGGCGCAACGCCTGGTTGGCCCTTGCATGACTCCGCGCCAGATCATGCACTTCCCGACGCGCTGGGCCCGCAACCTCCTATTATTGCTGATAGGGACGAGTCATGCTTGCTGTGGGCGGTTGCCGAAGTGCAAGGACCCACCATCAGCACTGCGACTCTGCAGGTTCCCGGAAAAGCAAGGGGCGAATTCAGGAAAGGATGCAGTGATTTGAAGGGCAAGAAGCTCGCAAATGCCGAGAACCACCTGCGCAAAGCGCTTCAGGAATACCCGCGATATGCAGCCGCGTGGGTCCTGTTGGGACAGGTTCTGGAAGCGGGAAACCGAATCGAGGAAGCCCGAGGTGCGTGTTCTCAGGCCTCAGGTGTGGATTCGGAGTACACGCCGGCGTACCTTTGCCTTGCGGACGTTGCTGCGCAGCTGCACGACTGGAAGCAGACTCTGGATCTGGCGGATCGCGCTCTCGCACTTGCTCCGGTGCACGATGTGTATGGAAACTTCTACAGAGCGATCGCCCAGTTTCATCTAAGTCACCTGCCAGCGGCGGAGAGAAATGCGCTAGAGACCATCGACGCCGACCATCTCCACCGCGTGCCGCAAGCGCACCTTTTGCTGGCGCAAATATACGGAGCGAAGCATGACCTTCATGGTGCGGCCATTCAGCTTCGGGCCTACCTAAGAGTTGCTCCCAGCTCTCCGGACTCTGCCGGCGTGAGGAAAAGCTTGGCGGAGCTCGAAGCCCAAATCCGATAGGAAGCAGACCAATGGGTAGACCTGTCCGTACCGATGCATCTACGACGTGGGAATTGCTCCAGTACTCAGTTGGAAAAAGTGCATCGGTTGAAGTGAGCTGTGGGAATCGCCCGTGCAGCAATTGGAAAGCGCGTGCAAAAGATCACACTGACGCCCGAGGTAGGACTTACATCGCATCGGGGTCTTGGGACTTGCTCGGAGCGGGCACCGTGGCTGTTAGCATGGTGCCGGGGGCCAGAATCGAACTGGCTACGCCCGCCTTTTCAGGGCGGCGCTCTACCAATGAGCTACCCCGGCACAGGTGATTTAGAAATTGTAGGTGTGCCGCGAGGTTGTGTCAATTCGCCGGAAAACGCTGCCTAATTCATTGCGAGGATTCGTCGAATTCCTTCATCCAATTTCGGTTTTTCAGAACCTCGCGCGGCTTGGTGCCTTCGGGCGGCCCGACGATCCCGTCCTTCTCCATCAGGTCGATCAGGCGTGCGGCGCGCCCGTAGCCGATGCGCAAGCGCCGCTGCAACGTGGAAGTGGAAGCACGCCCGGCATCGCAGACCACTCGAATGGCGTCCTGGTAAAGAGCGTCGTCAACGTCCTCGCCGCCCTCAGCGTCACCTTCATCCGCACCTTCGGTCTTGCCGTCCTCTTCCTTCGGAGCCGCAAGCAGCTCTTCCTGGTACTTCGCTTGCGCCTGTTCGCGCCAGAAATCGCAGACGGACGTAATCTCATCTTCGGTCACCAGCGGGCCGTGAATCCGATGCAGCCGCGCCGAACCGGCCGGCAAATACAACATGTCGCCGCGGCCTAGCAACGACTCCGACCCGTTCGAGTCGAGAATCGTGCGCGAGTCCACCTTGCTAGCCACCCGGAACGAAATGCGCGCGGGAAAGTTCGCCTTGATCAAGCCGGTGATCACGTCCACGGAAGGCCGCTGCGTCGCGAGAATCAAGTGGATGCCTACCGCCCGGGCCATTTGCGCCAGCCGCGTGATCGATTCTTCCACGTTGTTGGTGTCCACCATCATCAAGTCGGCCAGTTCGTCGATCACGATGATCAGATAGGGAAGCGGCTTGTGCTCGGTCTCTTCCAGGTTGTCGAACAGCGAAAGCGATTGCTCCTTCTTGAACGTGCGGTTGTACTGGTCGATGTTTCGCACGCCGCGCTGCGCCAGCAGCTTCAGGCGGTTTTCCATTTCGCGTGTCGCGTTGCGCAGCACGTTCGAGGCAATTTTCGGATCGGTTACCACCGGCGCGATCAAGTGCGGAATGTTTTCGTAAAGATTCAGCTCCAGCCGCTTGGGGTCCACCAGCACCATCTTCACTTCGTCGGGTGAGGCCTTGTAGAGAATCGACATCATCAGCGAGTTGATGAACACGCTCTTGCCGGTGCCTGTCGACCCGGCGATCAGCAAGTGCGGCATGGCCGCGAGTTCCGTCACGCGGATCCGCCCGTGCAGATCGCGCCCCATGGCCAGCGTCAGTTTGCTCGGCGAATTGACAAACTCCGGCGCCTCGATGATCTCCCGCAGCGCAATCGTCTGCCGTCTGTCGTTCGGAACTTCGATGCCAATCGTGGATTTTCCGGGGATGCGCTCGATCAGGATCGATTCCGCCTGCAGCGCCAAACACAAATCTTCCGTCAGCCCCGTAATCCGGCTGTACTTGATGCCCGCCTCCGGCTTGAATTCGAATGTGGTCACCACCGGTCCGGGATTGATTTGCGTCACCCGCCCTTGCACGTCAAATTCGAGGCATTTCGCTTCAATCGTCCGCGCGCGCAGTTTCAGTTCGTCTTCATCGAGTTTTTGCCCGCGCTCCCCCTCGCGCAGCAGGGAAGTGGGAGGAAGTTTGTAATTCGGGCTGCCCTTTGCGATCTTAGGTTCGCCGGTTTTTTTAGCCGCGCTCTTTTCCGTTTCGCGGTTGAGGACAAAGATCGGCGTCTTCCGCGCCGTATCCTTCGTTTCCTTGTCCTCGTCTTCTTCGATTTCCGTCCGGCTCCTGAAAATATTGCTCTCGTCGGCCAGGCGAATCGTCTTGGGAGGCTCGTTCAATACTTCGCCTTTTCCAAGCGACTGAGGCGCAACAGGTTTCCTGCCCGACAGCCGGGACTCTTCGAGTCGCCGCCGCATGCGCCGCTGCTCGCGTTCTTCGCGCCAGGTGTGCCAGCGCGCTTGGGCCTTCTGCAAAACGCCCAGTCGTTCCACTTTTCCAATCGGCCCGTTCGGTCCGCTGGCCCACGCGTGCGCCCCGGAAAAGGAAAAACGCGTGGTCATGAATAACGCGGTCACCAGCAACGCTGGGGTGACAATGTAGGCTCCCCATTTCACGCTGGCAAGCAGAACACTAGAAGCGAGCCCACCTACAAAGCCTCCTGCTGGTATGGCCCCGCGGACCGCCGGAATGAACGGAAGAAGGGAAATCAGAGCAGGGAGAGAAATCAGAAGCAGCCCGTAACCGCCAAGCGTCGCAACTTGCGAATCGATCGCCCGGCTGCGGAGCCACCGCCAGCCCAAGACGAGCATGGCCGCTGGCAACAGAAACGCCGCAAACCCGAATATTTGGAAAAGCAGATCCGCCCCGTACGCCCCGGCAGGCCCAATCCAATTGCGCGCCGGGCTGCCGTCGAGCCCCGCCGCGCTTACGTTGAACGCCGCGTCCTTCGGGGAATACGACAGCAACGCCAGCGCCATCAGCACCGCCAGCGTGATGCACAAAAATCCAATCAGCTCATTGAAACGCTTGTTTCCAGTCGGAGTTAGTAAGCGCAAGAGGCTCTCCTCAGCTTTTTGGGGAAGGCTGAGTGTCGCGGCGGGTGCTGGCGCTATCGCAATCCCGCTTGGAGGAACTTCCGAACAAAACGATGATACCAAACACCTGCCGCTCGACAACAAATACTTTCAAACCGCGTGTTTGCAAACTATACAGAAAGGACATGGCCGTCCACCAACCCAGTCAGCCAGCTATTCCCCAAGTCGCGAAGCCCAATACAAAACCGCCGCCCCTACGATAATCCGGTATACCGCGAACGGGGCGAACCCGTGCTTCCTCACCCACGCCAAGAACCACGCCACCGCTCCGTACGCCACGATGAACGACACCACGAACCCGATCGCCAAGACCACCCAGCCGTGCGGATCAATGTACGTCACTCCGATCGCGTTCTCACCCTTGCCTCGCAGCGATTTCAGCAAATCGTAGCAAGTGGCCACCACCATCGTGGGGATCGACAGGAAAAACGAAAATTCCAGCGCCGAAGCCCGCGACATTCCCGCCAACTG
>Ga0210405_10001661_pt1 | contig 24694 bp, 17 predicted proteins | sample IncBWH11MmetaG_FD_155492 | JGI IMG/M metagenome (GOLD analysis project Ga0210405, IMG submission 155492) | Forest soil microbial communities from Barre Woods Harvard Forest LTER site, Petersham, Massachusetts, United States - Inc-BW-H-11-M | ecosystem: Environmental > Terrestrial > Soil >... | reverse complement strand
CCGGAGTCGTTCTTTATGGCTGGACGATGTCACGCGGCGAGCGCTCGCCAAGCGGACGCCAATGGGCGTCTGTGTGTTTGCTCGCTCTGATGATATTCGCCCTCGACTACGGCCTGCTGTTTTGGGCCGAACAGCGCGTTCCTTCGGGCCTTGCCGCGGTCATGTTGGCCACGATTCCGGCGTTTATGGCGCTGTCGGAAATTATTTTTCTGGAAACGCAAAGCCTCACTTTCCGTCTAGGCTTGGCGCTCGCAATCGGCCTTAGCGGAGTGGGCGTGTTGGTGAGCCGCTCGCTGGACCTCGGCGGCGCGCCGATCGACAGGCGAGGCGCAGCGGCCCTGATTGTCGCGTCGGTGAGCTGGTCGATAGCGTCGGCGCTCGCGCGCAAGCTGCCGCTGCCCAGTTCCAAGGTTATGAGCTCGGGAGCACAGATGCTTGCCGGCGGAGTGTTTCTGGCTCTCACCTCGGGCGCGCTGGGCGAGTTTCGCAATTTTCATCCGTCGGCCGTTTCGCGTGGCGCTTGGCTCTCGCTGCTCTATCTGATCGTCGCCGGCTCCATCATCGGGTTTACCGCCTACGTGTGGCTGCTTCATCATGAATCGCCGACAAAAGTCGGTACCTACGCGTACGTCAACCCGGTAGTGGCCGTGGTAGTTGGATATTTCTTGGGCGGCGAGGCGGTGAGCTTGCGAACAATTTTGGGCACTCTGTTTGTTCTAGTCAGTGTGGTGGTGATCACTACCACGCCAGCCGAGAAGAAACCGGTAGCGATACTCTCAGCAGAAGACGCAGGCTAGCTCCCAATATTCGATCCCAATATTCCAATTGACGCGCCTTGCCCGTCGTTGGCGCCGCACACTTACTGTTTTTTGGTAAACTGGCTAGACGCTGAAATGTCTCAAAGCTGGCGGACACAACTACGTTTAAGCCAAGCACCAAGGAGCAAGTCATGAGCAGCGCCGTAACCACGCAAGTCACCGAGCTACAGAACTACGTCAATGGCGGCTGGCGCCGTTCCTCTTCCACTGAATTCTTCGATGTCAGCAATCCCGCCACCACCGAGATCCTCGCTCGCACGCCGATGTCCTCTGCCGCCGACGTCGACGCCGCCGTCCAGGCCGCGGCGGATGCGTTTCCGGCTTGGCGCCGCACTCCTCCAGGCGAGCGCGTTCAATATCTTTTCAAGCTGAAGAATCTTCTCGAAGAACATCTTGATGAACTCTCCCGCCTAATCACTCTTGAAAACGGCAAGACTTTTGCGGAAGCCAAAGCCGAACTCCGCCGCGGCATCGAGAATGTCGAGGTCGCTTGCGGCATTCCGATGATGATGCAGGGCTACAACCTCGAAGACGTCACTCCCGGCGTCGATGAAATGCAAATTCGCCAGCCGCTCGGGGTGGTCGCAGCGATCGTCCCATTTAATTTCCCGGCAATGATCTCCTACTGGTTCCTGCCCTACGCCATCGCTTGCGGCAACACGTTCGTGTTGAAACCTTCCGAGCGCGTCCCCCTCAGTATGATCCGCGCCTTCGAGCTGCTCGAAAAAACCGGCCTGCCCAAAGGCGTCGTCAACCTCGTCAACGGCGGCAAAGATGTCGTCAACGCGCTCTGCGATCATCCGCAGGTGCGCGCCATCAGTTTTGTCGGTTCCACTCCCGTCGCCAAGCACGTCTACGCGCGTTCTGCCGCCAGCGGCAAACGCATGCAATGCCAGGGCGGCGCAAAAAATCACGTCATCGTTCTTCCTGATGCCGACCTGGAGCTTGCCACGCAAATCATCAGCGACAGCGCCTTCGGCTGCGCTGGCCAGCGCTGCCTCGCCGTCTCCGTCGCCGTCACCATCGGCGACGCGCAAAAATCGTTCCGCGACTCCATCGCCCACTCCGCTTCTACTCTCCGCGTAGGCAACGGCCTGGAACCCGGTGTGCAAATGGGCCCAGTCATTTCCGGCGAAAGCAAGCGGCGTATCGAATCGCTGATTTCGGCGGGTGTTGGCGAGGGCGCAAAAGCCATTCTCGACGGTCGCAACACCAAAATACCCAATCACGAGTCAGGAAACTTTCTCACTCCCACGGTTCTCGATGGCCTTTCATCTACAAGCCAGCTCGCCAACACGGAAATTTTCGGTCCCGTGCTGAGCCTGGTCCACGCTAATTCCATGGACGAAGCCATGGATTTTCTCCGCCGCAGCCCCTACGGTAACCAAGCGTCTCTCTTCACCACCAACGGCGCCGCCGCACGCCGCTTCCGCTACGAAGCGCCCGCCGGAAACATTGGCATCAACATCGGCGTGGCCGCTCCCATGGCCTATTTCCCCTTCAGCGGCTGGAAGGAAAGCTTCTTCGGGATTCTTCATGGTCAAGGCCGCGACGCCGTCGAGTTCTACACCGAATCCAAAATCGTAGTGGAACGCTGGTCGCGCCAGGAAACCCGCAAGTTTTGATACAATCCACGGCAAGTCCTTTTGACGGCGAAGCCTCATCGTTCTAAATCTCCTGTCGAGCGATGCCGGAAGGGATTCCTTTTGTGAACACGTCCTCTATCAAGCTGGGCTTTAGCGTCCTCTTCGCGGTTGCATTCATCTTGCCGCCCGTTCTCTCATCGCAAGTCCCTTCCCCCGCCGCTGCTGACTCGAATAGCACCAAGTTAGATGACATTACCAAGGAGACGCAGAAGTCCGTCGGCGGAAGTGGCGCCACGGGCTTGATTTGGTGGATTCCAACCGAATTCTGGGAGGAGTCAGCAATTCAGGAGGGTACTACGCCGGAAAAAGCACGGCAGACCTTTGCTCCTATGCGCGAGTACACAACGGTCCTCATCGCAGTGGGCAAGATTGGGATCGGGAATATCAATTGGTATTCCGAAAGCGAACTGCGCTCGAACACAACCCTGCGCGACGTCGAAGGTACGACGTATAAACCGTTAACGGAGATCTCGGCCGATGCAAGAGGTATCGCTTCGGTAGTTAAACCCGTACTTACGAATATCCTGGGGCCGATGGGGCAGAATCTGCAAATTATGTTCTTCCCTGCTAAAACTGCAAAGGGAGCTTTTATCGCCGATCCCGTTCGAGAGGGCAGCTTCTCCCTAACGGTGGCTGAACCTTCCGGGCAGGGGCAATTCGTCTTTGAATGGCTGCTTCCTCTCACGAGCTTGAGCCCGCCGAAGTTCTGTCCGATCGGAAAAGAACGTGTCGAAGCCAACTGGAAATATTGCCCATGGCATGGCGTGAAGCTGCCGGGCAATATCCCTGCGGCTATTCCATTGGTGGAGCTGAAGCCAAAAAACGATAAATCTCAATAGCGGGTGTAGCGTTCCGATGCGCACAAATCCTCTCCGCCTGGACGTTCACGAACAAATCGAGTGCGCACAAACGCTCGCGTCGAAGTTCTACACGGACCCCGCTATCCTCGACGCAGAGAAATCCCGCATCTTTCGCCGGACCTGGCAACTGGTAGGCACGCTGAACACTCCGTGCGTAGAAATCAACGGCACAAAACTTACCATTGCCGATCCTGAGACCTACTTCACCGCGAACGTTGTCGGCGAACCTGTCGTCGTCGTGCGCGACAAGCAAGGTACGCTTCGTGCTTTCAGCAACGTCTGCCGCCACCGCGCCGGCCCCATCGCGCAAGGCAGCGGTTCGAGAAATGTTCTCCGCTGCGGCTATCATGGCTGGACGTACACGCTTGACGGCCGCCTGATTGGCACGCCAGACGTCGAAGGCGTTGAATTCTTCGACCGTAGCACCATGGGAATGGTCCCGCTGCGGCTCGAAACCTGGGAACAACTCATCTTCGTCAACTTCGATCAAAACGCCGAGCCGCTCTCCGCCTATCTAGGCAAAATCCCCGAACAAGCGCGCGGATTCCAATTCGAAGGTCTACAATCCGTCGAGCGCAGAGATTACGTCATCGACTGCAACTGGAAGGTGTACGTCGACAACTATCTCGAGGGCTACCACATTCCTATCGCGCACCCAGGCTTGATGCGCGAAATCGATTACTCGCAATATCGCACCGACACGTACCGCTACTATTCCCAACAATTCGCTCCCATTCGCGCTGTGAAGCTGGACGACGCAGCGGAACGCTTCTACCCGCCGGGCACGGGCCTCCGAGAAGCCTTGTATTTCTGGGTTTTCCCCAATCTCATGCTGAACATTTATCCGGACAATCTTTCCACCAACCTCGTCATTCCGCTATCGCACGACAAAACGCTCACGATCTTTGAATGGTTCTTCCACGACCCGAAATCCGAAAAAGTTCGCGAACGCATCCAGCGTGCTGTGGCGTTCAGTGACGAAGTCCAGCAGGAAGACATCGACCTCTGCAGAAACGTGCAGCGAGGGCTAAACTCTTCGACCTACGAGCGCGGCCGCTACTCCGTCAAACGCGAAAACGGCGTTCACCATTTTCACGTGGTTCTAAGTGAGTTTCTTTCCAAGCCGTGAAGAGTAGGGAAGAGTCGCGACGGGCACAGAACAACAGAGAAAAAGTGGGAGGCGCCCGATGGTGTTTTAAATTCTGGAACTCAATGCCTGAACCAGCGCTACCCTCGCCGTGGAATCACGAATCACAAACTCCGGCTCGATCGCAATTTCCGGAACATACTCCTCGCGTCCTTCGATCTGGCTAACCAGCGTCTGCGCCGCGATCTCTCCCATCCGCAGTAACGGCTGCCGGACTGTCGTCAATCCTGGATTCGCAAAAGCCGCGCCTGGAATATCATCAAAGCCCACCACCGACACATCCTCGGGTACACGCAAACCCGCCTCGCGAAGCGCCCATATCGCTCCAATCGCCGAAATATCGTTATAGGCAAACAGCGCCGTGAACGGCTCCTTCCTCGCGAATAACTCCTTCGTCACGGGAAATCCCACTTCCGGTGTGGGAACCGAGAGCTCGATCTGCGCGGTTAGCTCAGGGCGAATTCGAATGCCCAGCTCCTCCGCCACTTCGTTGATCGCATTCCATCGATCTTCGGAGTCGGAGCTGAAAACCTGTCCCTTGATGAAAGCAATTTTTTCGTGCCCTAGGTTTTTCAGATGTTCCAGAGCGAACCGCGCCGCGCGTTTGTGATCGAGCACGATGTTCGTCACGCCCGCGGTTTGCCGGTGTCCCGCGACAGCCACCGTTGGCAACGACGGCTCCGCGAGAATCGATGTGTCCACGGTTATGAATCCCTCGACGCCTCGTTCTACGAGCATCTGCGAATACGTTTGCAGCAATTTGGGATCGTGACGGTGCACCACGGTCAGGAAAAAATAGTTTTGTCCGGTCAGGTATTTCTCGATACCGCTGATCACTTGCGAACCGTAAGCATCGCCGATCTCTTCCGCAATCACACCGATCGTAAATGTGCGTCTGACCCGCAGCGTCCGCGCGAAAAAATCCGGCCGGTAATTCAATTCCTGCGCCGCCGCCAGAATTCTCTTTTTTGTGTGTTCGGGAATCGACCGCGCCGCGGGAGAATTGTTCAGAGTTGCGGAAACGGTTCCGGCAGCAAGGCCCAGATGCTTTGCCACCGTCTTTAGCGTTATCTTTTTGTTTTCTCTACGTGGCCCGGCCTTCTTCTTCTGAGTCGGTGTCATTTAGACGCCCTCGACAATCCTGCGTGCTCTTCGAATCGCGTTGCGGGAACCCCGGGATCTGCGGAGCTGCGTACAGCTCGGCAGCGCACCATATCGTACCGGGAGTATAGCAGGGACCACTCCCACTTCGTGCCAATGCGCGCCTCCGCAAGGACCTCTCCTTGTAGACGCGCGCGTTCGCTTTCCGCCTCTCCTAAAACGCAGTCTTTGGGTCAAAAGTTTCTTTGCGCTAGAATGAGTCGAATGCTCGGCCCGCTCTCTCGCCTCGGCGCTCTGCCTGTCTTTTCCATCCTCCTGCTACTTAGTTCCGCATCCCCGCGACCCTCGCGCGCCCAAAGCGCCGCCGTCCCTCTGCCGCCTTCCGCAAAACTGCCGAAGCCAAAGCTCGACCGCCCCGGCTTCCCTCCAATTCCCAGATTCAAAGACATCGCCCAGGCCGTCGGCCTGACGGCCCCCCACCTCTCCAGCGGCGAAAAACGCTACATCGTCGAATCCATGAGCGGCGGCGCGGGCCTCTTCGATTGCGACGACGACGGCCGCCTCGATATCGTCCTGGTCAACGGCTCCACCGTCGACCGCTACCTAAAAGGCGGCGACCCCATGGTCTCCCTCTACCATCAAGAGCCCGACGGCACCTTCAAGGACGTCACCAAAGATGCTGGCCTAACGCGCCTCGGATGGGGCATGGGCGTAGCCGTCGCCGACTACGACAATGATGGCAAACTCGATCTTTTCGTCACCGGCTACGGCGGCAACGTCCTCTATCGCAATCTAGGCGGTTGCAAATTTGAAGACGTCACCGAAAAAGCCGGCGTCCGCGGCGGCGGCTTCAGCACCGGCGCGGCCTGGGGCGATTACGATCGCGATGGCAACGTCGACCTCTTTGTCTCGCGGTACACGCACGTCGATATCGCGCACATGCCCGAGCCCGGCAGCAACAAGTTCTGCCTATATAAAGGACTCCAAGTGCAGTGCGGCCCCTGGGGCCTCGAAGGCGAGAGCGATTTTCTCTATCACAATCGCGGCGACGGCACTTTCGAGGAAGTCTCCGCGAAAGCCGGCGTCCACAACCAAATCGGCTACTACGGCCTTGGCGCAATGTGGTCCGATTATGACAACGATGGCTGGCCCGACCTCGTCGTCGCCAACGATTCCGTCCCCAACTATCTCTATCACAACAACCACAACGGCACTTTTTCCGAGATCGGCATGCTCTCCGGAATTTCCCTCAGCGGCGACGGCACGCAACTCGGCAACATGGGCGTCGACTTCGCCGACTACGACCACACCGGTCGCTTCAGCCTCTTCATCACTACATTCCAGGAGCAGCCCAAAGCTCTTTGGCGCAACATGGGCGCCAACGGCTTCGAGGACGTAAGCTGGCCCTCCGGCATCGGTCGCCCCAGTTACGCCGACGTCTGCTGGGGCACTAGCTTTTTCGACATGGCCAACACCGGCTGGCTCGATCTCCTAATCGCCTGCGGCCACGTCTATCCCCAAATCGATTCCCTCGAAAACAACCCGCACTACCGTCAGCCACTTTTTCTTGAGCGCAACAACCGCGACAGTACCTTCGACGAAGTTTCCAAGGAAGCAGGCTTAGCCGACCTCCCCCTAAAGTCCCGCCGCGGCGCCGCCTTCGGCGACATCTTCAACACCGGCAACATCGACGTAGTCCTCCTCAACGTCGGCGAACCTCCCACTCTCCTGCTCAACCAGAACACCGCCCCCAATCACCGCGTCCTGTTCAAACTGATCGGCACGAAGAGCAATCGCGCCGCCATCGGCGCTCGTGTCACCATCCAGTCCGCTGGCGTCCGTCAAATCGCCGAAGTCCGTGGCGGCTCGAGCTACCTCTCCCAAAACGACCTCCGCCTCCATTTCGGCCTGGGCAAATCCACAAAAATCGACACAGTAGAAGTCCGCTGGCCCAGCGGCAAACTCGAGACGCTCGGGAATGTTGCGGCTGATTCGATCTATACGATTTTAGAAGGGGGCGGAATTCGTGACGCGAAGCCATTCTCGGGGCCGGGAGCGCTTGCGCCGCCAGGGAAAACCAAACCGCCATAGGTTGGGTCACAGACCTGGGTACTGGCTGGTGCTGTGCAAGTAGGTCCCGATTCATGCCCCCTTAACAAGGGTGCGGGCTTGACCTTTTCAAACCAGCTCGAGCATTAACCGCCGTCCAACCATCGCGCCGCCTCGCCTCCCATAGACGGTGGAAAGTTGGCGAGATAACGATGAAAAGTTCCTGCATCGTCGCAGTGTTTTCGAGCATCTGATCCTCGCTACCAGCCAACAGCAACGGAGAAAATCAATGTCCAAGAAACTCGAAGGTAAAGTTGCGCTCATCACCGGTGGCTCACGTGGTATCGGTGCCGCGATCGCGAAGCGTCTAGCAGCGGATGGAGCAGTCGTGGCCATCACCTACGCGAAAGATGCAGGCGCGGCCTCTTCGGTGGTCAAAGCGATTGAACAGACCGGCGGAAAGGCGATCGCGATTCAAGCGGACGCCGCCGACGCCGATGCAGTTAGCGGCGCGGTTGAGAAGACGGTCAAAACACTCGGCGGCATCGACGTGCTTGTTAACAACGCTGGCACCGTTATTCCAAGGAAGGTCGAGGAGACGACGCTGGCCGAATTCGACCGCGTCTTTGCCGTCAACGTCCGTGGCACCTTCGTCGCATCACAAACGGCGCTCAAGCACATGAAGAGCGGTGGGCGCATCATCATGATCGGCTCTTGCCTGGGCGAGCGCATTTTTCTCCCCGCCATGGCGCCTTATTCGGCAACCAAGGGGGCCATCAAAATGTTTACTCAGGGGCTGGCCCGCGAGCTCGGGGGCCGCGGCATCACGGTCAACAACGTCCAACCGGGTCCGATCGACACAGACTTAAACCCCGCTTCGAGCGAATGGGCGGCTGGTCAGAAGGCGGTGACTTCGCTAGGCCGATACGGGCACGCTGACGAGGTCGCGGCATTGGTGGCGTTTGTTGCCGGTCCGGAAGCCTCGTATATCACCGGTGCGAACCTTACTGTCGACGGTGGCACGAACGCCTAACTGAAAGGGATCACCGCGGGCGGGCCAGGCGTATCCTCCGAGTTCGCGATTACGCGCGCATCCTCCGCCGATACCCCAAATTCCCCCCGGAGCTTTTCCGTCGAGCAAAACGGAAAGTGGCGAGCCGCTGCGTCGCATCGCTCGGCCTCTGTGTGAAAGTGGGCGGCAGTCGATCGAAGTTTTCTTCCACTTTTTTCTTCCGTTTTTGCTTGACAAAACGTTACCCTGCGCGTATAGTAGTTCTTGGATAACATTGTGTCGTGTCTCTGTACCGCCGGCACCCTGCCGGCGTTTTTTCTTTCTGAGCCTACTAGTCACCTTAAATGATTTGTTTGTAACAACTTACAAAATGGATCGCGCTTTGCACAATTTTGGTGCCGGGATCCCCCCGGCTGCACACATGCGCATGCAATCCGGCTAAAAGGCAGTTCTCGGCCGTTAAATTGGCTTGAGAGAATCCGCAAGTCGGGAGTCTAGTGTTTCCCGTACTTTTCGCAGGAGCTTGGCCTTCGTAAAAGGTTTTTGGACCAGAACTGTCGTCTGCTTCAAAAAGCCGCGATGATCAATGACATCATCCGTGTAGCCGGACATGTAAAGAACTTTTAGATTGGGGCGAAGAGCTACGAGCTGGTTGGCCAATTCTCGGCCGTCCAACCGGGGCATGACGACGTCCGTGAGTAGCAGGTCGATCTTGCGTTGAGAATCTTTTGCCGTCGCGATGGCATCTTCGACGCCAGTGGATTCGAGAACGGTATATCCGGCCTCTTGCAGTAACAGGCAGGTTAGTTCCCGCAGGGCCAGCTCATCTTCGACGACCAGAATGGTCTCTGATCCCCCTGGAATCTCCTTCTCCACCCCGAGGGGCGCAGGCAGACTCTCGACGGTACGCGGAAAATAAATTTTGAAGGTGGTGCCACGGCCAGGTTCGCTGTAGGGCATGACGTATCCATTATTCTGTTTGATGATTCCGTAGACCATCGATAGACCCAAACCTGTGCCCTTGCCCGGCTCCTTGGTTGTGAAGAACGGCTCAAATATATGCGAGAGAGTTTCAGCATCCATGCCGATGCCCGTGTCACTCACCGCCAACATTACGAATTGACCGGGTTTTGCGCCCAAATGCTGGCGGACGTAGGTGTCGTCGAGCTCGACGTTCGCAGTTTCGATGGCTAGCTTGCCTCCGCTGGGCATGGCGTCCCGTGAATTGACGGCCAGGTTCATCAGCACCTGGCCCAGCTGTCCGGAATCCGCTCTCACATAGCCGAGGCCGGGTTGGAGCCTGATCGTCAGTTCAATATCTTCGCCGATGATACGGTGCAGCATCTTTTGAATTTCCGCGACGGACTGATTGAGGTCGATGACAGTTGGTTCGATAAGCTGCTTGCGACTGAAGGCAAGGAGTTGCATGGTCAGTGCCGCGGCCCGCTCGGCCGCGTTGCGAGTCGCTTCCACACTCTTCCGCAAACGGCCGTCTGTGCCAGCCTGTTGTTCAAGAATGTCGCTGTGACCGAGGATGACGCTAAGGAGATTGTTGAAATCGTGGGCAATGCCGCCGGCGAGCCGGCCGATGGCTTCCATTTTTTGCGACTGGATAAGCTGCCGTTCGAGAGTGCGACGCTCTGTTATGTCTTCGGTAAAAACCTCGAAATAGGCCAGGGAATTGTCTTTTTGCAAAACGGGGTGCCCTGTCATTTTGACTGTAATAATCTTCCCGTCTTTCCTTTGCCATTCTGCCTCGACTGCTCGAAAATCATTGTACGAATGCTCTTTCAGCAAGCGCGGACGTATTTGCTTATCGCGATAGATGTCCTTTTCCATGTTGCGCCGCATCAGCTCCTCTTCCGAGTCGTAGCCGAGCATCATCACAAGGGCGGGGTTCACGTCGAGGAGCTGTCCATCCGAGGTGACGCGGTAGATTCCGTAAGGGGCGTCATGAATCAGTGAGCGAAATTGGGCCTCCGACCTTTGGAGTTGAGCTTCGGCGTGTTTGCGGTCGGTGATGTCGTGGGTGACGGAGAGCATGCAAGGCTGCTCGTTGATCGTGACGCGGACAGCGGACACTCGGCCGTAACGGATTTCACCAGTCTTGGTTCTGAAACGAAACTCTTCTCCCTTGACCAGACCGTGCGTCTCTACCATCTGAAGCGTTGCTTGGTGAGGCTCCTGTTCCACCCACAAATCCAGCTCCCCGGGCGTCTTTCCCAGCACTTCCTCGGCGCTGTAGCCAGTAAGACGAATGAAGCCTTCATTCACTTCAAGGTATCGGCGATCCGGGAGACTCCGCAACGTGATGGCGTCGGGACTTGAATGGACCATGCTTGCGTACTTCTCCTGGGACTGACGGAGCTGGGCTTCAGAGTGTTCACGCTCTGAAATGTCGCGGATTATCCCGGTGAAAATGCGCCTTTTTCCGCGCACGTGCTCGCCCAAGGAAACCTCAATCGGAAATTCCCTTCCGGAGCGGTGAAGACCGGTTAGTTTGATGGCGGTCCATGAGAAATGCTTTTGACCTGTTTGCAGATAATCCCCGACGGAGGCGCGATGTGCTTCGCGAAGGTAATGGGGCATGAGCATCGTGACCGGCTGATGCATCATTTCGGAAATGGCGTAGCCGAAGATTCTTTCAGCGGCTGTGTTGACGAAGAGAATGGTACTTTGCTCGTCGATGGTGACGATGGCATCCGTGGCCGTCTCGGCGACGACGCGGAAGAGTTGGGCGGGCTGCGGGAACCCTTTTGGGGAATCAATCCGTCGAGCAGCTCTAGAGTTCCTAGGTTTAGGCATAGCCGATTGATTGCTTGGCGCGTGGCCTGGGATGCACGCACACACGTGCAGTTTAGTCCGGGCTCAACTAGCCCCAGAGGTTACTCGCGTCGAATGTAGCATAACCGTTTTCCCGTCACGTGCGTCTTCAGGAGAGAATTGTCCAACTGGCAAACAATGCAATCGGCGCTTATTACAGATGACGGGGCTAGCGAGGGCAATAGACGCACTTTTTGGCAGGCGGCGTGGCGATTGGGAGGGCTTCTGACTGGGGCGGCGCACTCTTTGGGTTTTGATTGCTCGGCTCTATTTTCCCGCTAGCCGCAAGCCGCTCCAACCACTTCCGTACGGTTGCTGCTTCGCGCCGATCTCCGTGATCGCGCAGAAATTCGCGTAGCATTTGCGCGGCATCCTCATATCGCCCGACCGCCGTGAGCGATTGCGCAACGAGCAGACCGATCTCCGGCGCTTTCCCGTTCGACTTCGCCAGCGCTTCCTGCGACATTTTTAGCGCCTCGCCATATTTTTCTTGCTGGTAATACGCTTTCGACAGAGTCCAACGCGTTTCCCACGTGCCGCCCGCATCCAATTGCAGTGATTTCTCCAGCGGCTCGATCGCCGCCTCATATTTCCCTTGATCGCACAGGGCCATTCCGAGCGCCGCAAAGGCTCGCGCATGATTCGGCTCGATTTGCGTGGCCTTTTCCAGTGCGCTCTGTGCCTGCGGCCAGTTGCGTAGCTTCAGGTACAGCACTCCTTGCACGTACAACACATCTGGATGCCCAGGCGCGAGCCGCATCGCTTCGCCGACATATTTTTCTGATTCTTCCGTCTTGTCCGCGCTTAACGCTTGCAATCCCTTATCGAGTGCTTCCTTGGCTTTCGGCGCGAGCACCGCTCGCCCAGGAATTCCCTCGCTACTTCCGCTAGCCGAAAGTCGCCGCAAGTAGACATCCACTTGCGTTCTTCCGGTTACTTGAACCGACACTTCCTTTTGCGCGTTTTCGTAGCCTGCCGCTTCGACAATGACGGTAAACTCACCCAGATTGTTCACTACCAACGTGGCACGTCCGCGTGATGTCTCTCCCTGCCTGCTCAGCGTTGTTCCGTTCCTATAGAGTTTCACCATCGCCGCGGAGGAGATCGGCTCTCCTGAACTGTCGTGTACCGTCACCGTGATTTCGGCTCCGCTCCCGTGAAACTCATTTACTTCGCTTCCATTGTCCTGGGACCAAGCCGGAAGGGCAAACACAACGCAGGACATCATCGGCAGAAAAAATCGCGCCAGGCGTTGACGCGCCTGTGGGATGTACAGGCGCGCGCATTCCGTCGCTCGCTCCCGGGCGCGTGCCTGCACCAATTTCTGGGCCCCTTCGCAGTAAAAACGCATGAAGGCCCCCGACCAATTGTCGCGAGCCTAGTCCCGCCCACCAACCGCGTCAAGGGAAACATTTTGTCTCCGTCTGGAAACGCATGAAATAGGAGGCACCGGCTTCCATCCACGAAGTCCCTGTCGCAAGTAGCGAATCAAGAAGAGCGAGTCACCGCAGAAAACGGACAGCTGAGTTGTGTGCTACTGCGTTACCGAGATTTTCTTGCCTGAGTATCGGACGGTCTTGTCGGCGATTTCGGTGAGAGCGCTGCCCACGCCATGATTCTCGCTGACGAAGACGATACGGAAGGTGCGCTTTTCCAGCATGCCGGGAAATTCGCCGGTGCGATCGCCGATGGTGAGCGTGTGACTGGCGTCGTCCCAGGAGAAGGGAATCGTTGCGTATACACCCTTTTCGTAATTGTAAGTGTCGTTTTCGTCTTCGTAGAGAGTGAAGGCGCCGTTTGCACCGCGGTAGACGCGAAGTTCGATGGGGTCGGCGGATTTTTCGGCGGCGTATTGGAGGTCGGGACCGAGCGGAAGAATAGAGCCGGCGCGGACGTAGAGAGGCATGCGATCGATGGGAGACGGCGCGTCCAGCGTGCGGCTGCCTTGCATTGCAGCGCCGTTCCAGAAGTCGTACCACTTGGCGTTGGGAAGATAGAGATGGCGAGTCGTGGCACCGGGCTCGATGACGGGATTTACGAGAATCGCGGGGCCGAAAAGAAACTGGTCGCCGATATTTTGCGCGCGAATGTCTTCGCGGAAGTCCATGACGAGCGGACGCATGATGGTGTAGCCCGCCGTGGTGGTTTTCCACGCGAGTGAATAAATGTACGGCATGAGGCGGTAGCGGAGATTGTCGTAGGCGACGAGAGTTTTCCGCGCGTCGGGGCCGTAAGACCACAGCTCGTTTTGATTGGTGGTGCGCGTTCCGTGGACGCGAAAGATCGGACAGAACGTGCCGAACTCGAACCAGCGAACGAAGAGTTCGCGATAGGCGGGATCGTCGGGATTTGCAGAGACGAAGCCGCCGATGTCGGTGGTCCAGTAAGGAAGTCCTGAGAGCGAATAGTTTAGGCCGGCGGGAATTTGGCGGCGGAAAGTTTCCCAGTTGGGGTCGATGTCGCCGGACCATGTGGTGACGGCATTGCGTTGAGCGCCAGCATAAGCAGAACGGGAAAGAATGAACACGCGCTTTTTGCCGGAGGCTTCGCGCTGGCCTTCGTAGACGGCAGTGGTAGTGAGAAGCGGGAATTCGTTCGCGTAACGCGCGCCGTTGCCGATGGCGACTTTGTTGGTAACGAGGAGATTTGTTTCGCGGCCTTCGGTTTCGGGCTCGGTAGTGTCCAGCCACCAGGCGTCCGCGCCAATTTTGAAAAGCGCGTCGTTCATGAGCTTCCAATAATATTTTCGCGCGTCGGGATTGAAGGCGTCATATAACGCCATGCGCGGAGGATGAAAGCTTTGGACTTTCGTGCGGTCGATGAAAAAGCCGAGCTTGTCCATATCGTCGTAGACGGGCGAGCCGGGACGGAAATACGGCCATACGGAAATCATGAGGTGGACATTGTTTCTGTGGAGCGCGTCGATCATGCCTTTGGGATCGGGATAGTTTTTGTTGAAGACGGGCTCGCCCATGGTGTTCCACCAGAACCAATCTTGAACGATGTTGTCCAGAGGAATGTGCAGGTCGCGATATTTTTGTGCGATGGCGAAAAGTTCCTGCTGCGAGTCATAACGATTCTTGCATTGCCAATAGCCATAAGCCCATTTGCCGAAGAGCGGCGCGGCTCCGGTGAGTTCGCGATAGTCTGCGATGAGGCGATCGAAGTCGGGGCCGTAGAGGAAGTAGTAGTCCATCGAATCGGAAACTTCCGAGCTTAGGTAAAAAGCGTGAACAAAGCGGTTGTTGAAGCGGCTGCGCGAACCGTTGTTCCAGAAGATACCGTAGCCGTTGCTGGAAAGGAGGAGAGGGATGGAGATATTCGTGTTGTCCTGGGAAAGGTCGACGGATTCGCCGCGATAGTTCCAGACGCCGGCCTGATGCTGGCCTAGGCCGTAGAAGGTTTCCTGGGTGTCCCACATATTGACGAAACGCTCGGAGTGGTAGGTCTTTTCGCCGTTGACCTCGGTTGGTGTGAGCGTGCGGGTGTTTTCCTGAGTGAGTTTGTGACCGGAGGAGTCGTAAAAGATGACGGAGCTATCGGCGCGGGTGACTTCGATTTTCAGCTTGGCGGTGGTGAGTGTGATGAGTTTGGGGTCGTCGGTGTGGAGCGTGAAATCGGCCTTCGGCCAGGTTTTTTTTGTGACGAGAAAATCGGTTCGCTCGGGGACATCGCGTTCCATGGAGTACACGACGTGAACGATGGAGTCCGAGCAGACTTGGAATCGTAGAAAACCGGATTGAAGAACCAGGACGACGCCATCGGGCTGGGGGTCGACCGAGTTGACGGGGTTGAGGGGCACCCATTGAGCGAGGAGAGAGGGGGCGGCCACCAGAAAAAATAGGAGGTAGAAGGGACGGTTGTATCTAGAAGGGTGCAAAAGGGAAAAGGGTCGCATGAATTTGTGGAACTCCCGTGTACGATAACGTTATTTTGAGGGCGAGTGCCCGGGGGGGACATTGGCACCGAGGCTCCGCCCTTGTCAATGGCCTTCGCAAAAGCGGAGGAACGAGAACGGCGGTGGTCGGACCCGGCAAGTCTAAGAAAAATAAGGGGAAGATTCGCGATTGATGGGTTTTTGTGATACAAGGCGTGAGGAGAATCAATGCATCCCAAGTGTTTTAAAGGCGGAGGAGGATCGGTATGGCGCTCTGGGGGAGAGTCTGCATGACGGCATTTTTGATGGCTTGGGGTCCGGAGTTTGCGTCATCGGCGCCCGGTAGCGAGGCGCAAGCAGCGGCGAAAAAGGGTGCACATGTGGAGAAAGCGGCCTTCGGGCAGACGGCGGACGGCACGGCGATCGAGTCCTACACGATTTACAACTCGCAAGGGGCTTCCGTCAAGCTGATTACCTACGGCGCTACGGTCGCCGAACTTCATGTTCCGGATAGGAACGGCAAGATGGGTGACGTAGTCCTGGGATTCGACAATCTTCAGGGATATTTGGGGCCGCATCCGCACTTCGGCGGGGCGATCGGCCGGTACGGTAACCGCATCGCGAAGGGGAAGTTCACGCTAGACGGCAAAGAATATCAACTGGCGATCAACAATCCGCCGAACAGTTTGCACGGGGGACCCACTGGCTTTGACCGGCGGGTGTGGAGAGCGGAGCCGCTCGAGGTGAAAGATGGAGCGGCGGTGCGGTTTACTTATTTTAGTAAGGATGGAGAGGAAAATTTTCCGGGGAACCTGACCGCGACGGTGACGTACACATTGACGAACACGAATGAGTTTAAGCTCGAATATACCGCGGAGACGGACAAAGACACGATTGTGAATTTAACGAACCATAGCTATTTCAATCTGGCGGGCACGGGAGATGTGCTGAAGCATGTACTTTATTTGAATGCGGACAAATACACGCCGGTGGATTCGACCCTGATTCCGACGGGCGAAATCGCGAGCGTGGAGAATACGCCGCTGGATTTCCGGAAGCCTACAGAGATCGGGGCGCGCATCGGGGAGATCAAGGATATCGGCGGCTACGACCACAATTTTGTTGTGGATGGCGCGGCGGGGAAGCTACGGATTGCCGCGCGGGTGACCGAGCCAACTTCGGGAAGGCAAGTGGAAGTTTGGACGACGGAGCCGGGAGTTCAGTTCTATTCGGCAATTGGTCTGAACGGGAGCATTACGGGAAAGGGCGGCATTGCGTATCCGAAATACGGAGCGCTGTGTCTTGAGACGCAGCACTTTCCGGACTCGCCGAACCGGGCTAATTTTCCATCGACCGTTTTGAAACCTGGGGCGAAATTTCATTCGGAAACGATTTACAAGTTTTCAGCGAAGTGACGGTGGCCTCGAGCTTGCTTTTTCAAAACCGGGAAGAAGTTTTAGTGAGGAGTCGTAAGACGCTCGCAGAGGAGAAGCGATTCGGAACTTTATGACTATTCCTTACGCGTTTATCGTACCTGCTCGCCTCGTTCATCTCTCCGCTGTAGATGTTGTCATCGTTGTTTTTTACTTCGCGTTGGTCCTGGCCATTGGCTTCTACCTCCGCGGACGCGCGAACACGGGCGAATATTTCTTCATGGCCGGACGCGAAATGACGGCTTGGGTGGCGGGACTTAGTTTCCTTTCAGCGAATCTCGGGGCTCTGGAGTTGATGGGCTGGGCGGGTTCGGCGTATCAGTACGGTATTCTGGCGACCCATTGGTATTGGATTGGCGCGATTCCGGCGATGCTGTTTCTTGCGCTGGTGATGATGCCGTTTTACTACATTTCTAAAACTCACTCGGTTCCGGGTTATTTGAAATTGCGGTTCGGAGAGCCCGCACGCGCGGTGTCCGCGGTTTCGTTTGCGTTCATGACGGTGCTGATGAGCGGCGTCAACATGTTCGCCATGGCCAAAGTCATGCAGATTGTATTGGGATGGGACATCAATTTCAGCATTTGGGTTTCGTCGTTGACGGTCGCTGTTTACGTCACGCTGGGCGGGCTTAGGTCGGCCATTTTTAATGAAGTGCTGCAATTCTTTTTGATTTGGGCTGGCGCGCTGCTGATTCCGATTCTTGGGCTGTATGAAGCGGGCGGCTGGACCAATCTAAAACTGCAGATTGCTCAGAGGGCGTCGGATCAGTACGTCCACTTATGGTCCGGCTTGGGTTCCTTCACGAACAACCCAATGGGAATCAATTGGATCGGCATTGTGTTCGGGTTGGCCGCGGTCATCTCCATGGGCTACTGGACGACGGATTTTCTTGTCGTGCAACGCATTCTCGCCGCTAAGGACATACGCAGCGCGGAACTGGCCCCCATCATCGGAGCGGGGTTCAAGATGTTTGTTCCGCTCATCGTGATTTTGCCGGGACTGTTGGGTTTGGCCGTGCTTCCGATGAAACTCGTACCCGAATCGGTGGCCGCTGTGACCGGAGCGCACAGCTATAACGACGTTCTTCCGCTGATGCTCGCACGCTACTGCGGCCCCGGATTGCTTGGCCTTGGAATTACCGCGTTGATCGCAGGTTTCATGTCTGGGATGGCCGGGAATGTGAGTGCCTTCACTACCGTTTGGACCTATGACATTTACAGGCCGCTGATCAACAGCAAGGGAACTGACCACCATTACGTGAACATGGGCCGGTGGACCACGGTAATCGGCGTCCTGATCAGTGTCGGCACCGCGTACTTGGTGATGCAGTTCGCAAGCATCATGGATTATGTACAGGCGCTGTTCAGTTTTTTTATTGCTCCGCTGTTTGGCACCGTGATTCTCGGTATGCTGTGGAAGCGAGCGACAGGCCCAGGCGGTTTCTTGGGTTTGCTCTGCGGCACTTTATCTTCCATCGGCATGTGGGCCTGGGTCAAAGTTGATCCATCGGCGCTGCGTTATGTGGCGCTTTCGACAGACGCCAAGGCTTTGGCGCAGGATATGTTTCAAGCGCTGTGGTCTTTTCTAGTTTGCGTGATCGTGACGGTTGCGGTGAGTTTGGCGACGAAACCTAAAACGGCCGCGGAGTTGACTGGCTTGGTTTACGGGTTGACGCCGGTTCCGTCTGTCGGGAATATTCCCGTGTACCAGAAGCCTATTTTCTGGGCCGGAGTGGTTGCGGTGGTATTTTTTGTTCTGAATATCATTTTCTGGTAGCTCTTGTTGGCGGAGGTTGGAAGCATGGTTTCCATTTGGTTTTTTATCGGGATCTCGTTGCTTGTCAACGGAGTGCTGATCTTCGGCGCTGGCTTGTACGAGTGGCGATATCCACCTGCCCTGCAAGACCAGGTGCGCTTGTTTAGTTTGCACGCGGGCGTTTGGTGGGGGGCGCTGATGACGGTGATCGGAGCGGTGTACTGCTACTACTTTAAGCCGGGACAGAAAAGAGTTTAGAGTTGCCGCCTCACCTGAAATTGTGAGGGTTTGCCGGTCAGTTAGCAGAAGAAGTTTGGTTTTCAGCGAAGATGGAATGTAGGGCCGGATAAATCCGGCGGTACGTTTGATAGCCGCGCTGCATGGTGGCGCTGGACTCTTTGAGCGGGCCTACTCGCTTTGCGACATTCACTGTTGCATCGCAGGCTTCATCCACACTTTTCCAGCATCCTGCCCCCACACCCGCAAGGATCGCAGCTCCATAGGCCGCACCTTCTTCGGCTTTCAAGATTTCCACTTCGTGCGCATAGACATCCGCTTGAATCTGTCGCCAGAGCGGTGAGCGGGCGCCTCCCCCGCCGAGGCGGATGCGTTCGACGGGAACGTGAATTTCGTCGAAGATCGTGAAAGTATCCTTCAAGCTGAAGGTAACGCCTTCCAGGACTGCGCGGATCAAGTGGGCGCGTGTGTGTGACGCGGAGAGGCCGACGAACGCAGCGCGGGCGAATGGATCGAGATGCGGAGTTCGCTCGCCCATGAGGTACGGCGCCCAGAATGCGCCTCCGGCGCCGGCGGGAACGGTTGCAGCCTCAGAGGAGAGGCGCTCGTAGGGATCGCGGCCGTCGTCGGGCCGGGCGCCAAAACGATCGCGGAACCAGCGCAGAGAGAGTCCGGCGGATTGCGCCACGCCCATGACGTGCCAGCGTCCGGGGATGGCATGACAGAAAGTGTGGAGGCGGCCTTTAGGATCGAGAGCAGGGTGATCGGTGGCGGCAAAAACTACGCCGGAAGTTCCGATGGTGGCGCTGACGACTCCGGCGCGCGTGATGCCCATGCCGACAGCTCCGGCGGCTTGATCACCGGCCCCGGCAACGACAGGAGTTCCCGCCCGGAGACCGGTTGCGTCTGCTCCAGCTTGCGAGAGTTTTCCGCAAATTTCTTGAGATTCAAAAAGCTTTGGAAGGAGTTTCCCGTCGATGCCTGCTTTGTCGAGAACTTCATTGGACCAGGTGCGATGAGCCACGTCGAGCATCAGGGTTCCGGAAGCGTCAGCGACGTCGATGGCGGATTCGCCGGTGAGTTGCAAGCGAACGTAGTCTTTCGGCAGCATGATTTTGCGGACACGTTGCCAGTTTTTCGGCTCGTGCTCGCGGACCCAGAGAAGTTTGGTGAGCGTGAAATTTGTCAGCGGAGGATTGCAGGTTAGCAGGATTAGGCGATCGAGGCCGATCGTGCGCTCGAGCTCTTTGGATTGCGCTTCGGTGCGCTGATCGCACCAAATCAAAGCAGGACGAATGACTTCGTTAATTTCGTCGAGCAGGACGGCGCCGTGCATCTGGCCGGAAAAACCGACGGCGGCAATGGATTCGGGCACTAGGCCTGAAGTTTGAAGCGCGCTGCGAACCGCTAGCGCTGCGGCGCGCCACCAGTCGCGCGGGTCTTGCTCCGCCCAACCGGGTTGCGGGCTGGCGAAATTAGCGTGCTCTTCCGTGCCCGAGGCAAGGACCGTACCGTGTTCGTCGAGGATCACGGCGCGGGTTCCGCTGGTGCCGACGTCGATGCCGAGGATTGGAATGCGGCCTCCTTCTGAAGCAAGACTTGCACGAGACGATTTTTCCGCCACCTCTTTGATGAGAGGAGAATTATCTTTAGAAGCCGGGCGAGAAAAGCTGCGCTAATGCGTTTCGTGAACGTTCACGGTGGACATTTAAGACTAGCGGGATGTGGTTGTCAACGCGGCGCAGAGGAAAGCGTCATCAGCCTTGCGGAGCGATTGACAAGCCGCGGCACCTGCACACACAATGCCTGCGCGGAAATTCTATTAAAAGAAATGTTGGGTGGGCGCGGCCAGGAGGCCACAGGATGAGCGATTCGGAAGGAACCATCGATCGCAGGGAATTTTTGAGCAAGTCTGCCGCGCTGATCGCGGGTGGCACGGCGCTGCCGAGCACCGCCCTTTCGTACGGGAGAATTGTGGGCGCGAACAACCGGATTTCGCTGGCGCACATCGGGACCGGGAGCCGCGGAAGTGATTTGGATTGGATCGCGGCGCAACTAAAGATGAGTCAGAACGCTGAGATGACGGTGGTCTGCGATCTGTGGAAGTTGAACCGGGAGAAAGCAGCGGCTACAAATGCGAAATATTATGGGCGGGCGCCGCGAACTTTTCAGTACCTGGAGGATGTGCTGGCGCTGAAAGATGTGGACGGAGTGATCATTTCCACGCCGGAACACTCGCACTCGCCGATTCTGAAGATGGCGGTGGAGGCAGGCAAGGACGCCTACGTTGAAAAGCCGATGGGCAACGTGCTGTCCGACGTTAAGGCCGCGCGGGACGCGGTTGTGAAGAGTGACCGGATTGTGCAGGTCGGGACACAGCATCGCAGCGAGCCTTATCAAAGGGCGGCGCACGATTTGGTGCAAACGGGCGTGCTCGGGGAAGTAAGCAAAGTCGAGATCGTTTGGAATTATCACGGGCCGAGGTGGCGAGGACGCGAAGAAACAAAATTGATTCGTGAAGAAGACACAGACTGGCGCAAATGGTTGCTGGCCAAGCCGTACCGCCCGTTTGATCCGGAGGTGTATTGCGAATTTCGTTTGTACAAGGAATTTTCCGGCGGCATTCCAGATCAGTGGATGAGCCATGCGATCGATCTCGTGCACTGGTTTATGAAGGACAGCTTTCCGCGGTCGGCCGCGGCGCACGGCGGAATTTTTGCGTGGCGCGATGGGCGCGAGAACGCGGATACGTTTCAAGCGTTGTTCGAATATCCGAATGGTTTTCTGGTGAGCTACGCAACAAGTTTTGGAAACGATGCGCCGTCTTCAACGCGCTACATGGGCAAAAAGGCGACACTTACAAATATTGGAGGAGAGGGAAGCCCGCGCTATCAGTTGGTCGAAGAGAAGGGCAACCACGAAGACGACGCGGACATCGACAAAAAGAGACCAGCAAAATACGTTTTGCCTCCCGGCGAAAGGAAACTTCCGCCGCCGAGCATCGACGACAGAACGTTGGAGCACATGGCGAACTGGTTCGAATGCATGAGATCGCGGCAGCAGCCACATTGCACGGTACAAGATGGCTTCGCCCACTCGGCCGCGAACATGATGTCGACGGAGGCGTACTGGTCGGGCAAGAAACAATACTGGGACGCGGCTACCGAGACGTTCAGCGACCGGGTACCTGGAAGCTGAGTAGCGCCCGCGGCAACTGACGCAGGCCCGATCAAGAAAGATATTTGATAGTTTGCTCGATCAATTTCGAGGTTGGGCCGTACGGGTCGCCGGGGGCGTCGAACTCCATCGAACAATATCCTCGAAAATTGCTGGACCTGAGAATTTCGAACGACTTCTTCAAATCAACATTGAACCGCTTGTCGTCATCATTGGTTTCGCCGTCTTTCACATGGCAAATATTGTAGGCATGCTCAAACAATGCTTGCAGAGCGCGATAATTGAAATCGGCGTCGCCGCTCAGCATGGAATTTGCAAAATCGGGAAGGGCGCGAAGATAGGGATGGTTGACGGCCTCGATGAGCTTAACCAGGAAGAATGCGTCTTCGCTGACCAAGTCATCGTTCTCCAGCGTGACGACAATATTTTTGCTTGCGGCGTAGTCCGCCACGCTGCGCAGGCTCTCGGCAGCGCGCTCCGGATTTGGGGGTGAGTTCTTTGCGGCTACAATGTGTGTGCGTATTCCGGGAGAGCCAATCCGCACGGCCACGTCCACCCACTTCTTTGCGTAATCGACGGCCTTTTCCCGGGCGAAAGCGTCAGCATCGTAGAAACTGTTGACCGCGCTAACCGCTATATTCACAGCGCGCACTTTTGCCTTCTGCAGAATTTGCTGGAAACTATCAAGATAGTCCGGCTGCAACGACGTGAAATGGCGGCTGTGGGGCTCAATATTGTGAATGTTGAATTTCGCGATGACATGAGCGGGGAATTCGAGCAGGTTTATTCCGGGAAGGCTGGTATCGCGATCCCGATTGTCCGGGCTCACAATGTAGGCGCGAAACGGATACGACGCGATCGAGATTCGTTCGCGGGGGTGAGTGGGAAATGAAATCTGTGGCTCGGAATCGGCGTCTACTACGGCACCGGAAAGCGTTGCCGCCGTGACTCCACCGGCCGTCAAAACAGATAAGCGTTCAAGGAACGCGCGTCTGGTAAGTGAGTCCATTTTCTGCGTCTATCCTGCCAGAAGGCCAGCCACAGGGAGCAGCATATCATTTTGCAGCAGGCGCTTGGCGCTCGTCCGATTTACGTAGGAGTCAATTTCAGGACCTGCGCGGGGATCGGACGGGAAAATGCGTGATTCGAAGGCGCGGAAGATGATGAAGTCAGCCGCCGGATTTTTGGATATCAGATCGAGGCTTTAACCGTAACTCAAACACCGTTACAATGGCCGAAATGAGGTCCTGGTAGCGCTTCAGGCTAAAGGCCAATTCGCATCCTGAGTGTGGAAGATCATCCGGTCTTCCGCGAAGGATTAGCCTCTTCGGATTCCATTGCCTGAGAGAAGGACCGTAGATTTAGGCGAATTCTTGTCCACTGGACTGGATAGCCTTGACCTTCATCGATTCTTGGAACCGCCACATGACGATTTGTCACAAGATACACGAACCCTCCGTTATCGCCGAGCCTCTTATCCTCGTACACCACGAAGAAGCAGGTTCCTGCGTCGACGTAGGCTTGACCATCTTTTAGAAAGCCAACCCGTAGGAAGCCAACTATCTTCTTGAGAGCCGCAGCGTTTAGAGGCTGCGTCGTGGAAGCGGATTGGGGCGCCGCGCTAGGAGGCTGAGTCTGTTGGCCTGGTGTCGAGCCAACTACAAGGCACGCAAAAAGAACGAAGAAGCTAGCTCGCCTGAACATAACTGTCGTATTCCTCCTTCGCCGATTGGAACGGGCCAGCAACGAAATCTTGCAACTCATTTCAGCAATAAAAGCGATAAACCTATTGGCACAGAATGGCACATTTTCTCTTCGTAGAACCGCATACTTTGTTTCGGTCTGCTTTGGCTCGATTACTAAAATACACGCATAAACACTGTGTTCTAGCATGCTTTCTGATGAATTCGATAAGTGATGGTGCGAAAGGAGGGACTTGAGGCCCTTTCGGCTACAAGGATCATCCTAAATCTTGCGCGTCTGCCAGTTCCGCAAGCTTAGGAACTTGGGACGGCTTCTGCATCACCACGGCGAAGATCAGAATCATTCCAATCGTGGCGAATATTATGCCGGGAGACGCATTGGTGAGTTTTGCGCTTATTGTATGAGGGGCTTCGACCGCCCATTCGACGGAACCGTGTAGCCCGGCAAACACCATCACGGCACCAATGACCATAATTAGTGCGGCAACTATTAGAACCTTCGAACGAAAGCGATAATCAAGCTTGGCCTGACGATCATGGGACCGAAGCCAGGCGATCCAAGTGCCCTTTTGTGTTGCAGTAATGTTTCTCAATTCCTTGTTTCCTTCGCGAGAGCTGGCTGAGTGCTTGCTCTCAAATGCATCCTCGCGCACGCTGGCCCGTGAGTTCTACTGGAGCGAAGTACAGATAATGGACAGGGCGAGCACCTGTACAAATATTCCCAAAGGGTTCATCGCGCAAGCAAAGGCGGAATCGTATTAAAATGCCTTGGAGAAGAGCCGGAGCCGTGGCCAGCACAACAGGACGCCGCTGCCGGTTCTCCGCTGTGGGCGGTAACTTCGGTTCTACTGCCCGGACGTTTGCGAATGGTTGCGAAGTGGAACCAACGAGAGAGCAACAGCCGAGAGGAAGAAGACTTGATCCGCTGAGCAAAAATGAAGCGGACTCGCTACAGTTCCCGCTACAGCCGTGAAAACGAGCACTCTCGTGTTTCGGGTAACTGATTGAAAAATTTGGGGCATCCTCGGCTAGGAGGATGTCCGAGTTTTAGTTGA
>Ga0210405_10001659_pt1 | contig 24731 bp, 21 predicted proteins | sample IncBWH11MmetaG_FD_155492 | JGI IMG/M metagenome (GOLD analysis project Ga0210405, IMG submission 155492) | Forest soil microbial communities from Barre Woods Harvard Forest LTER site, Petersham, Massachusetts, United States - Inc-BW-H-11-M | ecosystem: Environmental > Terrestrial > Soil >... | reverse complement strand
GCCGTAGTGCAACTCCGGTCCGGTGCCACCTCCGGCAGGATTGAGGAAGTAGTTGTTGCCTGCCTCCGTCAGCGCCGTCGTCCCGTCCGTCTGGATGACAAGAGGTGGACCTGTCACCGTGAAGCTGGTCCAGTTGCTCCACAGCGTCCCATCGTTGACGCGGACTTGCACCGTGTCGGGCGCCGCTCCGGGGACGCCTTGGTAGGTCAGCTGCGAAAGCTGGGCCGCCGTTACATCGATATCCTGATTATTCGGTTCAACACCCCCGTTGAGGACAAAGTGGCCAGAGCCGGTGTCCATGAACGCATAGGTCGTGATCGTATTTCCGTCGGGGTCAGTGGCCGAAAATAGAGACGACGCCGCAACCGAGGCATGGCCTGCGCTCAAGCTGACGCTCGAAGCAGTCACGACCGGCGGGCGATCAAGCGTGACCGTAAGGGATGTGGTTGTTGTGCCGCCGTTTCCATCGCTTACCGTGTGAGTGAAAGCGTCCTGAAGATGGCTGCCGATGGGTGCACTGCCGATCGCCGTCTTGTTGTCAGCGACGTAGGAGTAGGAACCGTCGGCGTTGAGCGTCAGATGGCCGTACACGCCTGCAAAGGCCGAACCCACAGAGCCTGCGCCGTGCGCGGTGTCGCTGACGGCTGTTACCGTCAGCTGGTCGCCATCGAGATCGGAATCGTTCGCCAGTACACCAGTAGCCGCTGTCGTTGTGAGTGTGGTTCCAACGGCATCTGTCGTACTCACGTTGGCTGCAACCGGCGCCCGGTCGACTGTGATTTGCGACGTGGCGTTATAGGAATTGGTCCCGTCGTTGACGGTCCATGTGACTGTGCGGACTGGGTGGCTTCCGCTTGATGTATCGGTGCCCGTGTCCTGGTACGAGACTTCGCTAAGCAGCGTATCATAGACAGCTATTGAGGCGCTTCCGGCTAGCATCAGCGTGCCGGTGCTTGCATTCCAGCTCGCGGTGACGCCGTTGCCGACCGAACCGTTTTGTACGCCGTTGACGAAGAGTTGGTCCCCCGCAATTGCGCTGCCACCTGCATTGGCAATTTTGATTGTCGCGCTGGACAAGGTTGTACTTGGCGGATCGGTGACGCTCGGTGTTGCGCTCAGAAGTGTAACGCGCGCTCCGCCCTGAACCGCCTCGGATGCCGTCGGGGCGACGAAGATTCCTGCTGTGCTAACGACCGTATTAAAACCGAGGGCGTCGAGCAGTTCCTTGTCGGCGGTCGTCAGCTGCTGGAGCGTGCTGCCTGAATAGAATTCGTTGAACGGATCGTTCGGTCCCTGTACGCCACTATTGAGAAAGTCGCTCGGATCCGAGGTCCTGCCAAAATCAGCTATTTTCGTTTTGCCGCCGTCGAGGGAAAAATAGGCAGCCGGGGCGGTGCTGCCGTTGGCAAAGAGATAGGTGCCGGGGCTGGTGAAGCGGTAAAGGTCGAAGATATCGGGTTGCGAGCCGTAGGGTACGCGACCCAGCGCGTGAGTTAGCTCGTGCAGCGCGACCCCTACCAGCAAGTTCGATTGAATATCGGTGGCGAAGGTGGCGCTGCCGTCGTCAGTCGTGGTGTCATTGGGACCCAGCAGCCCGAACAGCTTCAACTGGGCATTCCAGACGGCGACGCTGGATTGCCCCTGGATCGTTGAACCCGTCGGCAATGCATTGAACGTCGGATCGCCCGGCACGGCAGTGCTGATCAGGTCACTTCTGACTGTCGAATAATTTTCGAAGAGTCCGTTATCCGGTCCAGCGGCGGCGCCACCGCCGGTTCCGCTGTAGTCGATGTTGATATTGACCGTGATCTTGTTGGTAATCGTCGCGGACAGGACCGATGCCGCCTGCTCGATGCCGGCGCGGAAACTTGCCGGCGCCGCCATCGCTGCCGCATCAAAAATAAGATTGATGGTAAAGCCGCTGCTGGAAGTTTCAGCGACAACGGAACCGGTGCCGCCGGAGCCATTTTGGGCGGCCTGGGCTTCCACCGATTCCGCCGGGAGGGTTGGGGTCAGGAACGGCGAAATCAAATGGAACGTGCCGAAGGTTGCACTTCCGCCAAAGTGGCCGGCCGCGGGGGCGAACGACACAGGGGAGAAATTCGTATCTTCCCCGCCGTTGTTGAGGTCACCAAATGGGTCCAACGGGTCAGAGATGAGTCGAGACTTCATCGCTTAGTCCTTGGCCTTCCAAGAGAATTCTGGTCCGTTCAGCTACGTAACGCCCCTGTCTGAGCCCGCATGGGACAGCGAGAACGGCGAGTCGCGAGAGCGAATAACACACCGAAGTCCGACGCGGATACAATGTTTCCTTAGCGTTAATTAGCGGTTTCACGCGACAGCTAAATTCGAGGCAGCCCTTAAATTCGAGGCAGCCTTTCCGGCTCTTGCCCAGCAACCAGCGGCGGTCGGACACCTTCCGCATCGCACAAACATCGGAACTGCGGTCGCTTCAGGGCAGTCCTGTTCGAAATTTTGGCGGCGTACACGTCAAGAAATCCCACCGCATCATGTTTGTGACGCGAGGTTGAATGGCTATAGATTAGTTTATTGCTTATTGTGTCCCCAACACGGATTGAAAGTCCTAAACTGGAAAACACAGTTGACGAACATCGTCTTAGGCGCAAAGGGAATGGTGGGCAGCTTTATTGTCGAGCATCTGTCACGCAGCGGAGAGCCGGTGGTTGGTGTCTCGCGGACCGCACTCAAACAGACGGAATTGATTGGATAGGTGCCGACGTAACCAGCCCAGAAATTAATCTTCCGAAATCAGAAATCGTTTGCTGCGCTACGGATGCGCGGATTTCCGCAATGGCGATAAAGAGCATTTTGCGATGCAATCAAAGCGGCTAGTCCTATTTTCAACAACAGGCATCATTTCGAAGATCGATTCTAGCGACGACGCTGAGCGGGCCGCGACTACAAAAATAGCCGAAGCCGAGCGGACGACTATTAGCGCTTGCGAGGAATCCAAGGTGGAATGGACGATTTTGCGACCGCCTCTTATCTACTTGTAGGGAAGGGACAAAAGTATCAACAAAATCGCTGACCTGACCTAATTCGAAGGATTGGGTTTATGCCACTTTATGGGACCGCTTCGGGCCTACGGCAGCCTGTTCATGCCGCGGACGCGGCGCGCGGGGCACTAGCCGCGGCCATGTCATCCAAGGCGGCAAATAAGGTCTACACGATATCAGGCTTCGATACTATTTCCTATCGCGAGATGGTTGGCCGCATTTTTGATGGGCTGGGGCGCAGACGTCTGATCGTAAATCTTCCACCGATGCTCTGGAAATTTGCATTCGCATTGGTCAAGCCAATTTACCCAACCGTGACACCCGCAATGGGGGAGCGGATGCTAAAAGATTTGGCGTTCGATTCATCAGACGCGGTTTCAGATTTCGGCTGGAATCCACGCGGTTTTGCGCCTTTCTTCCAAAGCTGCCTGTCAAAACCAGGCGTGGCGATGGCTCGTATGAGGTGGCCGAGGCTGACCTCGAGTTCCGGTTAACCGGCTCACGGGGCGACGGGCTCCCTTGTTTCATCGACCGGTTTTGACTGCCGTGGCGTAAGACAGGTGAGACGTGTCATTCAGGAAGTCTCTGCCGCCTTTGGAGCTGACCCCGCTAAGCCGGACACGCGATTTGTTGAAGTTGAGCAATGTACTCCCGCGGTGAGCGATAGCCCAGACGGGAGTGCGGATGTTCTGAGTTGTAGTCCTCCGTCCAGTGACCGATATGTGAGAGTGCGGTTCGGGCATCCGGGATAGGATTCACGCGGACGTAGTCGCGTTTGAAGGTTTTCACGAAGGCTTCGGCCATGCCATCGCTTTCAGCACTTTCCACAGGTGTGAAGCATGGTTCCAGATTGAGCGCGACGGCGATCTCTAGGGTTCGATAGGCGGCAAATACAGACCCGTTGTCGGTCAGCCATTGCACTTTGTGCGGCGAGCGAACGTCGCCGAACCGACGCTCAACACGCTGGACCATCATATCCCTGATCATTGCGCCAGAAATCCCGGCTGTTGTCGCCACCCAACTGATGACCTCCCTGTCGTGGCAATCCAGGGCAAAGGCGACACGGACGATATCGCCGTTCCAGCAGGTAGACTCCAGCGCATCCGAGCACCAGCGCGAGCGGATCGTCGCTACGGTCCCATCATGGGCGCGGGGGGAACGCCGACCCGTGTGTCGCTGCGGGAGAAGACCGTTCTTCTTCATAAAGCCGATAGACCCGCTTGGCGTTGACAGGTGTCCTGCAAGAAGCTAGTCGAATGCCACATTCGTCGGCGAGAGTGGTTGCGGTTCCTTTTCGGTGAGGTCCATCACGTGACTGACAAGTCTACCACAATCAAAGGGCTTGTTGAGACGCTTGTAACGAAGCGAGACCTGGTGCGTCAGTTAGCAAGCCGCGAATTTGCGAGCCGCTTTCGTGGAAGCATGTTGGGGAGTGCCTGGGCAATCGTGACGCCGCTCTTGCTAGCAGCGATCTATGCGTTCGTCTTCAACACAGTATTCAAAATGCGATGGACTGCGGGCGAAGGCCAAAGCAATTTAGATTTTACAGTTTACCTGCTTCTTGGTCTTGCGGTCCATGGCATATTTGTCGAATGCCTATCGCGAGCACCGCAGTTGATTGTTTCCAACCCCAGCTATGTCAAGAAGGTGGTTTTCCCGATCGAGGTATTGCCCTTTGTTTTGCTTGGTTCAGCACTTACTACTGCTGGAATATCGATTGGAGTGGCCATACTCCTCAATTGGCTTGTCAGCGGTAGCCTGCATCAGTCAATTGTTTTCATTCCTCTCATTTTGATCCCATATGGATTATTTATTTCTGCGTTTGTAATGATCATGGCGGCATGCGGCGTCTATCTTCGCGATCTTGCACAAGTTGTGAATGTAATAATCACCGTCAGTCTGTTTCTAACCCCCGTATTTTATCCAGTCAGCGCCATGCCTCCTGCTGTTAGAAATCTGATGTGGATCAACCCTCTAACGTTTGCTGTCGAACAAATACGTTCTGCCGCCGTAGAAGGCCTAGTCCCCAATTTGCTCGGCCTTCTACTTTACATGGCCGCTTCATTGGTGACGCTTTCTGTTAGCTACTGGCTTTTTCAGCGACTTCGCAAGGGATTCGCTGATGTGCTCTGAGCTTGCGATCGACGTTCGAAACCTTTCGAAGGTGTATCATACCTATCCGGCGCCTGCTGATAGGCTTAAACAAGCTATTGTATCGCGCTTGCAGGCAATCGCTCGACCGATAGTAGGCCGGCATATTAAGTTTTCGACGCCCAAATACTATGCTGAAACTTGGGCGCTCCATCCGATTAGCTTTCAGATTAGCAAGACCGAAACGTTTGCCATCATCGGCCGCAACGGATCTGGTAAATCGACGCTGATGCAATTGGTGTGTGGTACAGCCAATTCCACTTCGGGAGAGGTGAGCACCTTTGGGAGAGTTGGCGCACTCCTCGAGTTAGGCTCAGGGTTTAATCCAGAATACACTGGAAGAGAAAATATTTACCTCAACGCGAGCGTGTTGGGATTCTCTCGAGCGAAGACGGATGAGCGGTTAAACGACATCATCTCGTTTGCAGATATTGGAGACTTCATCGACAGGCCGGTAAAAACTTATTCGTCTGGTATGACAATGAGGTTGGCCTTTTCAGTAATTGCACATGTTGACTGCGAGATTCTCGTAGTTGACGAAGCCTTGGCTGTGGGTGACGCCTACTTTCAACAGAAATGCCTGCGCTGGCTCCGCGAATTTCAAAAGCGTGGTACAGTGCTCTTCTGCAGCCATGACGTTGGAGCCGTACTGTCGCTATGCACTCGGGCAATTTGGATCGACGCTGGGCGAGTGATGAAGGTAGGTAACGCAAGAGAAGTGTGCGAGGCTTATAATGCTTTCATTCATCAGCTCTCTGCTGGCACGATTTTGGACCAAGGCATTGGTTCTCATCGACAGCCCGACGACGGTGCAATTTCCCCGCCTGAGCCAGATCAGCCTGGTCAACCAGACAATTCTGCGCCCCAGCTTCCTTCTCCGCCCGCGGATGCTTGCGCAGTCTTCGATTTGCGAAAAGTAAGCCGTCAGTTCGGAACAGGGATGGCGGAGGTTCTCGACGGTAATCTTTTAGCGGATGACAACTCACAACTTGTGCTGATCGAGGGCGGAGAGCGAGTTCGTTTGACAATTAAAGCTCAAGCGCGAGCCGATCTCACGTCCGTAATTGTCGGGTTCATCGTAAAGGATCGACTCGGTCAGTCTGTATTCGGGGATAATACACTGAACTACGCTGAACATAAAAACGTCACGATTGGAGCGGGGCAGCTAATCATAGCTACCTTCCGCTTTGTTTTGCCGATGCTTGCGGCGGGGCGTTATGCTATTACTCTAGCCATCGCCACAGGAAGTCTCGAATATCATGTCCAACAACATTGGCTTCATGACGCGCTCTTCTTCGACGTGAGCTCCAAAGTGGGGGGCGTCATTTTCGCATTGCCATCATCGACATGCGCTGTTGCGATGGCTGATAGCGTGTAAGCGAGCGATAGCATGCGACTGACGCTTATTTTGCCGAGCTCACTGTTAGATCGAACGCCTTCCAGGCATAAATCGTCGCTTAGGTAAGTGAGACTGTCGGGATGAGACAAGTTTTTGAACGCATATACGAGGAAAACCGCTGGGGAAATAACGAGTCGCGATCGGGCGACGGGTCCGATGCGAAGGGAACCGAAGCTATCCGTGCTGCTCTCAGTACATTGCTGCCGCGATATCGGATATCTAGTTGTCTTGACATCCCCTGTGGCGACTTCAACTGGATGCGCCTGCTGGATTTATCTGAAGTAGTATATACCGGCGGGGACGTCGTTGCCGATCTCGTCTTGCAGAACCAGGCTCGTTACGGAGCGCGACGCATTTCATTTCAAGTTCTTGACGCTTGTCGAGATATTCTTCCCCAGGTCGATCTCATTCTGTGTCGTGATCTGCTGGTTCATCTCTCGTTTGAGGACGTGCGCGCTGCTCTGCGAAATTTTCGTAGAAGCGGAAGTAAATACATATTGACCACCACATTCACAGCTAGAGATCCCAACCCGGATATTGAATCTGGTCGATGGCGTCCTCTTAACCTCCAACGCCCGCCATTTAACTTTCCCCAGCCCATCGAGCTTATTGTAGAGAGGTGTGCTGAATGGAATGGTTACTGGGCAGACAAATGCCTGGGTCTTTGGCGATTGGAAGATCTCAACTCCGCGGCGAAATACCTCTGTGAAGGAGACTAAGATGTTGTTCACCGAGGGATTGGTTTCTATCGTCATTCCTACCTATAACCGCGCCCGTTTTATTGGACAGGCTGTGACGAGCGCGCTTAATCAAACGCACCGCGAATTGGAAGTCATCGTTGTCGACGATGGGTCGACTGACAATACTCAAAGCATTCTTTCGACTTTTGAGGATACGCGACTTCAAATTGTCCGTTTAGAAAAAAATTCGGGTCGGTCTCGCGCGAGAAATATAGCTCTTAGGGCGGTGCGAGGGGAGTATGTGTCTTTTCTGGACTCGGACGACTATTATCTTCCCGGAAAAATTGAGCTCCAAGTTAACTACTTAAAGGAAAATCCAGCGATAGATATGGTCTATACAGCATCTGCTTGCGTAGACGAGAATGACGCCTCACTAGACTATTTTTATCGAGCGCCTGTCTCTGGCGACATATACAAAGAGATTGCGTTCTTCAAACCCCTCACAATAACGCTGCCAACTGTAATGTTGAGGCGCCGTGTCGTTGATGAAGTTGGTTTATTCGATGAGGCGATGGACCGTTTCGAGGACACTGACTACTGGAGAAGGATTTCCAAGCGATTCCGTGTCGGCGCGATTGACGAGGTCACCTGTCACATCAGGACCCATAAAGGTAATCACATAAAATCCTTAGATCCGCGCAGCTTCGTGTCTTCGGTAAATTATTATGTCGACAAGGTCTTCAGAGAAGATGCGGACGTAGATCCTTTGGTTCTGGGCGCTGGAGCGCGGCGCTTATGTGAACACTACGGCATTGCTCTCGCGGGCGTTCCGGGCGCCAGTAAAAGCTCATCGGAGCTTTTGACGCGCGGACGTAAGTTCTTTGAACCTTTGGTTTCGATCGTGATTCCCGTTTACAACGGGGCGAATTTTCTTGAGCAGGCGATACAGAGTGCTCTGGCGCAAACGTACGAGAACATCGAAGTCGTAGTTGTCAATGACGGATCAACCGACGGAGGAGCGACTGAGACGGTCGCCCGCGCATTTGGAGATCGGATTCGTTATTTTAGTAAGTCGAATGGGGGCTGTGCCTCAGCTTTAAATGTTGCCATACGCGAGGCAAGAGGCTCTTTCATCTCTTGGCTTAGCCATGATGACTTGTACGTGGACGAAAAGATCGAGAAGCAAATCGAATTCTTGGCTCTTCAGTCTAATCCTGGCTCGTGCATAGCGTATGGTGACTATTCTCCATTTTCGGGGCCTAAACCTTTGGCTCGGCACCCCTCGTCAATGATGCCCGCTATACTTCCAGAAAACTTCCGCTTCTTTTTGACAACTCAGAATATCCTGCATGGTTGCAGCCTTATTATTCCGAAGCTAGCGCTAGAGCGGCATGGCCTATTTGATGAAACACTCAAAACTGTGCTCGACTTCGATCTTTGGTTCAAGCTGGCCACAACCGAACGCTTCCTCTACCTTCCAGGAGTAGTAGTTTATGCGCGTGCTCATGCCGACCAAGACACCAACCGTAAGCGTGAGATACACATGAAAGAGGCAAACGAGCTTCTAGCTCGTTTTGTCGATGAGCTTTCTGAAGATGAGATACGTCGGGGATCTTCATACAACCTTATTCATGGCTACTATTATATAGCCAGAACGCTTAGCGAACGAAATTTTGATGCAGCAGCCGAACACGCGGTGACGGTGGCAGAGCGTACCAGCAGGACTCTGTTGCTTCCGCATCCAGCCGTTGAAAGCCTCGCTATGAAAAACGGTCCGCTGCCTGCATGCAACGCGCTCGATGACCTCTTTACATTCGCGCGTAACTGGGTCGGCTTGGACCGGCAGCCTACTTTAACAGAAGAATCGAGATTGCTCGGGGCGAAAACTTTAACCGAACAATCGAGCTCGCTCGGGAACACATCACCGAACTGGAAGACGAGAATAGTCAACTCTCGGCTGACCCGTCGATTAGCACAGGATATCGTCCGCTCGAGGAATGTTCAATTCTTGCTCAGACGCCTGGTTGGATACCTTCCGATGGCAGTGCAAATTCGTACGCAATCGATTTGGCGCCAGATAAAACCGTCACACTGACAGTTCGAGGGACAATTACGTGAATATTTTTTTTAAGGTTCGGCAATTTTGGCGAGCCGGGGGGGGCGAATCTCGTCGCGTTCTAGCTGAATTAGAATCTCGTCGCGTTCTAGCTGAATTAAGTGCGATGGAGCAACGATCGGAGCAGCGCGCAAGAGACTTTAGTCAAAACTTGGTCGACAGAAACACCTTCCATTCTGCGCTGAATACCTTAGCGGACCGGATTGCGGGTCTCGAACGTTATGTAATGAGCGCACAGAACGAGATCAGGTTGGAATTTGATCGGTCGAGATGGAGAAATGGGTCTTCGGTCAACGAAAAAAGTGCGTCGCTCTACCTCGACTTGCTTGAGAGCGTGTTGACTGGACAATTGCACCGAGATGGCGCACTATCAAGTGTAGGTGACCAAGCGCATGATCCGATCCGACGCTCGTTGGGCAGGGATTGGCCCGTAAGTGCTGAAACGATGATCGGCACCGTACGAATGAGGAATTTGCGGAATTTATTGGAGAGCGCGCTGCAGCTTGGCGTTCAAGGTGACTTCATCGAAACTGGTGTTTGGCGCGGTGGCGCGTGCATTTATGCGCGAGCGATATTGGATGCGCATGGAGAAAGCGAACGGAAAGTTTTCGTTGCCGATAGCTTTAAGGGGCTTCCATCTCCGGATGCAAAAACCTATCCAGCGGACGAAGGTGATCAGCACTACAAATTTGCCGAACTCGCGATTTCGCGCGATCAAGTGGCGAACAATTTCGAACGCTTCGGTTTGCTCAACGAGAATGTCATTTTCCTCGAGGGATGGTTTAAAGATACGCTTCGTGAGGCACCTATCGATAAGCTTTGCGTATTGCGTTTAGATGGTGATTTGTACGAGAGCACAATTGTTGCACTGAACGCTCTCTATCATAAGCTAGAGCCCGGTGGCTTTGTCATCGTAGACGACTACCTTCTCCCAAACTGTGCAAAGGCGGTCGCTGATTTCAGAGCCGCGAAAGAGATCGTGGCGCCGCTACATGACGTCGACGGTGCAGCCGTTTGGTGGCAAGTTCCGAAAAATTGAGACTTAACATATTCATAGGCCTTTTCACCGAAATCTAGTAGTTGTATACGATTGCCATGAGAGTCTTAATTCTTGGCGCGGCGGGCTTACTGGGAAGCGCGTTTGTCAGATCGATGTCTGGCAATAGCAGTTTTTCTGTTGCAGGAACGGTACGAGATATCAACTCCCAAAACCTATTCGCCGACCATCTGTCCCAAAGTCTTTTGATCGTCAGTGATCTAACAGATCCACATCAACTCGCTCACGTTGTATACGAAATCGTCCCAGACGTCGTAATCAATTGTGTTTCCGCGAATAAGCGAGATTGGAATGATCCGTCGCTCATGTGGAGGATTTTTGCTGAACTCCCGAAGCGAGCTTACGAAGTCTGCTTAGAGCGCGGCATTCGGTTTGTTCAAATCAGTTCTGATGGTGTCTTCTCCGGATCTCGAGGCAGCTACTTAGAAACCGACCAGCCCGACGCTCAAGATCTATACGGCAAAGCAAAGATCGCGGGCGAAATTAGTGGTCCCGGCGCTCTGACTATCCGGACTTCGATTTTCGGACCTAGTCTTAGGGGCGCAGCAGGGTTGCTGGACTGGTTTCTAGCGCAACAAGGCGTGTGCACAGGATTTCCAAAGTCGATCTTCAGCGGTCTCCCCACGACAGAGTTGGTTCGAGTTGTGAGCGAGTGTCTACTCAATCAGCCATGCCTTGAAGGGATTTTTCATGTTGCTTCAGAGCCAATTAGTAAGATGGAACTCTTAGAGAAGGCAGCCGCGAAATACAAAAAAAAGATCAGGATCGTTCCTGACAGTTCAATAAGCATCGACCGTTCATTGCGTGCAGACAAATTCGCGAAAGCCACGGGATATCTTCCGCGTAACTGGACAGCATTGATGGATGAGATGTGTGACGCAGAGAAGCTCTGGGACAAAAACGACTATGTTTACCAATAAGATCGCCGCGATAACTGGTGGCACCGGATCGTTTGGCCGGCGTATTTTACGTTATTTTTTAACCACAGATATTCGCGAGGTGCGTGTTTTTAGTCGAGATGAGAAAAAGCAGGAAGAGGTACGGCACGACTTCAAGGATCCCCGAGTCCGATCGTATATAGGCGATGTGCGTAATTTTGACAGCGTTCATCTTGCTTTAAAGAACGTGGACTTTGTGTTTCACGCGGCCGCGCTAAAGCAAGTCCCTTCCTGCGAGTTTTACCCTCTAGAGGCTATTAAGACTAATGTGCTCGGTGCGGATAACGTAATACGAGCGGCAATAGCCCGCGATGTAAGCCGAATGGTTTTGCTTTCGACCGACAAGGCTGTCTATCCGATCAACGCGATGGGTCAAACAAAAGCCTTGATGGAAAAGGTTATGATGGCACATGCGCGTACGTTAACGAACACAGATACGTTGTTGTGCGCGACGCGATACGGAAACGTCATGGCGTCAAGGGGCTCGGTCATCCCCCTATTTATCAATCAGATCGTTCGTAATTCACCGATCACGGTCACAGATCCCAATATGACCCGCTTTCTGATGTCGCTTGACGATTCAGTAGATCTTGTATTGCACGCGTTCACTCATGGAAGCCAAGGAGACCTGTTTGTTCAAAAGGCTCCTGCTTGCACAATTGGTGAACTCGTCGTTGCTTTGAAGGACATTTTTGCTTGTAACCCGCCCGTTGAAGTAATTGGCACTCGTCATGGCGAGAAACTTTTTGAAACTCTGGTTTCTCGCGAAGAGATGGCGAGAGCCGAAGACGAAGGAAAATATTTTCGTGTTCCCGCGGATGATCGTGATCTGAATTATCGAAAATTTTTCTCGCAAGGTGAGCAGCACATATCAGAGTTAAACGACTACACTTCACACAATACTGAGCGATTGAGTTTGCCTGAACTGAAGGATTTGCTGCTCGGCCTCGATCTCGTTAAAAACGCGATCGCTGGTCATCCTGTCGCTCAATCGGTTGAGTAGTTTTGATGAGGCCTGTACCAGCGAAATGCGCATTTTGCGACAGTCTGGACGTCGTCGAATTAATCGATTTTGGTCCGGTTGCTTTGGCGGGCGCCTTTTTAAAGCCGTCTGACTTTTCGGAGGAAAAAAAATATCCTCTTCGTCTCATTTATTGCAAGGGCTGTTGCGCGGTTCAGGTCGCAGACCACGTCCCTCCCAGCGAACTCTTCCACTCGAACTACTTCTATTTTTCTTCGTCAATCGGGACGCTCCGGGCGCACTTCCAATCTTATGCGGAAATTCTTGTCGAGCGGTTTCTTTCTCACCCTGAGTCCAGTGTGCTGGAGTTCGGATGTAACGACGGCATTCTTCTGAAGCCGTTGGCAGATAAGGGGGTGAAAACATTGATTGGCGTGGATCCGTCCAAGAATGTCGTTGCATCCATCGATGAGCCGCGCATCACGACGGTGAATGAGTTTTTCACAGAGACCGTTGCGGACGATATTGTGTCTCGGTTTGGCAAGATGGACATGGTGCTAGCAAGCAACGTGTACGCTCATATCTCAGATATCCAAGGAACAACTCGCGCGATAAAGAGCGTCTTAAAAGATGACGGAGTATTTGCTTTCGAAGTTCACTACCTGGGGAAAGTCTTCGAAGATCTGCAATACGACATGATATATCATGAGCATCTTTACTACTATTCGATGCTTTCAGCTATGAAGCACTTTGATCGATATGGGATGATGATATTTGATATCAAGCTTATTCCCATCCACGGGGGATCCGTGCGCTTTTACGTGTGCAACAAGGGAAGTAAGTTTAGTCATCTCGTTTCGGACGCTGCAAAACAATTGGAAGCTGAGGAATTGGCAAAAGGATTTGATCGCTTTGAGACGTTCCTTCTCTTTTCAAAAAGAGTGGTTGCTCACAGGGATGAGCTTGTCTCCTTGCTGAATAAATTGCGGTCCAGTGGTGCGACGATAGCGGGTTACGGAGCGTCAGGACGCGCAAATACCATAATTCAATGGTGTGGGCTCACGTCGAATCAACTCAGCTTTATGATTGATGATGCTCCCGCAAAGTTGGGATATTTCACGCCGGGTTCACATATAGAAATCTTCTCGAGTTCCGTTTTAAGGGAGAAGGACGCTCCGACGCATCTCTTGATCTTCGCGTGGGCATTTTTTGAAGAGATTTGGCGGCGAAACGAATTCTATGTAGCCGCAGGTGGCAAAATGATAGTCCCACTTCCCACGCTGCGGTTGGTCGATCGATCGACTGAAATTACTCGTCATTAAGGGCTTGGACATGAAAGTAATGTCAATTTTCGGCACCCGCCCGGAAATGATTAAGATGTGGGGAACGCTAAAGAAACTAGATGCGCTTAATTTTGAGCACATCATGGTGCACACGGGTCAGAATTTTACTCCCGAACTCCGGGAGTTTTTCTTCCGAGACCTGCAATTGCGTCGGCCTGATTTCGAGCTCAATATTGATGTGTCGAGTTACGGTCGTGAGGTTGCCGACGTCGTTCGCAAGTCGGACGAGCTTATGGAGAAGATCAAGCCGGACGCCTTACTTGTTCTTGGTGATACCTATAGCGGGCTATCGGTGCTGCCTGCGGCTAATCGCGGAATTAAAATTTTTCACATGGAAGCAGGGCTACGTGCGTTCGATTCCCGAATGCCGGAGCAACGAAACAGAATCCTCATAGACCACATAAGTAATATCTTGCTGCCGTACAATGGTTACCATCGGGAGAATCTGCTTCGAGAAGGAATCCACCCGTCAAAAATCATAGTGACGGGAAATACGACGTTCGAAGCGATGCGTGCCTTCGCGCCTCAGATCGAAGCAAGCGACATACTGAACCGATTATCGCTCAATCCGCGCGAGTATATTTTGCTCACTGCTCATCGCAGCGAAAACGTTGATAGCCCCCACTATCTGCAGAGCATAATTTCTGCAGCAGGTCGACTACATGTCGAACTCAAACGCCGAGTAATCTATCCCATGCACCCGCGCACCAAGAGCAAGCTAGGCAATGCGGACTTGCCAAAAGGGGTAGAAATCATGAATCCGCTCGGATTTTATGACTTCAATCAGCTCTTGCGAAATGCCTTTTGTGTTGTCTCCGACTCGGGCACGGCGGCGGAAGAAGGAATCTTCTATCGCGTTCCCAATGTCAGTCTGCGAATGGCTACAGAAAGGATTGAGACTGTGGAAAGCGGCGCGACCATCGTATCCGGTATGGAAGTGGACAACATTGTGGCCTCGGTGATCACAGCTGTTAGTCAAGATTGGAACGTTAGGTACGAGCTTGAGCAGTCCTTCTCGCCGTCGACAGTTGTCATCAATGCCATTCGCAGTCAGATCACCAATTTCTTTTAGGAAGCCGCCAAAGTATCGGATTGCAAAATGGCCGGCAGATCAAGCCTTGAGGTGGCGCTCATCAGCATTCACTATCCACCGATAAGGACTTCAACTGCCGTTCAAATGCAAGATTTGGCGGAAGAATTTGTCGCGCAAGGCCATAGGGCCACCGTTCTGGTTCCGGACTCCGAGATAAACGTTCCGTGCGTGCGTGAAAGCGAGCGCGGAGTTGAAATTCTTAGATTGAAGGCGCCGTCAGCCAGGGTCTATTCGTTAGCAAGGCGAGCGATCAATGAGACCTTGCTGTCGTTCTTTTTAATAAGGGCCTATAGAAATAGTGAGTTGCGAAACAAGGAATGGGATTTGATCGTTTGGTATTCTCCGACGATTTTTTTTAGCCCATTTGTCTGGTATTTGTCCTTCAAATCGAAGGCCTATCGTTATCTCATTTTGCGGGATATGTTCCCGCAGTGGGCGCTCGATACCGGTATTCTCCGGCCAGGTATTGCATATCTTTACTTTAAATTCGCAGCAGACATTCAGTATTGGCTGGCCGATTGTATAGGCGTGCAGTCAGAGTCAAATTTACCGTACGTACAGCGGTGGTCTCGACAAAATAGACGCCACGTCGAAGTGCTAAATAATTGGTTGCGCATCAGGCCGCTCGGTGAGTGCAGCATTGCGCTTGCGCTTACGCCTCTGGCAAGGAAGCACATTTTTGTTTACGCGGGGAACATGGGTTTCGCGCAAGGTGCTGCCATTCTGGTTGACCTCGCAGCCAGTCTTAAGGATCGATCGGATATCGGATTTGTCTTCGTTGGCAGGGGAGCGGATTTTAGCAGACTTCAGCTTAAGGCTAAGGTGTCCAATTTGGACAACACGATGTTTTTTGATGAAATACCGTCTGAGGAAATACCCGGCTTGCTGTCTCAGTGCCGCGGTGGACTTTTTTCACTAAATTTATCGCATAAATCTCATAACGTACCCGGCAAATTCTTGAGCTACATGAGTGCCGGCCTTCCTGTGATCGCTAATGTAAATCGCGATACCGACGTTATGAAGATGATTAACGAGCAGCAGGTGGGTCGTGCATTCAGTACCAATCAAATTGCGCCGATGAGGGAATTCGTATTGGAGTTATGCGACAATGACGAATTGCATGCACAAATGTCTATCAATGCTCGCGCGCTCGCGGAATCGCAGTTCTCGGTGCATTCCGCCGTTGGCCAAATTTTATCCCACCTTGCCCGCAGCTAGGCGAGCTTCGATCAATGTTGGAGCTTAGAAATGTTGACGAACGTTCAAAGCAGAATCGATCGAAGTATTGATTAAGCGCGTGACCGATCTGTTGCTCGCGGCAGTGCTTCTTGCACTGGCTTTGCCGGTGATGTGCTTTTGCGGCGGTCTGCAGGTGCAGGTGCACGATCCCTTGGCAAATCCAGCGGACGCGAGGCATGAATACTTGACCATCATCGAGCTTGATGCGTTACGGCCGGCTGATGCGGTTATTCTGGCGGTCGGCCACGGCAGCTATGTCGAAGGTGGCTGGCCGCTGATTCAGAAGCTGCTGATCGGCGGCTCGGGTCTGGTTCTAGATATCAAAATGAAGTTCGATCGAGGCTCGAAGCCCACCGGCGTCGAGTTGTGGCGGCTTTGAGAGCTCAGCCGGAGGCACAATGACGCAAAATGTGATCCTGGTTACGGGGGCCGCCGGCTTCATCGGCTTTCATGTTGTACAACGCCTGTTGTCGTCCGGCCGCGACGTGGTCGGCCTCGACAGCGTCAACGACTATTACGACCCCCGGCTGAAGGAAGCGCGTGTCGATATCCTGAAACGCCAGCCCAACTTCACGTTCGTGAAGTTCAACCTTTCCGACCGCGAGAGAACAAGGTCGCTCTTCCAGCAGCACCGTTTTCCCGTGGTCATCCATCTCGCCGCACAGGCCGGCGTTCGCTATTCACTTGAAAACCCCCACGCCTATATCGATGCGAATATCGAAGGGTTCATGAACGTGCTGGAGGGATGCCGCCACAACGATTGCAAACATCTTCTGTTTGCTTCCTCGTCCTCGGTCTACGGCGCTAATACCAAGCTGCCGTTTTCGGTACAGGACAATGTCGATCACCCGATCAGCCTCTATGCCGCGTCGAAAAAGGCCAATGAGCTGATGGCACACGCGTATAGCCATTCGTATCGCATTCCGACGACGGGCCTGCGGTTTTTTACGGTGTATGGTCCTTGGTACCGCCCGGACATGGCGCTGTTTGTCTTTGCGAAAGCCATCCTCGAGGGAACGCCGATCAAGCTGTTCAATCACGGCAACATGCGCCGGGATTTCACTTACATCGATGATGTCGTTCAGGCGATCGTGCGGCTCATGGATCGTCCGCCGCAGGGCAATCCCAAGTGGTCTGGTGACAAGCCCGATCCGGCCACCAGCGCTGCGCCGTGGAAGATTTACAATATCGGCAACAACCGTCCCGAAGAACTCATGCATGTGGTCTCGCTGCTTGAGAAAGAGTTCGGTCGTACGGCCATCAAAGAGATGTTGCCGGTGCAGCCCGGGGATGTGCCGGCGACCTATGCCGATATCGAAGATCTTGCGCGCGAGATCGGATTTAGGCCCGCGACCACGATTGAAGACGGTATCGGACGATTTGCGAAATGGTTTCGTGACTACCACAAGGCCTAACAAGCCAGAGAGGGAGAGGCTAACCAACCTGAGCCGTGCAACCGTTTGATGGCAGGCGGCGACTCACATATATTTCTGCGCGACTTCCCTGCGGGACGCAAGAGCTATGGAAACACGCTGATTGTGCTTAGCGTTCTAGTTTTTATCTATCTTTCAATCAGGTACGGAGTTGCGCTGCTGATATGGTGGGGCAAGCGCACCAAACTAGGCTCGTTCGGCAGTCACCCTTGCCGTCATTCGGGCGAGGAGGTGACAACGAACGAATTCCACCCGTAGAGACCACTGAAGTACCGTTTGGTTTTTTCATCGATTTTTGTTGAGACCCTCCATCGCCTTTTTGCTACAGACGATATTTTGAACCTTGTCGGCGGGGAAGTTAAACCCCGTCGCGCGCATCAATCGGCCAAATGTGTAAAGTGGTATCTGGACCAGCGCAACGGCGGTGTTGACGAGGAATCCGATCGGCATCTCATGCGAGAGAACGCGAAAGCTCGCCGCGTTCAGGATCTCTTTCCATCGTTCGGGAGAATTTCGCTGCAGGTGAGGTTCGCCAGGACGAAGTTCTTTCCCCAACACCCTGGATGCAATGAGAATAAGCCTGAACCACAGCTCGTACAAAGTGCGGCCGTTCGGGACTGTGATGTATGGCGAGAAGTCGATGGTTTCCCTTGATAAATCAGACAAACCTACACGCACGCGGACGCCGCAAGACTGCAGCGCGCGTTCTTGAAACCCGGCGTGCCCGCAAGGGTACCGTGAGTTCGAATCTCACTCTTTCCGCCAGTAACTTCAATGAGTTAGTTGACGTTTAGCCTAGCGTGTTCGCCCATATTTGACGAATCGAGTTTTGGATTTTGGCCTAGAGCGCAGTATGAAATGCTCAAAGACTTGGCGATTGAAGGCTGGTCATCTTCACAAGGCGCTCTTAGCACGCGGCATAATCACCCAAATAGCCCGCCCTTTTTCGACTCACCGCCGCGCCGCTAGCGTGGGCAACCGTTTGGCAAAAAAATATGAATTTTGGAAAAGCCGTATTGGCCTACTCGAAAGCTCAAGAGCGTCTAATCCTGGCGCTATCGATAATTCTTTATGTTGTCATTTGTTGCTTATCTTCCATCAGCGTTTCGAAGGTCTACGGCACATTTCACGTTGCATATGATCCTGCGCTCGTAGTTGCTGCATTTGCGCCTGTATTTCTGTTTTTCATTTTTGCTCGGTTCAGCTTTGGCTATTTCATAGGCTTCTATTTTGCTGCGATGGTGGCCGGTTATCTGTGGCTGAGTTTTTTCTCAGATCGAAACTACGATCACGATGCGGCAAGGATTTCCGCCGCGGCATCCACAGTCACCTTTCTTCTACCTGCTTTGTTTATATCGTCGCCCATAACCCGAATAGCGGCGATTTCGGTAGCTGCTTTCGACCGGATGTTGGCATTATTATTCTTGATCTGTCTTGTAACCGTCGCAGTCGCCGCAACCTACAATTTCAGACTTGTATCTCCTGGCGACGCTTCCAGCCTCCGTACCGACCCGTTTCCCGCAGTCCTCAGATATCTCATCGCAATAACGTCGAGTTCGGTGTTGCCATTCCTGTTTGCGTACCTTGTGGAGCGAGGTGCGTATTGGCTAGCTGGCGCGGTTTTAGTGTTGATGCTTTTCTACTACCCGATTGCGGTAAGCAAGATGGCCTTCTTTGCGCCAGTCTGGCTGATTGTGATGTCGGCGCTGTCAAGGCTTTTTGGGGCGAGAGTGGCTGTCGTTCTTTCACTGTTATTGCCAACCCTGGCCGGTGTCATTTTGCTTTTTTTGTTCGGCGATGGCGGCAGGCTCGCTCAAGTTGCCCACGCTTTTTTCTTCAATGTGAACCTTCGTATGAGCGCAGTGCCGTCGCTTGCAATGGATCTTTACAATGACTTCTTCTCGAAACACGGGCTCACTTATTTCTGTCAGATTAGGGTCCTGAAAGCGATTGTTGGCTGCCCTTATGATGATCAATTGTCGGTCGTGATGCTAAGGTATTTCCCGGGTGGTGGAGCTTACAATGCGTCGCTCTTTGCGACGGAAGGCATAGCGTCGGTGGGAACGGTATTTGCGCCGATCTCCGTTTTTGTATGCGGCCTCGTGATTGCCTTAGGCAATCGCGCCTCGTCTGGCCTTCCGGCCTCCTTCACTCTCGTGTCAAGTGCGATTCTCGTGCAGGTCCTGCTAAACGTTCCGCTGACGACCGTTTTGCTTACGCATGGAGGAGCGCTCCTGTTCGCACTTTGGTATCTTACACCCAGAGAAATATTCGACCAGGGTTAGGGTTTGCCCGCGATTCCTCCCGGTTCGTACCGAAACGCTCTTGACGACCCCGCGGTGAAATGGGCTGAAAGTCCGCTTACAGCCCCTGAGAAACCAAACGTTGCAGAACCCGCAGGCTTTGCCCTTCGCGGGTTTAAGAAATTTCTTGTGAATTTGGTCCTTGCGACGCCGCAAGCTTTCTCTCTCTGAGACTCATGCCGCCGGCAATTCCGACGCCCAACACATACATCCATCCTTCATGGAAATCGAAGAGGTGTGAATTAAGGAGCGAGCTAACGAGATTTTGAACGACGACCAGAAGACCAATCCAATTGGCCAATCCATAGCCACGAAACAGAAATAGGTGCGCCAGCCACATTGCATAAAGCACCGCGACCCCTGCCAACCCCCATTGGACGGCGACGTTGAGCGTTTGATTGTGCGGGTTTCCGATGACTTGTCCGGTCGCATCGGGCCCGAAGAGTTGTTTCGTTGAGCCGGTCCCGTTACCCAAGACCGGCGCCGCGGCAAAAAACTTCAATGACTTTTGCAAATATTCAAGCCGCAGACCTGTCGAACTGGGTATGTTTTGCTCATAGCGCTGATATTCTGTCGCAATGTTTGTGACTCTGCCCCGGAGATACGCGGAGCTGGACCAGACAATCGTGGCAGCAATCACGGTGCCGACGAAAAGCAGCGCCGATGCCCGATGGCTGAGGTGCACGAGCGCGAACAAAAATAGCATTACTGGAATATAAGCGAGCGCCGATCTGGCAGAGACAACAAATGCCAGATTGGCGAAAAAGCCGAGCATCAGCAGCGCACAGGCCGCAGATAGAGCAAAGCGCCTGTGGCGATACAGGCTCATCACGAACGGCGCCAGCGCCACCATGCACAGCGCGAATTCCTGGCTCTGGTCAATATAGTTTTTTACCGGCACGCCGTCGGTCCCGGTGGCCGTCAATTTCAGCGCCGGTGCCAACAATACGATCCATGAAAGCACCATAAGCAGCGCACACGAGACGAGAAAGGAGACGAACACCCATACACCTCTCTCCGAGCGTTCGAAATGGTAGAGCAAAGCTGGAATCACCAGTAATTTGGCGACGGGATTGATGCCATGAAGGCGCGCGGGCCAGGGAACCTCGGCCCAAAGCGTTCCGACTACCGCGAGCGCGAAAAATAACAGAGGCAACAAGCAGGCGGGACGATTTAGAGAGCGAAGGTATGCGCGTGCGTTGAGGGTCGGCACGAGTGCGAGAAACCAGAGAACTATAAAAACGGCAACCGCGGACGTAGACCAGGGTAACGAAGCGGCCGTTAGCACCGCGAGTACGTCGACAGCGAGAATCTGTCGAGCCGGATTATGCCATGCGGCAATGATCACCGAGCGCTCTGAAGCGCGTGGCGCAATACTCGCTGCGTTCGTCATATATTCAAATCCTGTACGCGCATCAGAGGGGATTTCGGGAAGCTAACCCAACGTCCTGATGATGTCGACCGACCGGGCTCGGGGTAATCATCTTCAAGAGGCACGTACGTCGTAAATTGGCCGAGGAGACGGTGCCGCAGAAGCCATTTAAGAAAATCCGGGGTTCGACGGCGTCCCGGGGTGGATCGGTGGATTAGGCAGTCATGCCCAGTATCCACAGGGCAAATGGAGCCTTCGAGCTATCCGCATTTCCATTATTAAGCCAATCGTGACCTAAGTGAGCCAGCAATTCGGTAGAGGATGGAGATCCAATGCAATCCGAGGTTCCGAGCGAAAGTTTCATTTGGGGCGTATTGGCACCACGATTTGAGTCAGAGCTGACCCTTCAAAAATCCGAGATCTGGCGCCTAGTCGGTTTTCTCGAAGAGTATGGGGGACCTCCCGACGGCGACAGGGACCGTGAGCTCGAACAAAAGGCCCTCATTGCAGAGCTCACCGGGTTGTTGGTGCAAGCCGTTGCTCACGAAGCGGCAGACCAGCAGTTTGTCAATAACTCGAGCCGACGCCCTGGTCGTCCCCCCGACGTTGTGATCCCCTATTTGGCTCCGGAACTGCTTTCGGTATTCCTGCGCTGCCACGACAAGGCCGGCCGACAGTCGGTAGTCACCTCGATCGATGGCGAGCTCAAGCAGAAGGAAGCCGGACCATTGTTCGAATTCATCAACGCGCTAATCCAACCGTTGAACCAATATTTGACGACTGAGCTACATTGTTACCCGCTCTCTGCCGAGCGTTTGGCTCGATTTACGCTTGATAAGCGGCGGGAGGACAAGCGGATCGAAGCAGAACACGCAGCCAAAAAAGCAGCCAGAAAGGCAGCCAAAAAGGCAGCCAAAAAGGCAGCCGCCGCCATGATGCGCGAGGCAGCCAAGAGTCTCTCTTAAGGTAATTTCCGCCCCAAAGAATTTCCGCCATACCAGAATATTTTTCGCCATAGAACGATGTGATTTTCGCCATAAGGATTTCGGTATTCGCCATAAGCAATCGGATATTCGCCATAGCCGATGCGATATTCACCATAGGACGTCTGATTGTCGCCATAGAAGATGCAATATTCGCCATACGACGTTTGATATTCGCCATAAGGGATTCGCGATCTCCCGTCAGATTGCGTGATATTGGCCATAGATATTCGCCATGAGAAATTCATTATCGCCATAAATGGAGGCATGACGCCCAAGCTCATCAGGCTCTAACTGCTCATGCGCAGGCGCGATGCCGTGCCACGCAAGCTAAAGCCCGGATGAGCGACCAGACCAGGTCGCTCCAAAGCAAAGGAGCCCAGTGATGTCCGAACAGAATGATGCTGCTCGCCCCAAGAAACGAGCAAAGAGAAAGAACGCCTTGAAGCACGGCGTGTATTCGCGCGAGGTGATGTTCCCCGGAGAAAACATCCGAGACTATAACGCATTGGCTTCGGAGTTTATGGAGGAATGGGCACCCGAAGGTCCGACAGAACGTGGCTTGGTTGAGAGGCTGCTTGGATTGTATTGGCGCAAACAGCGCCTCGATCGGTACGAGCAAGAGCAGTTGCAGGGCGGCGTTCAACGGATTCACGAAAACAACGAAGCCAGTCGGATGATTGAAGAAATGAAAGATTGGGCCCCGAAATTCCAAGACGCTGCAAGCGCAGAGGAGGTGGACGAAATCTTGGCCGAACTCGACGACCCCTATAGCGATTTCATCAAGGATAAGGTGCCCTATGACGAATCGCCGGATGCGCCGCCACGGGGACCGGCAATCGCCAAGTTTCTGGCGAGCCTGCAGCCGCCAGCTCGGTTAGAAGGCGCCGCAAAGTTTATTGCCTTAGTGAATCCGACCGCCATACAGGTCGAAATGGCCCGCTCGGACCGCATCGACGAGGCCATCGACCGGACGATCAAACGGTTGATGCAGGTAAAAACGGCGAAGCAAATCTTCCCGAATTTGCGGAAAGCGAAAGTCACGCCAGAGTTGATCACCGTACCGGCGTTGACGGGCCCAAGTCCGCAGGCGAATGAAAACGAGCAAAACTTTGGATTGCTCGAAGAAGTTGTAATCTTTGCGAAACAGGATGCGGCCGGTGCCCAGCACCCGTAGGCTAAAACAAAGCTGCGAGAAAGGTTTAGCCGCGCTCGTCCGCAATCATCTTGCCATCGTTCGGCAGGCTTCCCGGCGCGGTCAGCTCGACGCCGCCGCTGAGCTTCGTCACCGTGCGCAGTGTCGTGGTTACGGCATCCCCCAGCTGGATGTCCTGTGTCGAGGCCTCGGCCTTCAGCGTCATCACATCAGTCTCGCCCTCGCGGGTGACGACCAGACGCAGCCGCCCGAGCTCGGGGTGGCGCCTGCCGATCTCGGCGATCTGCTCGGGGCGCACGAACATGCCCTTGACCTTGGTGGTCTGGTCGGCGCGGCCCATCCAGCCCTTGATGCGCATATTGGTGCGGCCGCAGCGGCTCGCCCCGGGCAGGGCGGCCGTGAGATCGCCGATCGCAAGGCGTATCCAGGGGTGATCGGGGTCGAGCGAGGTGACGACGATCTCGCCGACATCGCCGTCCGCGACCGGATCGCCGGTGCCGGGCCGCACGATTTCCAGGATCAGGTCCTCATTGACGACCATGCCTTCGCGCGCCTCGGTCTCAAAGGCAATCAGGCCGAGATCGGCGGTGCCGAACGCCTGATAGGCATCGACGCTGCGGGATTTTATGTCGTCCTGCAGCGACTTCGGAAATGCCGCGCCGGACACCAGCGCGCGCTTGATCGAGGAGACATCGCGGCCGGCGCTGGCGGCCGCATCGAGCAGGATCTTGAGGAAATCGGGGGTGCCGCAATAGCCGACCGGGCGATACGCCTCGATCAGCTCGAATTGCGCATCGGTATTGCCAGGGCCGGCCGGAATCACCGCGCAGCCGAGCGCACGCGCCGCGGTATCGAAGATGAAGCCGCCAGGCGTCAGGTGATAGCTGAAGGTGTTGAGCACCACATCACCCGGCCGGAACCCCGCTGCGAACAGCGCCCGCGCGCCGCGCCAGGGATCGGCGTGCGCGGGCTCGGGCTCGAAGATCGGGCCGGGCGACGTAAATAGCCGCCCGAACGAGCCAGGGGCGGCTGCAACCAGGCCCCCAAACGGCGGCCCGGCCTTGTGCAGGCCAGGCAGGTCCGCCTTGCGCAGCACCGGCAGCCCTGCCAGCGCCGCACGGCTGGTGACGCTGCCTGGGTCGACGCCCCTGAGGTGCTCGGCATAGCCAGGGGCCGCCATCGCCTTGCGCAGCACCTCAGGCAGCCGCGAAAACAGCTCAGCCTCGCGCTCGGCAGGGTCGCGGGTCTCGTTGATGTCGTAGTGGTCGGTCATGGCGACCCTTCGTTTTTCACGTCGTCATGGCCGGGCATAGCCGTCCGAAGGACGGCGTCGCTTCCGCTTGCCTATGTCCCGGCCATCCACGTTTTTCCTGCGTCCCGGGCGATAGAAGACGTGGATGCCCGGCACAAGGCCGGGCATACGGAGGAGAGGTAATAGCTTCAAAGCCACCGCTTCCGCCGTTTAAAACTTTTCAAATTTTTAAAACTCT
>Ga0210405_10001658_pt1 | contig 24734 bp, 21 predicted proteins | sample IncBWH11MmetaG_FD_155492 | JGI IMG/M metagenome (GOLD analysis project Ga0210405, IMG submission 155492) | Forest soil microbial communities from Barre Woods Harvard Forest LTER site, Petersham, Massachusetts, United States - Inc-BW-H-11-M | ecosystem: Environmental > Terrestrial > Soil >... | reverse complement strand
AAGCCCAATGGAAGTGGTTCGTGACCCTGCCCCGGTTGCGGACCAACGCGGCAGCGTCTCGAATCGAGCGACGGCGGATTGCCCCCCGGCGTCCACGACCGGGCACGGAACCCCAAACCGTGAACCAGGTCCGATTCGAAACAATGCCGCGGCGCCCCCAGAACGCGCTCACACGCGGCTGGTCGGCATCGCCCGCCTCGCAGCATCTTCTCCTCCAGCGGAGACGCAAAGAAAATCGGACGAGCGGCCGGAATATTTTGTGCTGCCGGTGAAGTCCATCCTGAACCGGTGTGATTCGAAACGCGTGCCGTTCGAATGGACCATCAATCCATACCGGGGCTGCGAGTTTGCCTGCAAGTATTGTTACGCGCGGTACACGCACGAATACATGGAACTGGACGGGTCGGAGTTCGAGAAAAAGATTTATGTGAAGAAGGATGCGGCGCCGTTGCTGGCGTGGGATGTAGCGCACAAATATTCTTACGCCTCGGAAGCGTCCGGCGGGGCGCGGCCGGACCACATTGCCATTGGGACGGCGACGGATCCGTATCAGCCAGCGGAGCGTGAATACGGAGTGACGCGCGCTTGTTTGGACGAACTGGCGAAGAGGGAGGGGTTGAGCGTTTCGATCATCACCAAGTCAAACCAAATTGTGCGAGATATCGACGTGCTGCAGAGGATCGCGGAGCGATCAAACCTGGGGATCGACATTACGATCACGACGTTGCGCGCTGGGCTGACTCGACTGCTCGAACCGCGCGCGCCGCGGCCAGATCTACGGCTTGCGGCGGTGAAGCAGTTGCGCGAAGTGGGACTTGCCGTCGGCGTATCGGCTTCGCCGCTCATTCCTGGAATCACGGACCGCGATGGCGACTTGGAAGCAGTGGCGACGGCGGCGAAGGAAGCTGGTGCCCAGTGGTTCTTTTCGGGCGTGCTGTTCCTGATGCCGCCCTCCGCGAAGCAATTTTTGCCGTTTGTGCGGGAAAAGTTTCCCCGCCTGGCGAAGCAGTATGACGAGTGGTATGCGAAGAATGGATACGCGCCGGAAGAGTATCGGAAGAAGGCTTCGCAGCGGGTGGCCGGGATACGAGAGAAGTTTGGTTTTGCGGCGCGGCCGTGGGTGGAAAATAAGCATGTCACGCCTTGCGCGCAGTTGTCATTAGGCTGGGACGCGGCAGCGGTGGCACAGCAGATGAAACAAGGGCAATCCTGCGCGGCGGGATAGGCGGTCAAGAAGTCGCACAGCCAGGAGTGGCTGTGCGACAAGAAACCTGCTAAGGGACGATGATGCGGGATTCTTCGCGTTTGAGTTCGGGCGCTTGCGGAAACTGGGCGCGGAGAAATTCGATGAAGCGGCGTGAGCGCGGACGGCCATTGGTGCGCAGCAATCCCATGCGGTAGAGAAAAACCCACAGATAGAAAAGGTCGATGTCTTTGAGGGCGGCCGAGTCCGCACGTCCGGCTTGCTGCTTCTTGACTTCCGTGATGAAAGCGATCAACGCGGCGTAGAGTTCGCGCGGGAGCGGCGCTTCCGGAACTTTTTCGTAGATGATGCCAGAGCTGAGCGTTTTATGCGTTTGCGCAAGAGCTTGGATGGCGGCGAGAACGTCGCCGTCCACGGCGGTGGGCTGGACGGCGCAGAACTTGGCGATGGAAAAAGCCAGCGCGGCCATGAGCTGCTGGTGCGTGTAAACGATATCCTGCGGAATTTTTTCATCGAGCAAGGGAGTGTCCTCGGGAAGGGAGCGCTGGTGCCCGTCTTCGTACCGATGGGCGGAGATCAGATAAGAGCAATCGGACGGGCAGTCGATGGTGACTTCGCGCTCGGTGCCGCAGCAAACGGCGCAGATTTTTTCCCCTTTGGCGGGACAGAAGCGGGCGGCTTTGCGCTTTTCACAAATCGGACAAGGCACGAAATCTCCTCAGAACGTCAGGGCAATTCAGCAGAATACGCGGTGCGGCAATAAAAGACAAAATCAAGCAGGTGGTGGCAATGGCGAAATTCGGCCCCATGCTGCCTCCCGCAGTCGACCATTGACGAATGAGGGCGCAGGATTTACAAAAATCCTGTGCACGGTCCGGCAGGCCAGCCGTCCAAAATAGTCGCAAGACTACCGACGATGCGCCGCCTGGGCCCTGCGGATCAATCCGTTCGAGGGCAGGCTGGGATCATACAGTTTTCCGGCGGTCTCCTTGCCCGCGACGGGCAGGCTGGACGAATCGAGAAGTTCGAGTTGAACCAGGACGGAAGCCTGGTCCCAGTAGATGTGTTCGTGGGCCAGCTTTCCTTCCCGAAAGTGGACAATGACGACCAAGGCGCACTCCACACGCTTCCCTGTTGGGGCAACGCCGGGAAGCATCCAATCCATCTCCACCGTGTGGGTGAAGCGAAAAATCATCTCGTCCACCAGCCGCTCCGTGCCGATGGTCCGGGAAACCGGCACGATCTCGGTATCCGGCGGCATCTTGGGAATGAAGTGGCGCGCGTAAAATTCGCGCAACTGCTCGCGACCGACCCCGCCAGTTAACACCGGGATGTGGTTCACGTAGGCATCGGGCACCATCGTGTCGAGGGTGGCATTCGTATCGTGCGTGGTGAACTCCTCGCGGATATGCTTTTCCCACAGGTCGTTGAGGAACTGCTGCTCGGGCGTCAAGCGGGTGTCTATTCCTTGCTTTTCACTCATCGCGGAATGCCTCTCTGGGTTGGGGATTGGGCACCTTCCCGGCCCTAAGGGCCTTAGGCTGTGTTAAGGGGTGTTCAGGACGCCAGCGTCTCCGTGATGGACACACCCAAACCTCACCCTTGAAGTTTGCAGGAGTTAGGCCTCTATTTTGCCACCAGACCAAAGTCGTGGCTACTCGTGCAGAACGACACTCAAGAGGGAATTGTGGACCTGAAGTCCGCCATTGTAATGAATGAAGCCGAGTTTCCTGAATTTATTCATGAAAAAATTAACACGAGGCCGGGTTGTGCCAATCATTTCCGCCAGCATCTCCTGGGATACTCCGAGAACCATCTTTTGCGGCGGGGATTCCTTGCCATAGCGAGCGAGCAACAAAAGGGTCCGCGCCAGCCGTTTCTCGCTGGAGTTAAAGAGCTGATCGATCAAATCCTCCTCGATTCGGATGTTGCGTGAAAGAATGTAAGTCATGAAGCGGTCGGAGAGGGCGCGTTCCGTGTGAAGCACGCGCAGCATTTCGTTTTTTTCAATGAATAGCACAGCCGTGGGTGTTATCGCGGTGGCCGTCCCCATACAAAACTGCTGACCTGCCAGGCACCCCTCGCCAAAAAAATCGCCGGGTCCCAGAATCGCTACGACAGCCTCTTTGCCGACCTCATTCACAACGGAGAGCTTTACACCGCCTTCTTGTATGTACTTCACACCGGTGGCGGGATCACCTTGAGCGTAGATCTTTTCTAACCTTCGATACCGCACAACTTTCCTCGCCAGGCCGGCCGAATCGAGAAAAGCCTGGGCATTGAAAGCCTGCTTGTTCTTTGGCTTTGTTTTGGATTTGGTTTTGCTTGAACTCGCGATTGCTTTCATAACTCCACCGCTTGGTAGGTATTTTAGCAAAATCAGGCGGCTGGAACCAAGTTTTTTCCTTAGTTCGTAATGGCACAGTTTGAGTCAGGCTCCGCGGATCGTGCCTCCAAGGGTGATTATTAGTTGTTGAAAATTTCGCCCACGAAATGCCTTCTCGACGACTCCACGGCTGGGTCAAGACAACCGAATAGAAGACCTCTTTCGCTTGAAAGCGAGCCTTATGTACTCTTTCAATGCGGAATTGGCCACGCGGGGCTTCGCCATTTCCTTCTTGACGCCGGCAAGTGTTGCCTTACCGGGCCCTTTCTGAGCTTTATTCTTAGGCATATACCCGCCTGGATAGAAAGGTCGAAGCCATTCATTCCATTTTGGGACAAAGGAGGGCGAAACAGGTCTACCGCCCAACAGCGGCGTGTTTGGACTCGGCAGGCAAGGTTTTTTGTTGCTTCATCAAGTAAAGTGCCGAATCTGCCCGCCGCAAGAGCTCCTCAATCGTATCTCCGTCTTGAGGATAGACGGCGACACCCACGCTGACGGAAAACCTTGGTCCATTGGCGTCACTGGCGACGCTCTCACAGATGCGCCGGGCCACCTGGTGGGCTTTCCGCGCGTTCGTCTCCGGTAAGACGACCGCAAACTCGTCCCCGCCGAAACGCGCGGGAGTATCGATGCCCCGGCAGGTGGAGCTCAGAACATCGGCCAACCGGCATAGCGCTCGGCTACCGACCATATGCCCGTGGCGGTCGTTAATTCGTTTCAATCCGTCCATGTCAAAGAACAACAAGGCAAACTCGCGGCTCGTGCGGTTGCTACGCTTGATTTCCGCGTCAAGCACATCCACGAGATGGCGATAGTTGGCCAGACCGGTCAAGGAATCGCTGGCTGCCTGCCGGCGAAGGTGATCCTCTAGCTCTCGCTGCCTGGTGACGTCTTCGGCGATTACCTCGTAGGCTTCCAGCTCGCCCAGTTCGCTGAGCACTTCTCGTCCGCTAAGCCGCAGCTTCAGGATGGCATGGTCCTTCCGCTCCCATTCCGCTTCGATTTGCTGGCTCAAGGCATCCGCATGCGTTTGACCCAGCAATTGCGCGCGTCCGCCAGGGTCTTGAATGATGCCGCGCAAAAAGTCTAGAGCCAGAAGGTCCTCTCTTGAGCTGTAGCCGAGCATCCGAATCATCGCCTCGTTTACTTCAAGAAATCTGCCGTCGAGACCGCAGCGGCAAATTCCATAGCTTAGATTTCCCGCCAAGGCGCGATAACGCGCTTCCGATCGCCGTAAATCCTTCTCGGCGCGGTCGCGTTGATCGCGCAACGTTTTCTCGTCGAGAGCTCGGTGCACGGCCACCGGCAGGTGGCTAATCCTATCCATTTCGATGCAATCGGCGGCACCCTTCAGAACGAACACCGCCGCGGTTTCGCGTTCCAAACCGTAGACCAGGAAGATGACCGGGATGTCCTGATCCACCTCGCGAAGAACGTCCAACACCTCCGTTTCCTTCCAATTAGGGCTGGGGTGCTCGGCCACCACAAGGTCAAAGGGCTCCGAATGCAGCCGCTCGGTAAACTGCTCGGGAGTCACAACTACGTCGGATCCGACGATGAAGCGCGCCTTCTTCAGTTCATACAAGCAGCGCTCAATCTCTGCTGGAAAACGATGAACAAACAGGATTCGCACAAGATTTCGCTTGAGCCCAAGCGCGTCAAGGGTCGAGGTTCGTTCCGGCACGGATTTTAACTTAGGCGACATAACAAGCCGGCCAATCGGCCGGGGTGGCAGTTCCTTTCCGCGGTAAACGGCGCCAAACTGCCCCCCGGCTCACAGACAGTTACCTCAAAAGAAGTTTATGAACCGAGGTCGCTCCGGTCTGTCTAATATTAGACAAATAGTACTAGTACATTGCTACCGTTCGTTATCTGATACGACACAGCGGATGCCCGGGCCGAAAGCAATGACGTCCGAGTTATTTTCGAATAAACCCGCCAAGCGGGCGACGATTCACGCCATGATGACTTTGTTTTGGAAACGGCGGGCCGCGATGATCAGGAGAATCGAGCCGATTGCGAACAGGGCGAGGCCATCGAGCCACACATGAGTCAGTGCTGGCCAGATGTCAAGCCCATAGATTTGCACAGTCCCTGCAACGGTTCTCCGGCAGCCATGGGCGCCGAATACAAATCAGAACACCCCGGTTTAAGCCGGGGTGTCTCCTCGCAGGCGCTGGATTTTGGACTACTACTTGCGAGTGGCGGCCTCCGAGGTGTTTTTCGGAGACTTCTGGTTGAGATATGCAATCATTTTTTGGGCCGCGGGAGGAATTGCGACCGCACCTTTGAATACAATGGATTCCGCCTCGAGCTTTTTGCCGTAAACCCGTTCATTCCCGTCATTGTCAGGCCGGACGGTGGAACCTTCCAGAGAGAGGCCGGCGAAAAGGCCACGGTTGCGGGAGTAGCTCAGCACTTCCGCACGCATGGTCACATCGGTTGAAGCATTCGCCGTGCGCCCGACGGGGCCGGCGGCTACGGAGGCATCACCGCCAAGCTTTACTTTGCTGCTCAGGATGGAGTGAGCGCCACGTGGATTCATGACCAGTAGCACGAAATCGGTGGCCTGGCCGCCAAGCTGCAGGCCAATGCTGCCGCCCTCCAAAGCCATCATGGTGGGGGCGCTCCATGGCCCGGTGAAATGCTCACCAGACCGGCAAGTCATGGAGCCGCGGCCGTAGCTCCCGCCCACAACAAAGGCCGCCTTGAGCACCGAGGGGAAAACGATGATGCAATCCGCTTTATCAATAAGATCTTCGGGAATGTTATCCGGAATATCCATCACTTCCTTGATGATCATCCCGCAATTCTCAAGGCGATCGGCTTCCTTCTTGTCTCCGGAAGCCAGGAGCGGAAGCGTCATAAGCAGCAACGCCATCAGGGTAGAAATCATGCGCTTGATCACAGTTCACCTCGTCGTAGATTTCTGGGCTAGAGCCATCATAGAGCGCCCGCGGGCTGGGCGCAACCGTGGACCTGGGGAACGGGCTTGCTACTGGGGTAAGTTCCCTAAATTGGACGCGCTGGCGGCGGAAGGAGTTGCCTTTCGATTATACTTTTGCAGCATGGCTTAGGCGCGGAGAAAAATGAGAACCGGGAAAATTCTGCGGCAAGTTGCGGCGGTAACGGCGACAAGCGCGATGTGGGCCTTTGGAATGGGCGCGTCGCTCCTCGATGCGCAGACGAAAGCAAAGACAGAGGCAGCCTGTTGCGACGCAAAGAAACCGGGCGCCGTGGCGAAGAAGGCCACCGCGAAATTCTCGTCGCGCGCGGAAGCGTTGCTAGGAATGGCGCCGGCAAACAAGGGTGAATGGGGGTTGCTGATTGTGGATGCGGAGAGCGGCGAAACGCTCTACGAGCAGAACGCCGACAAGTATTTCGTGCCGGCTTCGAACATGAAACTGTTCACCACTGCGCTGGCGCTGGCCAAGCTCGGGCCGGACTACCGCTTCCATACCACGCTGGAAACGCCGGGCACGATTTCCAAGGAAGGAGTGCTAAGTGGCGACTTGTTGCTTGTGGGGCGCGGCGATCCAAATCTTTCGAACAGGAAATTTCCCTACGAACTGAAGGAAGAATTTGACGGGCCCCAGGAAAAGGCGCTCGCGGAGCTTGCGGACACGGTGGCAGCCAAGGGAGTGAAGGAAATTTCCGGGGACGTCATCGGCGACGACAGCTACTTTCCGCGAGAGCGTTATCCGAACGGCTGGGAAATCGACGACATGGTGTGGGAGTACGGCGCGGCCATCTCGGCCATAGTCGTGGGCGACAACACCGTGGCCCTGACGCTCACACCGGGCGATCAGGCGGGCATTCCCGTGCAAGCGGCGGTGGCTCCCGCAACGCCGGATTTCCTGGTCGAAAATAATGTGATCACTTCAGCGGCGGACGTGAAACCGGATTTGACGCTCGCCCGCGAGCCGGGTTCGAATCTCGTCGTCGTGAAGGGCAGCTTACCGGCCAAAAGCGCGCCGCGGAAACTGGTCCTCGCGATTGAGGAGCCGGCGCAGCACGCGGCGGCGTTATTGAAGCGGCTGCTGGAGGAGCGCGGAATAAAGGTAGCAGGCGCAGCCAGAGCCCGGCACGATCATGCCGAACCCGCCGGCGACCCCGTCGTGCTGGCGGAGCACGTTTCCGTGCCGCTGGGAGAGGCGGTGAAACTGATCAACAAAATCAGCCAGAACCTGCACACGGAAATGCTCTTGCGCACGGTGGCGCGGCAGAACGGAGCGTGGGCTACGCCGGACGAGTTGATGAAAGTTCCCGCCGATTTCTACACCACGGCGGGAATCGCGCCGGGCGACGTCATTCAAGCAGACGCCTCGGGATTGTCGCGGCACGATTTGGTGACGCCACGCTCCATCGTGGCGATGTTGAGCTTTGCGCAGAAGCAATCCTGGTCTGAGACCTACTATGCGTCGCTGCCGGTGGCGGGAGTCGACGGCACGCTGGAAGACCGCATGAAAAATACGCCGGCGGCGGGCAGGATTCACGCGAAGACCGGCTCGGTCGAACACGTCCGTACACTTTCCGGTTTTGCGGAGACGGCCAGCGGGCGCAGGGTGATTTTTTCGTTCTTGAGCAACAATCAGGGCGGGAAGAGCCACGAAGCAGCGGATGCCTTGACCGGACTGTGCGTGGCGATGCTCGAAGAGTTTAACGTGGTGCCGTCAAAGCCCGCGCCGGAACACAAATCTCCGAAGTGAGCTCGAGGATTGACGATGAAAAAAGAAGTGATGGTGACGGTGTTTGGCAGTTCGCGGCCGCGCGAAGGAGACGCGGACTACGAAGAAGCGCGCATCCTGGGGCGCTCCCTGGCGAAACACGGCTTCTCGGTTTGCAGCGGCGGCTACGCCGGCGTGATGGAAGCAGTGTCGCGCGGAGCGAAAGAAGCCGGCGGCAAAACCGTCGGGGTAACCGCGGACTTTTTCACAAATGCGAAGCTCAATGCCTGGGTCGACGAAGAAGTGCGCATGAAAACCTGGGAAGAGCGGCTCTTTGAACTGATCCGTCGTGCGGACGCTTTCGTGGCGTGCAAAGGCGGGACGGGAACGCTTGTCGAACTCGCGGTGGTCTGGGAAATGCTGAACAAAAAGGTGATACCCGCGAAACCATTTGCGATGCTCGGAAGCTTCTGGGAGCCCGTGGTGGACCGCGTGAGAGAAGTGGAATTGAGGCATCCGGCGCCATGGGGCGAGGCCAACGGGCGGCTCGTCTACATCGCGGAAACGCCGGGTGACGTGGCCAATCATCTGACGACAAAATTGAAACCGGCCTAACACCAACCTAACAATGTCGCGGACAGCGCAAGACGTATTGGAATTTGACAAGCTGCGGGAATTGCTGCGGCTGCGGACGACGTGTGCGCCGGGGCGTCGAGCGGTGAATGCGCTGGAGCCGGGGATGGAACGCGCGTCGCTGGAATCGGCGTTCGCGCTGATTCGCGAAGCAGCGGATTGGCTGCGAGCGGGGCGCGAATTGGGATTTGGCGCGCTGGCCGATCCGCAAAGCTGGCTCGAACGCATCGAGGGGCTGGGCGCGGCGCTGGAACCGGGCGAATTTTTGGATGCGGCGTCGTTGCTGGAAACGGCGGGATGGCTGAGGCAGCAGTTTCGCGAAGAGGCGGCGAAGTTTGCCTTGCTCGCAGCGCGAGCCGCCGCGCTTGGTGATTTTCGAGATGTGCATGCGGCGATCCGGCGGTGTGTGCTGCCGAACGGGGAAATCAGCGATGATGCGTCGGCGGCGCTGCGGCGCATCCGAGCGAGCATCACGGAGACGCGCGACACGATCCAGAGGAATCTGAAGCAGATTCTGCGCGCGCGGAATGCGGAAGCGGGAGAAGACTACGTTACGCTGCGAAACGACCGCTTCGTGATTCCTGTCCGAGCAGAACATCGCCGGACAATTCCGGGAGTCGTGCACGGCGCCAGCGCGACGGGGCAAACGGTTTTCATGGAGCCGTTCGAAACCGTTGAGTCGAACAATCAACTGGTACAACTTGCCGAAGACGAAGCCGCGGAAATCCTGCGCATTTTGCGCGAGCTCACGGAAAAGCTGCAACTGATCCGTGGACCGCTCTCGGCGTCAGCCGGGACGATTGCGGAACTCGACGGCGTATTCGCGCGGGCGCGATTTGCGCGCGACTTTGACGCCGCGATCCCGGAATTCTCCGCGACAAATGAACTGCGTTTGGAAGGCGCGCGCCATCCCGTGCTCGAAGATAAACTCCGCAAAGAAAATCGCGCCATTGTTCCGATGACGTTGTCACTCGGTGGAGAAGAACGCGTGCTGGTGATCAGCGGACCAAACACCGGCGGCAAGACGGTGGCGCTGAAGACGACGGGAATGGCTGCGCTGGCGGCGCAGTCCGGAATTCCGGTGGCCGCGCAACGCGCCATCCTGCCATTATTTGATCGCGTGCTCGTGGACATCGGCGACGAGCAATCGATCGCCGCGGATTTGTCCACCTTCTCCGCGCACATGTTGAACTTGAAAACCATGCTGGAAGCCGCGACGCCGCATTCCCTCGTGCTGGTGGATGAAATGGGCACGGGAACCGCGCCGGAGGAAGGCGCCGCGCTGGCGGTGGCGCTGCTGGACGAATTTCGCGCCAAGAACTGCATCGTCCTGGCGACCACGCATCACGACCGGCTCAAGACATACGCTTCGACAACACCGGGCGTGGTGAACGCCGCCGTGGAATTCGACGACGTGAATCTGCGGCCCACGTATCGCTTGATGGTGGGCGTGCCCGGCGGTTCGAGCGGGATCGCTATCGCCAAGCGGCTGGGGATCGCTGCAGGAATTATTGAACGCGCCAGATCGCTATTGACGCCGGAATCGCGCGAAGCCGCGGACCTGATCGCTTATCTGCATCGCAGCCGCGACGAATTGGACCGCATGCGGCGGCAGATGGCTGCCGAGCGGCGTGCGCTGGAAGAAGAACGTGCGAAGCTGCGGACGGAGTGGATCGAGCGGCAGCAGAAGCGCATCAAGGAGCTGGAAGCGCAGTTCGCGGAGATGCAAAAGCGCTTTGATGAAAATGTCGCGCGCGTTCTGGAAGCGGTGAAAGAACGCGAGCTGCGCGCGCAATTGGAGAAAACGTCGCGGCGGAAGATGCAGGACGCGCGCGGCGAAGCCCGCGAAGAGCTGAATGCCGCGGTGGTGCAGACCATCTCGGAATCGTAAGCCGATCTTGGCGTTCATGCCGTTTCAGCGGAAGGGGTCAGCGCGGACCGGCTCCAGCCCGGCGCCAAAATTCGCGTCCGCGGGTTCAGCAAGCCGGTGATTTTTCGCCGGCTGGACGGCTCTTCCGCGGAGATCGAAGCTGGCCCCCTGCGCATGAAAGTGGCGCTGGACGAAATTACCGGAATCGAAACCACACCGCCGCCATCCGCTCGCGGTGCCGTAGGTGCGGGGCTTGCCCTGCCCGCTTCCAATGTCACCGTGAGATCGCAATCCAGCGGAACCATTGCCTCCGACGAAATCAACGTAATCGGCATGACCGTCGAAGAAGCCACCGATCGCCTTGACAAATTCCTGGATGATGCCGCGCTGGCGAACAAAGCGCGCATCCGGATTATTCATGGACACGGGACGGGCGCGCTCCGCAAGGGGATTGGCGAATTTCTAGCCTCGCATCCTTTGGTGGAAAAACATTCGTTTGAGACCGAAGAGCACGGCGGGAAAGCCATCACCATCGTCGAGCTACAACGATAGAAAAGGGAAATTGGAAAATAGAAAATAGAAAATAGAAAATAGAAAGAGCATGGAGAGTCGAATTACGTTTCGGTTGGGAGGCAACCCCACGCCGCTTTGCTATACTCACCGCGTTCTGCAAGCCAATTCACTGCGAGGTGCCTGGATGAAGGCTTTCAAAAATCTGCTATCCCATGCGAAAGCAAGTCAAGAAATCCGGCGATGGCAAGTAGTTATTGCGTTGGCTTTAGCCACCCTGGCCGGGATGGCGATTACGGCGAGCGCGCAGGCGCCGATGTCGGCGCCCAAGAAGACGATCATTCGTGCGGGCCACGTGCTCAACGTGCGCACCGGAGAATTGAAAACGAACCAGGCGATCGTGATTGAAGGCGACAAGATAACCCGGATCGCGCCGTCCAGCGAAGTCACGGCGGCTTCCGGAGACACGACCATCGATTTGCCGGACGCTACGTTGCTGCCCGGCTTGATCGACATGCACACGCATCTCACGTTCGATCTGAATTCGCTCGGATATCAAGGACTGTCGATTTCGACGGCGCGCGAAGCGCTGCACGGCGCGAGGAACGCGCGGCGGACGCTCGAAGCAGGTTTTACAACTGTGCGAAACCTGGGCGCGAAAGATTACGCGGACATCGCTCTGCGCGATGCCATCAATGATGGCGACGTCATCGGGCCGCGCGTGGTCGCGTCGGGGCCGGCGATGGGAATCACCGGCGGGCACTGCGACGAAAATCTGCTGCCTCCCGCGTTTCATTTTCAAGGCGGCGGAGTGGCCGATGGCGTCGAGGCAGTGCAACATAAAGTTCGCGAAATCATCAAGTACGGCGCGGACGTGATCAAGATTTGCGCCACCGGCGGCGTGCTGTCGAAAGGCGATGATCCGAACGCTTCGCAATATACTTTGGAGGAGATGAAGGCCATAGTCGCGGACGCACACCGGCTTGGCCGGCGCGTGGCCGCGCACGCTCATGGCGCCGAAGGAGTACGCTGGGCTTCGGAGGCCGGCGTCGATTCGGTCGAGCACGGTCACCTGATGGACGACGCGGCCATCGCCACGCTGAAGAAGAACGGAACGTACCTCGTGCCGACGCTCTTCCTCGGTGAATACATGGAAAAGAACATGGACCACAGCGACGTCCCGGAGTATTCAAAGCAAAAGATGCGCGACGTGATCGCCGCGATGCGCAAGAACACCGGGAAGGCGTTTGCCGCCGGCGTGAAGGTCGCGTTCGGCACGGATGCGGCGGTGTATCCACACGGGCTGAACGCTGGTGAGTTCCACGTTTACGTGAGTCTGGGAATGACGCCGCTAGCGGCCATCCAGACCGCGACGATCAACGCTTCCGACTTGCTCGGGCCGAAGTATCTCGTCGGCACCCTCGAACCCGGCAAATGGGCTGACGTCGTTGCCGTGGACGGCGATCCCACAAAAGACGTTACGATACTTGAGCACGTAAAATTCGTCATGAAGGGCGGAGCCGTCTACAAGAATGACTATGCGAAGCACTGATTTTCGCTAAAGAACGGAATGGCCGAAGCGGGATCATTTGCGGATCGGGTGAAGCAGCAGGCGGACATCGTTCGCGTTGTCGGTGAATATGTGCGCCTGAAAAAAACGGGCAAGGACTTCAGCGGGTTGTGCCCATTTCACCAGGAAAAGACTCCTTCGTTCACGGTCTCGCCGATCAAGCAGATTTTCTATTGCTTCGGGTGCGGCAAGGGCGGCGACGTGTACAACTTCGTCATGGGCATGGAAAAGTGCGAATTTCCCGAGGCCGTGAAGGTGGTCGCGGAGAAATGCGGGATCGCCATTCCGCGGCAGAAGGAGCGCTCTCCGGAGGAGCGGAAAGAAAACCAGCAACGCTCAGTGCTCGTGGAAATGCACCGCGAGGCGCAGACATTTTTCGTGAAGCAGCTCGAAGGGACGCCGGAGGGGAAAGCGGCGCGGGCGTATCTCGAAGATCGCGGGCTCGATAAGGATACGATCGCTCGTTTCGGAATTGGATACGCGCCGAGCGGCGGGGACGCGCTGCTGCGCCAGTTGAAACCGAAATACAACGAAAAGCTGCTAGTAGATTCCGGGCTGGTTTCGCGCGACCAGAGCGCGGGGCGTTTGTTCGACCGCTTCCGGCGGCGCATTACATTCCCTATTTCCAACGAATCGGGAAAGATCGTGGCTTTCGGAGCGCGCGCGCTGGGCGACGACATGCCGAAATATCTCAATTCGCCCGAGACGGCGATCTACTCCAAGAGCAACGTGCTGTACCACATGGACCGCGCGAAGGACACGCTGCGGCGGCAAGACTTCGCAATCCTGGTCGAAGGATACATGGATGCCATCGCGGTGGCCCGCGCAGGAATCAGCAACGTGGTCGCGAGTTGCGGCACGAGCCTCGCCGAGCCGCAAATCAAATTGCTCGGGCGCTTCACGCGGCGCGTCATCGTGAACTACGACCCGGACACCGCGGGACAGGCGGCTACGGAGCGGTCTCTTTCGCTGCTGCTGGAACACGATTTTGAAGTGCGCGTGCTGGCGCTGCCGCCGGTCGGCGACAAGAAAGCCGACCCGGACTTGTTCATCCGCGAACGCGGGAAAGACGAATACCTCAAACTACTGAAGGAAGCGCCGCCCTATGTGGATTATCTGATTTCCCGCGCGCGGCAGATGGATCTGACGACCGGAGAAGGAAAGCAGCGAGCGCTCAATTTTCTCCTGCCGTATATACAGAAAATTCCCAACGGAATCATGCGTTCGGAATGGGCGACACGCATCGCGCAACAGCTTCGCATCGATGAGCCGCTCCTGCGTTCGGCATTGAGCAAAGCGGCGAAAGAGCGACGCAGCGAAATCACAACGCGCCCGGAACTGATAGGGCGCGCGGCCAAACCGGTGGAGCGGCGGCTGATTCGCATGCTGGCGGAAGCGGAAGGCTTCCGGCAGGAACTCGCCAAGCACCTGCAAGATGCCCACCTGTATCACGGCCTGGAGACGGAGAAAATTTTTGCGGCGCTGGTGATCGCCAGCCTGTCCGGCCAGCCCGTGCAGGCCACCGAAGTGGGTTCGGTGCTAGAAGAGCGCGACCGCCGGCTGCTCTTCGAGATTTTGTTCGAAGAGGCCAACGAGCCGACGTGGGAAGAAGCCATGAGTTGCATCGAAGCGTTGCAGCACCGCCAAGCCGAGCAGGAGCTGGCCGACGTGCAGCGCAGCATCGAGGCGAAGCCCGCAGCCCCGGAAATGCGCGGCTTGCTGGAGAAAAAACAGGAATTGATGCGCCGGCTGGCTGCGGCGCGGTGAAACACTTTTCCAGTCAGGCCTCAGCAGGAGAGCGTCGTCGAAGGAGCCAGGCCGAAACCGCAAGAAGCGCGGCCGGCAGCCAAATCCAGAGCAACTCAGTCTGGAGGACAGCAAGGCCGCGCTCCGAGAAAAACCGCCCGACGCCGATCGGTGACACTTGAATCGGCCTCCAAGGAAGAAAGTAACGGTGATTGTCGAACGGGGAGAAGAAGGCGACACCTAGGCCGCCGTCGGTCATGGCGTCCAAGAAACCGTGGCTGACGGTGGCGACGAAAAAATAGACCCACCCGGAGAGCCGACTCAGGCCGGGCCCTGCTCGCCGAAATCCTATGAGCAACGCAGCGCTTGCCAAGAGAGCTGCGAAGAAAAGCGAGTGGGTGAACCCGCGGTGACCCCAGAAGTCGCCGTACCGGATGCCGAATCGAAAGCCAAGGACGTCAATATCGGGAATGACCGAGCAGAACGCCCCAACAACCCAAACTCGTTTTGGCGTGCCTGGGCGGTAGAAACAGGCTCCTATGCCGAGTGCCGCGACCGCATGTGAGAATACGGATGCCACCTCAAATCTGCTCCTTCCAATGGCGCGTGAGCTTAAACCCTGGGCATAAAGTCTTCCACAGAAATCCACGAATTAAAACATTGACGAGATGGGACTTAAGCGTGTAGCGTAATAGGGTTTCGCGGGTAACGGTTTTGCCGTTAAACGCATCTATATAGGTGTGGTTAGCGGCAGGGGCCGGGCTCCCAAAGTGCGTGAAGCGGGCGGCGCACGGGGCCAGCGGTGGGCTAGCGGCGCGGTGCAAAGTTTTTCAAATCATAATGCGAGCGATCTTCTGGGAAATTTTCCCCGTAGTATGTGCCTGCGCGCCAGTCTGCGCAGGCCCTGCGAAGGAAGTTGTTCCCTGTGTGCCGGTTGTTCCTGGCATGGCGGCAAAATAGCGGGAGGAATTTGTGGCAGCAGTAGGCCTTGAAGAAAAATACGATGCGGTACGCCAGCTCATTGCCGTGGGCAAGGAGCGCGGGTACCTGCTCTACGATGAAGTAAACGATTCGCTTCCGGCGGAGGTGCATTCCTCGGAAGAAATCGACGATCTGCTCACTACCTTCGAGCGGAACGGCATCGAGATTTACGAGGACCAGGCCTCGGCGAAAGCCGCGCGCGCGGTGGAAGTGTCCACGGAAGCCGGCGACCGCGACGTGGTGGTCAAGGACGACGCGCATTCCGACGAAGGCAGCAGCGACCTGGACCTGACGCCCGGTTCACTGGAAAAAACAAACGATCCCGTGCGCATGTACTTGCGGGAGATGGGCACGGTGCCGCTGCTGACGCGCGAGGGCGAAGTGACCATCGCCAAGCGCATCGAGCGCGGGCAACTGGTGGTGATGAAGTCGATTACGCGGTCCCCGATCGTCATCAAGGAATTGATCGCGGTGGGCGACGATCTGCGCAAGGGCGTGCGGTCCATCAAAGAGATCGTGCAGTTCGACGACGAAGAGCTGACCGAAGAAAAAATCGCCAACAAGACCAGGCAGACGCTCAAGTACATCGACAAGATCGCGAAACTGTACGAGACGGCACTGAAACAGGCCGATAAGCTCGAAAAAACTCCGAAATCCAAGAAAAGGCCGTATATCCGCGCGAAGTGGGACGTGGCGCGGACGCGCGTGGAGATTTCCGTCGCCATTCGCGACATCGATTTCAATCCGTTCGAGAAAAAGCGGCTGATTGACAAGATGCGCGGTACGGTCGAGCGGCTGCAATCGCTGGAACGCGAAGCTGGGCGGTTAGAGCGCCGCGCGGACGTGGCCAAAGGCGAGGTCGCGGCGGAAGCGCGCAAGGAACTGCGCACGCGCCGTACCGAGTTGAAAGACATCGAGGAAGCCAGCGAAGTCGGACTGACGGAACTGAAACGCACGCTGACCTTCATTCACCGCGGCGAAGCGGAAGCCGAACAGGCCAAAAAAGAATTGATCGAAGCCAACCTTCGTTTGGTTGTTTCGATCGCCAAGAAATATACCAACCGCGGACTGCAATTTCTCGACCTGATTCAGGAAGGCAACATCGGTTTGATGAAGGCGGTGGACAAGTTCGAGTGGCGCCGCGGTTACAAGTTTTCGACGTATGCGACGTGGTGGATCCGGCAGGCCATCACCCGCGCGATCGCCGACCAGGCGCGCACCATCCGCATCCCGGTGCACATGATCGAAACGATCAACAAACTGGTGCGCACCAGCCGCCAGCTGGTGCAGGAACTCGGGCGCGAGCCGACCAGTGAAGAAATCGCCAAGCGCATGGACATTCCGGTGTCCAAGGTGCGCAAGATTTTGAAGATCGCGCAGGAGCCAATTTCGCTGGAAACGCCCATCGGCGAGGAAGAAGATTCGCATCTTGGCGACTTCATCGAAGACAAGGCGGTGGTTTCGCCGTCCGACGCGGTCATCAATTTGAACTTGAAGGAACAGACTTCTTCGGTGCTGAAGACGCTGACGCCGCGCGAGGAAAAAGTCATCAAGATGCGGTTTGGGCTGGACGACGGCAGCGAGCACACGCTCGAAGAAGTTGGCCAGTCGTTCGCGGTCACCCGCGAACGCATCCGGCAGATCGAAGCCAAGGCGCTGCGCAAGCTGCGGCACCCTTCGCGCTCGCGCAAGCTGCGAGCTTTCCTGGAAGGTCCTTCGCGCGATTACCTATAGAAAGATCCGAAAGAATCTAAACAAAGAACGCCTCCGGTTTTATCCCGGAGGCGTTCTTATTTATCGCGGAGTGCGGCTGCGACAAGAAGGAAGTTCAACGTAGGCGAAGTACGTCTGCGGTTCGGGCACGGCTTGGCCTTCCACTCTTAACCCTTCAACATGGAACGCCATCGCCTCGCGCATATTGTTTTGAACTTCTTTACGGGTTCGGCCGCTCGAAATACATCCAGGAAGATCCGGAGAGTACGCAGAAAATCCGGTTTGCGTCGGCTCGATTACGATCAAGTATTTTTTCACAAAAGACGCCTCGGACCTTCACCATCCAGACTATGCTCTCTGCCAATTCGGTGGTGTCTGAAAAGTGCGTTGAAGGTGCATCTAGCTCTCTAGCTTGTTCGCTACCGCGGCCCAGCCATTCTCGTTGAGGTATTTCGTGAAGTCCCGAGCTGGGTCTTCATATGTGCCCTTTGCAATCTGGAGCATGACATTGGCTCTTAGCCCTCTCGTCTCCCAGCACTGATTATTTTTTGTTGAGCAAAAGTAGCTTTGGAGCGTACCGCTGTCAGAATCATGGATTTCCGTCATGCGCCGCTGTAACTCCGCCGTGGGAATGACAACGAAGTCGGACGCCTCGCTCTCGAAGCCCCGTAGCACAAAAACCCAAAACTGAGCCTGTGACGCTTCGAGCTTCGCTCTATTCAACGCGAACCAACTGACGCAGCGAAGCGACCTCCGCAGTTCAGCCTTCATCTCCGGCAGAAAATCTTTGCCGTATTTCACCTGCAACGAAACGGCATGAAGGTTGTCGCCGTCGGTAACAAGCAAGTCGATGCCGATGTCCTTAGCCGGTATCCACGCATTCAGCTTTAAAGACTTCTGGACGTGAAGACCAACTAAGTATTCCCCGGCGTGAATCGTAAACAGTGGCTTCATTGGTAGCAGTGTATCGCAGTGGTGCGGAGTTTAATGACCGGAAATCGCTCGTTTTTTTGTCAACGCACATTTTCAGACGCTACCGCCAATTCGCGTCAAGTTCTGACATCTTGTTGTGGCACGCGGGCGAAGTGGGAGAAGAGGCGGACGAGCCAGACAATAATGAAAGCGAAGAAGGCGCCCAGCACAACATAAAAGGACCCAGAGTCAAAATGGTGATTGGGTCTGAAATTGGCCGCGACCGCGTTGTAAAGACCGCAAAACAGGAGCGCCAGGAGCGCGCACGCCAACCATCCCATTTGAATCCCCAGATACTGCATCGTCTCGGCGCGGCGTTCCGGTGCAAGCCAATACTCCTTGTTCGGCAAATTGATCTTGTCGTTCGGCAGGTTTACCATCAACCTCGGCACAAGAAAAACAGGCACGCTAGCGGCCAGGGTGACGATCGTTATCAGTATGAAAAGGCTCGATTTGGGCATCCACGCCGTGGCGGCGCCGCTAGCGTTGAAATGCGAAGCCATCGGATCAGGCAGTTGCGGATACAAAAACGAAAAATAGAGCAAGCCGACCGCCGCCAGCAGAGCATATATAAGCTTAGGAAGTCCGGAATTTTGCACCATTGCCCCTTTTCCGAGCATAAGTCAGTACGAACCGGTGAGCAAAGCTTCCGCGCTAGTGGTGTGCTTAGGAAATTACAATCCGGAGTGAACCGCCGCGGAGTAACGGGTAAGCGGTTGCTAAGGCGCAAAATCGGAACCAGGATTGTCTGCCTGCATATAGAATGGAGTGCGGATAACAGCCAACCATGAAGACGACGCAAAAAATTGCGGCGATTGTGCTTGTCCTGCTGCTGGGTGCAGTTGCGTATGGATTGTTCTGCACGGGACAGCCGGCGAGCGCGCCGCAGACAAGTACTAAGTCTGCATCAGGAACGGCGGGGCAAGTGCCCATGGTCGATCAAACGCCGCTGTTGACGGCGCAGCGGCTCGTGCAGATGCCGACCAGCGCGGAGGAAAAGTCTTTCGCTGAGGAAGCCTTAAGGATCGCCGACCACGAAATGGATCTTGCCTTTGCCGCGGCCGTGCGCGACGCCGAGGAGAACCCGCCCGTCTTAAGCGCCCAAGCCAAAGAGATTGGAACGCGTTTGCAAGAGGCAGAGAAAGCGCTGGAAGCGGACAAGGCGCGGGTGGCGCAACTTACTGCTGCGTACGAAAAGGCCGGAGGGGACCGGAGGGATTCGCTGGAAGACCAGTTGAATGTTGCCAAAGCGCAGCAGGAGCTGGACCAGGACGAAGTGGATGACGCGAAGCAGGATCTACTTCGCTCCGGCGGCGATCCTAAAGGCCGGATCCAGGCGATGGTTGAGGAGCATGAAGCCGCTTCGCACGCCGCGGACAGCCTGCATGTTACGGTCAGTAACGCCGTCGAAGAGCGCGGACTGATTCACCGGTTCAAGCAGTGGTCGGCGCTCCATCAGAAACAGATGCTCTTGTGGCAGGCCAAGCAAGAGGCGGAGTCCGCCGCCGCGTATTTTTCGACAAGGCATAGGGTGCGCGAAGCCCAAGTCGCGGAGAAAAGAACGAGCGCGCCACCCGCTGAGCCGGAGGCAAACCCTGGGAAAGCAGCGGCAAGCAGCGTGCCGAGCACAAAACTTAGCAGTGAAGAGTCAGCGGCACTGGTTAAAGTAACAAAGCAGCGCTCCGCAGCTGCAAAGGCCCTGGCGTCCCTGGACAAGCGCATCGACGATCAGAAGCAGCTTGCGGAGAATTATGGCAAATGGATCGAAGCGGTCGCCGCGAAACAGAGAGCGGTGGTTCATGGTGCCCTGATCGGGCTGGCCATCATACTGGCAATTCTGCTGATCGGAATCTTTTTCGATAGCTGGCTCGAACGGCTGCTGGGCAAAACGTCGCTGGATCGCCGGCAGGTCGAAACGATGCGCACGGTAACGCGCGTTTCGGTGCAGATCTGCGCCGTGCTCTTTATTCTGCTGGTGATTTTCGGGCCACCGAGCCAGCTCGGTACGATTCTGGGCCTTGCCGGCGCAGGCCTGACGGTGGCGCTGAAGGATTTCATCGTGGGTTTCCTGGGATGGTTCGTGCTCATGGGAAAAAACGGCGTCCGCCTGGGCGATTGGGTGGAAATCAACGGGGTGACCGGGGAAGTGGTCGAGCTCGGGATGTTCCATACCGTCTTGCTAGAAACCGGCAATTGGACGGATTCGAGCCATCCGACGGGACGGCGCGTAACGTTCACGAACAGCTACGCCATCGAAGGACACTACTTCAATTTCTCGACCTCCGGGCAATGGATGTGGGATGAATTGCAGGTGGTGCTTCCCACGGGGCAAGACCCATATCCCGTTATCGATGCCATTCAGAAAAAGGTCGCGGAAGCGACGACGGAAACCGCCAAGCAGGCGGAGCAAGAGTGGCAACGCGCGGCGCGCACAAAGGACATGAGCTCGCTCACGGCGGCGCCCGCCATCAACGTAAAGCCGGTCATTGGCGGCGTCGAGATTTCCGTGCGTTACATCACACGGGCCAACGAACGCTACCAGTTGCGGGCCAAACTTAATCAAGTCGCCGTGGATCTGCTCGGCCAGAAGGCTGTTCTTCCAGAAGCCGCCCCTGTATCCACGTCCCCTTCCGCTTAAACCGAACCCGCGCGCAACAGGCCGTCAGTCAGCACTGCTTCGTGCTGGAAAATATTTCTTCATGGCCAGCTTATCGCAGGAGCTGGCGCGCGCGGATGGCGGAGATCGTGGCTCCGGTGTAGAGCACGGCCAGCAGCGCGTAGGCAACGACCAAGCCGGCTCCCTGCGCTACCCAGCCCAGCGAAAAACTCATGAAGAGCTGCACCACGGTGGTCAGAATCGCCATCGCGGATTGCGTGCGCCCCATGAAATGCCTCGGCACGATGGTCATCAACGAAGATTGCGCCACCACTCCGCCAAGCGCGCGGCAGAATCCAAACAGGATTTGCATCATCACGGCGCCTACGAGAAAGGCGACGAACGGAGTCGCTAGATGGCCCACCGCGAGACCGGCGCACGAAGCAACGTAGAGTGGCATGCGCAACGGCTGGGGAAGCTGGCTGGCGATGAGTCCTCCCACGATCGCGCCGGTGGCCCAGCCTGCTTCCAGAAAGCCCAGCCCGCGCGGACCGGCATGCAGGATGTCGTTGGCGAGCGCCACCAGAACGACGTTGGCGCTCACCACGCCAGCCATCATGATCGCGTGTGTAATGCCCAGGGCGAGCACCAGCGGCTGCTGCTTCAGATACGCGAAGCCCTCTTTCATGTCCGCGTAAACGGCGAGCGAGAGGCCCGCTTCCGCGACCTCCGGATTCCCCCCCGTTTCGAGGGCTTCGGCGGTCGCTTCGGTCGCTTCGCTATATTCCCGCGGATATTTCTGGCTTTCGCGAGGCGAGACATACCCGCGGCGCACCCGATAGAGGCAGTAGGCCGAGACGAAATAAGTGGCGCCGTCGATGGCTAGAATTCCCTTGATTCCCGCGGAGTCATAAAGGAAGCCCACGAAGGAGCCGGCAATGAGCAAGCCGCTTTGCACTCCCACGAGCACCGCGGCGTTCGCGCCGGTGAATTGGCTCGGGGGAATCACTTCCTGCACCAAGGCGTTCACGGTCGCCCAGTACATTGCGGAGCCGGTGCCAGTGATGAGCGTCATGGCATAGAGATGCCAGAGCTGCAGATGACCGCGCCACGCGATGTACGCCGTGGTGAGGACGAAGAAGCCGCGCACGATATCGAGCAAGACGCCCAGGTAGCGGCGATCCAGGCGGTCGATCAAGACGCCGCCGAGAAACGGCACGAAAAGTCCCGGCAGGGTAACGACGATCACCTGCAGGCTGACTTTTACCGTCGAGTGCGTGGCCGCGAGGATGTACCAGCTCACGCCCGCGAAGTTCATCCCGCTGCCGAAGAGCGAGACGAACATGGCGAGGAAAAAATAGCGGAAGCCGCGCTGCGCCCAGATCAGCTTCCAATCCACCGGATTTGCCGTTGTCGTGGCCATTGCCTTGGAACGTAGTAGTTTACTATTGTGGGCGCCATCGACGGATGACATCCGCCGCCGAAGAGTTGCGCTTGCGGAACAAATTGGCAGGAAGAGAGGCGAACCACCGTGGGAAACGAAGTGAAATGCGCGGCCCGGTGGGGCAAGCAACAGTCAGAAGGAAAGGCCTTGCTCGAAACGAGCGAAATTCTCTTCCGTGGTGATTTCCGGCTGAAGATTCCTTTTCCCACGATCCAATCGGCGAAAGCGGTGGACGGCGAACTGCGCTTGCAAACTGCCCAGGGAGCCGTCGTTTTCGGCCTCGGCCCGGCCGCCGAAAAATGGCGCGACAAAATACTTCATCCTAAGTCGCGCATCGAAAAGCTCGGCGTGAAACCCGAGGCTCGAGTTTCCTTGCTCGGCGATTTCGACGCGGAATTTTTTGGCGAATTGGGCAAACTCACCAAGTCCGTGAGCAAAGGCAAGGTTTCCGCCGGTTCGGAATGGATTTTTTTCGCTGCCGATTCAAAGGAAGACCTGGGCGCCGTGCCGAAAGTCTCCAAATCCATGAAAGGCGCCACCGCGCTTTGGATCGTCTATCCCAAGGGCCAAAAACACATCACGGAAAACGATGTTCTCGCCGCCGGCCGCAAGGCAGAGCTGAAGGATATGAAAGTGGTCGGTTTTTCCTCGACACACACGGCCCTGAAATTCGTCATCCCGCTCTCCCAAAGATGACTTCTCAACAATTCTCTTCGCGCGGGCGTGCCAATTTCAAATTTCGCTTTTCCATTACTTCGCACCCTTTAACTCTCAACTTTCGATTGTCAACTTCTTTCCCACCGCGCTAGAATCCCCCCACTGAAATATTCCCTAGTGCTCGTGCGTAGTCCCTCTCAGAACGCAGTACTACGCAAACTTATAGTGAAGGAGTCCTCGATGGCGACAACCCCTGTTCCCGCGCCGGAGGCGCAAGCAACGATTGGTCCGTTCGGCCGAATCGTCGGCGTTCTGTTTTCACCAAAAGCCACTTTCGAGGACATTGCTCGAAAACCTTCCTGGGTTGCCCCAATGGTCTTATTGACCCTCATTGGCCTCTCTATGAATGTTTTTCTCGCAAAGAAGGCGGACTGGAGATCTTTCTCGGAAGAACAGTTGATGAGTACTTCTCGCGGTCAGCAGATCCCCGCCGATCAAAGGGATTTGGCAATTGAGCGGCAAGCAAAAGGAAACCAATTCTTTTGCTATGTACGAGGAGTCATTGGAACCCCGTTTTTGGCACTGTTTCTTGCCTTAATCTACTGGGGAGCCTATGCGCTCTTTGGTGGGGCGAGGCTTACGTTCGGAAAATCTTTTGCGGTCATCGCCTTTACAATGGTGCCAGGGGGTATTCGCGAACTTCTTGGGATCCCCATTCTTATATTGAAAGATCCGAGCACTCTCGGCAACCCTTACAACTTCGTAGGCTCGAATCCCGGGGCTTACATGAGTATGAGCGACCCAAAATGGCTAAGTGCTTTAGCCTCTTCGTTCGATGTTTTTATTATCTGGTCCATCATTCTGACGGCCATCGGTTTTCATTGCATGGACCCGAAAAAACTCCCGATGCCAAAATCCGCCGGCATAGTTGTAGGCGTCTACTTGTTTTTCACACTGCTGGGTACCACCGTTGCCTGGGTTTTCTCCTGATACACTCCCAGAGTGAAGTTTTCCTTTGAAGTAGCGAAGACCAACCCCACCGGCGCGCGGCGCGGCCTCCTGACGACGCCTCATGGCACGGTCGAGACTCCCTTCTTCATGCCCGTGGGCACGCAGGCTTCCGTCAAGGCCCTGACGCAGGAAGCGCTCGAAGAGCTCGGCGCGGAAATCATCCTCGCCAACACCTATCATCTCTATCTTCGTCCCGGCCATGAACTCGTCCGCAAGCTCGGCGGCTTGCACCAATTCATGTCCTGGCCCCACGTCATTCTCACCGATTCCGGCGGCTATCAGGTCTTCAGCCTTTCCGAATTGCGAAAAATGACCGACGAAGGCGTGCGCTTCCGTTCGCATCTCGACGGCTCGGAGCATCTCCTCACGCCCGAAAAAGCCACGGAGATTCAGCTCGCGCTCGGATCGGACATCGCCATGGTCCTCGATGAGTGCATCGAAACGCCCGCGCCGCGCGAGAAAGCGGAAGCCGCGCTCAAGCGCACCACGGAGTGGGCCAAGCGCGCGCGCGGGTATTTCCTGGAACAAGCCGCGAACAATGGCGATCTTCCCCAATGGCAATTCGGCATCGTGCAAGGCGCGACGTTTGCCGATTTGCGGCGCGAAAGCGCGCGTCAGCTTCTCGATATCGATTTTCCCGGTTATGCTGTCGGCGGCCTCGCCGTCGGCGAGCCGCACGAAACCACTTGCGAGATGGCCGCCGAAGTCACGGCGTTACTGCCCAAGGACCGCCTGCGCTATCTCATGGGCGTCGGCCGCCCCGAACAAATCGCC